>ERZ773264.393-NODE-393-length-63247-cov-4.354570_pt1 | contig 63247 bp, 49 predicted proteins | sample MGYA00511910_ERZ773264 | MGnify/ENA primary metagenome ERZ773264 (study PRJEB29015, sample SAMEA2737739) | human gut metagenome | biome: human gut; feature: human-associated habitat; material: faeces | place: China | collected 2012 ...
CCAGCCGATCGTCTTCTCCAGAGCGAAGGCGATGATGCCGGTGATGACGGCGGACCAGACGATGGCCACGAGAGCGACGATGAGCTGGACGACCAGCTGCCTCCAGTCGCCGCCTGCGAACAGGCCGGTGCCTTCGCCGAAGAAGCCGATGAGCACGGTGCCGGTGAAGCCGCCAACGCCGTGGACGCCAACGACGTCGAGGGAATCGTCATAGCCGAGCTTGAACTTCAGACCGCAGGCCAGGCAGGTGAGCACACCGGCGATGGCGCCGAGCACGATGGCCCACAGCGGGGAGACCACATCGGCGGCCGGGGTGATGGCGACGAGGCCCGCGACGATGCCGGAAGCGGCACCCATTGCGGTGTAGTGGCCGGTGCGGATCTTCTCGGTGAAGCCCCAGGAGAGCATTGCCGCAGCGGTTGCAGCGGACGTGGAAACCCACGCGTAGCCGGCGGTGCCGTTGGCTGCGAAGGCGGAACCGGCGTTGAAGCCGAACCAGCCGAACCACAGCAGGAAGGCGCCGAGCATGACGAACGGAACATTGTGCGGGCGGAACGGCTGCGTGCCGAAGCCCTTACGCTTGCCGATGATCAGCACGATGACCAGAGCGGCGACTGCGGCGTTGATGTGGACGACCGTACCACCTGCGAAATCGTGGGCGGCTGCGCCGATCGCCTGGGAAATGGCGCCGTCAGCGGACAGCAGGCCGCCGTTCCACACCATGTGGGCGAGCGGAGCGTAATCGAACGTGATCCACAGCGCCACGAAAATCATCCACGTGGAGTACTTCACACGTTCGGCGATGGCGCCGCAGATCAACGCGACGGTGATCATGGCGAACGCGGACTGGAAGGCCACGTCCACGCTGACCGGGTAGTTGTTGCCGTTCAGCGCCGCCGATGTGAAGACGCCCTTATCGGAAACCATGGTGTCCTTCAGCAGGAAGCCGGTTGCCGGGTCGCCGAAGATGCCGCCGACCGAGGTGCCGGCGTAGGCGATCGACCAACCCCACAGCACCCACATGATCATCGTGACGGACAGTGCGGCCGCCTCCATGATCATCATATTCAGCACGGCCTTGGCGCGGACCATGCCACCATAGAAGAACGCCACACCAGGCGTCATGAGGAACACAAGGGACGCGGAAGTCAATATCCACGCGGCATTTCCAGAATCAAGCTGGCCCATGTCACCCTCCTCTTTCTTTCTCTATATTTGGTTCAACATTTCCGTCCCCATCGTGTGGGGCTGACAGAACGATATGGAACGCCGGCCGCGTTTTGAAAACGTTACGACGTGTTACGCCAACGTAACGCCATCCGCGCGAAACGTCAACCTACGCCGAAAAATGGCGGAATTCCAACGAAACTGGCGGTACGGAAATACGGAAGGCATAATCGCCCGGCAATCGCAATATGAAATTGCGACGGTGGACGGAAGCGGCGGGCAACGCTGCGGACGGAGTAAGTTGGGTAGCTGAAACTTACGGAACACGCGTGGCACGCGACGAGAGAACGCCGCGTACGGCGAGCGCGTGGCATGTACACCGAACGCGCGGTGCGGCGAACGTATGGCGCGCGTAACGAGAGAGCGGCGAGGACCATGGCAACGTTCATCATTTCACTGTGCGCCATTTTGATGCTGACCACGGTTTCCGGGCTGATCTGCCGCAAAGCGCAGCTGCCGGAAGTGATCGGGCAGATCCTCGTCGGCATTCTCGTGGGCCCTTCGCTGCTGGGCGTGATGCACATGAGCGATTCGCTGTCATTGTTCAGCGACCTCGGCATCATCATCCTCATGTTTTTGGGCGGTGTCGGCTGCGACCTGCAGTTGCTGAAGAAATATTCGAAGGCGGCGGTCATCATCGCGTGCATGGGCGTGGTGTTCCCCGTGGCGGTGATGGGTGGAGTGAGCCTGCTGTTTGGCTTCAAGCCGATTCCGGCTGCGTTCATCGGCGTGGTGTTCTCCGCCACGTCCGTGTCGATTTCCGTGGCGGTGCTGAAGGAAGCCGGACTGCTTGATTCGAAGGAAGGCGTGTCGATTCTCGGCGCGGCCGTGGCTGACGATGTGATCGGCGTGATCCTGCTGTCCGTGATGTGCACGCTCGTCAACACCGGCAGCGTGGACGTGGCAGGGCTGGGTTTGATTCTGCTCAAGCAGGTGCTGTTCTTTGTGGCGGCCGCCGTGGTGGTGGTTTGGGTGGCGCCGGCGCTGATGACGCTGGCTGGCGTGCTGAAGGCGCCGTCCGGCATCGCGGTGATGGCCGTGATCATCTGCCTGGCGATGGCGTGGGCGTCGAATCTGGCCGGGTTGAGCTACGCGGTGGGCGCGTTTTTCGCCGGCATCGCGGTAAGCAACAGCGATTACGCGGAGGACGCGGACCGGTATATCGAGCCGGTTGGAGACACGTTGTTCGTGCCGGTGTTTTTCGTGGGCATCGGCCTGCAGACCACAGGCGTGGATGATACGAAGATGATTGTGTTCATTGCGATCATGACGGTTCTCGGCGTGATCACGAAGGTCGTCGGCTGCGGTTTGGGTGGCCGCATGGCCGGTTTTGGCGGCGCTTCGGCGCTGATGATCGGCGCGGGCATGGTACCGCGTGGCGAGATGGCGTTGATTACCGCGCAAATCGGCTTCAACGAGCATGTGCTCGGCAGCGAATACTATTCGACGATCATCTTCATCATTTCGCTGGTGACGCTGGTCGCGCCGCTGCTGCTGAAGCTGACGATCCGGAAGGTGCCGGGAGTGGGGGCTGCGGCTGCCGGTACGGCTGGCGCTGAGCAGTAATCGCAATACGAAAACCTCCCGCCACGTACGGAACGTGACGGGAGGTTTTCGCTACGGAAATCGCAAATCCGGAAAATATGGGAACGTCAGGCGAGGATGCCGTCGACGAAGCCTTCCGGATCGAACGGGGCGAGGTCATCCGGGCCTTCGCCCAGGCCGACGAGCTTGACGGGCACGCCAAGCTCCTTCTGCACGGAGATGACGATGCCGCCCTTGGCGGAGCCGTCGAGCTTGGACAGGACCACGCCGGTGATGCCGATCGCTTCGGCGAACACCTTGGCCTGCGTCATGCCGTTCTGGCCGGTGGTGGCGTCGAGCACGAGCAGCACTTCGTCCACAGGCAGGTTCTTTTCGGTGACGCGGCGGATCTTGCCGAGCTCGTCCATGAGGTTGGACTTGTTCTGCAGGCGGCCGGCGGTGTCGATGATGAGCACGTCGGCGTTCTCTTCCTTGGCTTTGGCGCTGGCTTCGAACGCGACGGACGCCGGGTCGGCGCCGTCCTTGTCGGAACGCACGACCGGCACGCCCACCTTGGCGCCCCAGGTCTCCAGCTGGTCGGCGGCGGCCGCGCGGAACGTATCGGCGGCGCCCAGCATGACCTGCTTGCCTTCGGAGACGAGCAGTCGGGACAGCTTGCCCGCGGTGGTGGTTTTGCCAGTGCCGTTCACACCGACCATGATGATGACGCTTGGCTTGTTGGCACCTTCCTTATTGGCATTGAGACGGCGATCCGTGTCAATGCCTACAAGCTTCAGCAGCTTGTCTTTCAGCGCGGCACGCACTTCGGCCGGGTCGGACTGGCCTGCGATTCGGGCATCGTTACGCAGTTCTTCAACTAGCTGTTCGCTGGCTTCCGCGCCCACGTCGGCAAGCAGGAGGGTGTCTTCAACGTCTTCCCAGTCGGCTTCGGAAAGCTGGTCCTTGGCGAGGATGTTGAACAGAGCCTTGCCGAACGGATTGCCCGACTTGGACAGGCGCGCTTTGAGGCGCTGCATGCGGGTGCCGGCGGCTTCAGGGGTTTCGACGGCTGGGGTCGCGGATTCAGTTACGGCTGACCCGACCGGAGTTGGTTCAGTTGCCACTGGCGATTCAGGTGTGGCAGACGAAGTCGCGGATTCCACGGCTTCCGTCGCTGCGGATTCCGCGGTTTCCTTGGTTTTCTCAGCGTTTTCGGCACTTGCGGCGGCAGATTGCGCGGCGGACTTCTCCGTAGCCAAACGAGCATCGGCCTTCGCCTTCGCCGCTTCAGTGGACTTGTCCACGGCGGACTTGCGGCTCTTACCGAACCACCATCCGCCAATCGCAAGTAATGCCGCGATAACGACGACCGCGACAATCGCAATAATCACATTCGTATCCATGGTTCCAGCCTAAAAAGCGCAACGGACACTCCGGCTCCGCCCCGCGGACGCACCACGGATGTCTGATCCGCCAGGGGAATAAGATGCTCTGCCATGCAAGGCATCGATAATGCGATTTTGACTTCGATATATCTGGTAACGTTTTTACAAATCGTGAAGAGTGATTTTTTTGTCTTCTGCTGCCTGCTTTGAAGAACCGTCTCCTTTCTTTAGGGAATTTGCGTAGCGAATCAGGCTCCTCGCGATGAGGAAGACCAGAACGAATACGGCGATTATGCCTAGGATCTCGATTAATAATGCGATCCATGTCCAGCTCATGATTCATCCCTTCTCTTTCTGTACTCGTCTATGAGTATTCGAGCCGTGTCGACGTCGTATCTATCGTCGATGGCGAGACTCTTCACCAAAAGGATGAATGGATCCTCCGTCTCGTTGTCGTTCAACCGTATTTTTTCGATAAGCCTGTCAAGCCGGATCCTCATGGTCGGGTAGGAGACTTGATACAGCTGAGACATTTGCTTCAGAGATCCTGACGATAGCACGAAGTTCTTAATGAAGGCCAAATCCTCCTCCGCAAGGTTGGCCAACCATTCTGGTAGACGGTCCACATCACCCCCTTTAATAAAATTTATTATTTATTAAATATATTAAAGCCGCAATGGAACATTGTCAATACGACACACGTGTCCGATTCCGCAGAATCGGACGATACGTGGGGGTCAGACGGTCAAGGAGCTATCCACGGGGCGTGAAAAACTAGGCAGTATGGCCAATACATCCAGAATGACGTCGTACCAGCGGCGCGAACAGCTTATCGAAATCGGTCGATCGCTGTTCGCGGCCAAGGGATTCGAAGCAGTGAGCGTGGAAGAGATCGCCTCGACCGCAAAAGTGTCGAAACCCATCGTCTACGAACATTTCGGAGGAAAGGAAGGCCTGTACGCCGTGGTGGTGGACCGCGAGATGCGCGCGCTCACCGACGTTCTCATCAACGCGCTGTCCGACCCGCAGGCGCATCCGCGCCAAATCGTGGAACGCACCGCGCTTGCGCTGCTCACCTACGTGGAGGAGAACGCCGAAGGCTTCCGCGTGCTCACGCGCGATTCGCCGAAAACCGACCCGTCCAACTCGTTCAATTCGCTGCTTGGAGACATTGCCGTACGCGTCGAGGACATTCTCACCGACGCGTTCAAACGCCAGCATCTGCCGGCCAAAAGCGTGCCGTATTACGCGCAGATGCTCATCGGCATGACCGTGTACACCTGCCAATACTGGGCCGACCAGCGCAAGCTCAGCAAGGAGCAGCTCGCCGCGCACATCGTGAACCTGGCATGGTATGGGCTGAGCCGCATGGAAGCCAAGCCGGAACTGCGCTACGAAAGCGAAAAGGCCGCCCGCGAGGCGGAAAAGCAGGCCGCGCGGGAAGCGAAGGCGATCGCCAAGCAGGAGAAGCAGGGCAAGAAGGCCGCGAAATCGCAGGAGAAGGCGGTTGCTGCGGGAGATGACGCGACGGACGGGACGACCGTGACGGACGGATCGCAAGCAGTAGGCAAATCGCAAGCGGCAGACGAATCAAACGAATCAGACGAGACGAACGAATCGCAAAAACCGCAAAGCCCGCACGAATCGCAAAAACAATCAACAATTGACGAAAACTGACATACCGTCACCCGAAATGACCCTAGGGGAAATTTCAGGTGCAGATTGCGTATTTCAGGGTGCCGTTTGTGCGCAAAACCGCGCCCCGGAACCGCACATGGTGCTACGTTAGTTTCGTTATGCTTTTGGCCGGAGCGGTCGGCCAGCCGCACGGCCCGACACGAGCCCGATCCGAGGAAGAATATGCAGGAGAAGAAGACGCTCACCTTCGTGGTGCCCGCGTACAACATGACGGAATACCTGGAACGGTGCGTCGAATCGTTGATCGCGTCGAAGCGCAACGACGACATCGAAGTGCTGATCGTGGATGACGGCTCGTCCGACGGCACGCTGGAGATGGCGAAGACGTTCGAGGCGCGCAATCCGGGAATCGTGCGCGCGATCCATCAGGAGAACAAGGGCCACGGCGGCGCGGTCAACACCGGCATCGCGGCGGCGAGCGGCATGTACGTGAAGGTCGTGGACGCGGACGATTGGGTCGGCCCGGAATCGCTCGAACAGGTCATGGCCGTGCTGCGCGGCGAGGTCGGCAAGGACGAGCCGCTCGACATGCTCGTCACCAACTATGTGTATGACAAGGTGGGCAAGCGCAACAAGCACGTCGTGAACTTCCGTCACGCCATGGAGCCCGGCAAGCGGCTCACTTGGGACGATCTGGGACATTTCGGCCTGACCGAATACATTCTCATGCACGCGCTGATCTACCGTACCGCCGTGGTGCGCGAATCGAAGATGCAGCTGCCGGAACACACGTTCTACGTGGACTTCATCTACGCGTACCAGCCGTTCCCGTGGGTCAAGTCGCTGCAATACGTGGATACGCCGTTCTACCACTATTTCATCGGCCGCGACGGGCAGAGCGTGCAGACGGACGTGATGATCCGACGCGTGGACCAGCTGCGGCTCGTCAACCAGTGCATGGTGCGCGCCACCCCCGAACGAGGTACGGTGCCAGACGGCCTGTACCGCTATATGATTCATTTTCTGGCGATTCAGAGTTCCGTCGCGAGCGTTTTCATGATTTTGTCGCGCGATCCGGAGAATTACGAGAAGAAGAAGGCCATGTGGGCGGATATCGAGGCGTATTCGCCGACGATTTACAAGGACGTGCGTAAGAAGGCGATGTCGCGCGCGCTGAACCTACATGGTTCGCTCGGCCGGTTTGTGATTCGAAAGGGATATTTCGTGGCGGAACATGTGGTCGGGTTCAACTGATTTCGCGCGGGTTTCGCGGGTTTCGCAGGTTTCGCGCGATAGAGGGTTTACGCGATATTGCGTGAGTATTGCGATTATTGCGATCGGCTAGGCGCTCCTGTGTCCGTTTCTGGTGATTCGGACACAGGAGCGCTTCATTTTGATGCCTGTGTGTCCGATTCGGGAGAAACGGACACGGAAAGCACCAGCGGGCTTAGTTCCAGCGATCCGACATGGCGAAACTGTTGTGCATGAGATTGCTGGACGTGTACAGCACGTCGCCGAGCAGCTTCGTATTGCGCGATCGCAGGTATTCCGCCATTTCGTCGTTAGCCGCCGCAAGACGGGCCGGAACAGATGTAGGACTAGCAAGCCCATCGGAACCGGAATCAACCGCAGCACCAGACATAGAACCAGAACCGCCAACCGCAGAACCGGCACCAGAACCAGCGCCACCAGCCCCAGTCGCCGACCCACCAATCGCAAGCGCATCATCCGTACGTTCCACCAGACGGTGGCCGAAGGAACGGACATCTTCCGAGAAGCCCTCGACCGCGTTGCTGGTCTCGTAGAAGTGCGCGTCGGCGAGCGTTGCAATCAGGCGGTTCGTCCAATACAGGCAGTCCGTGGAGACTTCCGGCGTGGTGTCGCGCAGGTAGGCGGGGGTGTCGTCGACGTTCGCATAGAACGGGGCGGACGTGGTGAACGCGCCGGAACCGTACGAAATCCACATGATCGAACGGCTTTCGACGGGCGCGTACGGGCGAATCTGCATGGCCACCATGTGTCCGGTGCGGTTGATGCCGATCGGACGGTAGCGATGGCGGCTTTCCTCAGTTCCCTGCGTGCCGTACGGGTCATACGGGGTGCCTTCGAAGTGCGAACCGAGCAGGAAGTCGACATCCTCGACGGTCACGGCATTCTCCGGTTCGAGACACCATGGAATATCGTCCGATTCAGGGGTAAGGTTTTCCGCGTCGGCCGGATCGAGATAGCGGTACATGTACCAGGCGCGTGGCGTGTTGTAGATGTGGTCCTTCGCGGTGGCGGTGCCGAATACGATACGCGGGTTGCAGTGGCCGCCGTTCATGCCGCCCTGCGTACCCGCCGCGCGCCCAAGATGGTGCGTTTCGATGAATTCCTGCAGATCGGCGCTACACATGAATTCACGTGCGTCGCTGAAGGCGTCATCAAAATCGAAATAGTCGATGCCAAGCTGGTTGGGGATGATCGCGCATTTGTCGTCCGGCACGCGGCGGGCGATCCAGTGGTGGCCGCCGATGGTTTCGACGTACCAGATTTCGTCCACGTCGGAAATGATGATGCCGTTCGATTCGTACGTTCCGTACGTTTCGAGCAGTTCGGCCAGACGTTTCACTCCTTCGCGCGCGGTGTTGACGTACGGCAGCACGAGGGTGATGATGTCTTCTTCGCCGATGCCGCCTGGGGTTTCCGGCTTACCATTGGCTTCGTCGGCCGGCTGCAGTGCGACCAGCGGGTCGGCGCCGAGCACGCGCTCGTTGACGGCGATGGTTTCGGTGGCGCTCATGGCCACGTTGCGTTCGTTGACGCCAGCTTCCGCAAGGATTCCACGATTTGGAAGCACGTTCGGTACGATGCTGTACCGGCATGGATTGTCGGGAAGGTCGATTTCAACGTGGCTCAGCACACTGCGGTAGTGCCGCGGCTGCTCCTGCGGTGCGACGACTACGAATTTCTTGGGATCGTAACGTCCCGAACCAGAGTCGTCATCTCGGGCGATGATGGTCGAACCGTCGTAACTTGCTTTTTTGCCTACAAGAATTGTGGTACATGACATGGTTTCGATTGTAGGCACACCAACACTCCGAAGGCCATTTCGACGCCCGTCCGACGCCCGTGGTGGCGATTGGTCCGAATATGCTGTATACTGTGTTGCTGTTGCCCCTCTAGCTCAACGGTTAGAGCAGCGTCCTTTTAAGTCGTGGGTTGTGGGTTCGAATCCCACGGGGGGCACAGGTTCGAAGTCCTGGAAGCCGATGGTTCTCAGGACTTTTTCATTTGTTTCGGGATGAGGTCTCAGCACTTCAATACGGAACGCACCATATCGCGCACCCTCTTTCGCTCACGAATCGCAATTTCGGTCGATTATTTCGCGACGTGCGCCGAAAAGTATGGAAAATAAGGCGATTTATACCCCCTACCGCACTATGCGGCACCACCTTTCGCTCACAATCGTAAGAAAACGAGCGAAATCGCAATATGTGTTCCGAAATGAATAGCGAACAGCCCGCGGGCGATTCGCGGACGGACCATACGCATGCAACCGGCGTGGCGCAATCGAGGATAATGATAGACTCGAATATATCGAACATTTGTTCGTATAGATTCGGTATTACGGGAAATTCCCCACTATATACAGTGGGCAAACGTACGAAACGCCACTACAGGTAGTGTATACTGATGAACGGCCTGCTCAGCCAGGCAAAATCAAAAAACGTGGCCGACAAGGCTTTCCACACCAAAGGAAGCCGATTTGCATAGGGAGGAAAAGAATGACCGTGACCGTCTTCACCAATCCGAGCAACCCTCAGTGCAAGGCCACCGAACAGGAACTTTCCAAACTGGGCGTGCGGTATGTGGCGGTCGACCTGACGCAGAACCCATCAACCTTCGAACAAATCAAGAACGCCGGATTCAAGCAGATTCCGGTGGTCATCTCACCAAACTTCTCATGGAGCGGACACCGCCCCGATCTCATCCATCAGCTGGCGCAAAGCATCGCCGCATAGGCGTGCGGACCCAAACAGCAGCAATCCTATTTCTGCGGCAATTACCCATCTAAGGCAAAGCGGCCAGCCGGAACGCCGTCCAGCCAGCCGCCCGAAAACCCTTCCACCGCCTACATACGCCCTGCGGTGGAAGGGTCGATCGTCATGGTCTGAAAACGATGCGCCATGAAATCATCATTGAAATACGTGGCGAAAAACTGCGAAACAGGAGAATTCTGCGCAACCCCAGCCATGCGGGAATACCAAGCGTCAAGCGCCATCAGCGTCATCACGCCATCAACGAAAATGAGTATGAAACAGACCAGCGTCAACGAATAGCGAATCTTCCACGGAATACGCTGGATCAATCGCAACAATCGCGGCAGAATCAACTTGACCCAAACCAAGCCGAGGACGCCCCAGAAGAACATGTATTTGCCGGATGTACGCCCGTCAATCGAAAGCCATTGCCCCGTGTAATCCCATGCGCGAATACCGAACGCGGCCTGCATGAACCAGCTGGTGAAATATTCGAACGCGCCACCGATCACCGCGCTTGAGCAGAAAATCAGCAACCAATTCGACTGCCACAAATGGTTGAGCAACACGGTGACGATCACCACGCCGAAACCATAGATGGGCGAGAACGGCCCCCATAGGAAGCCCGCACGGTCCTGGTATTCGCCAAACAGGATGAAATGGTAGATGGTTTCGATCACCAAACCGAACACACAACCAATGGTGAACAGCCAGAACAGATTGAAGAAATCCAGCGAAATATAGCCCCTGCCAGTCAAATCACGGCCGGCCATTCCTCGGGAAGCCGCACTTTCGTACGCGCTACGGGCATCCATACGTCGAAGCGCGAACTGCAGACGACGCTCCTCACGCAGCGACGGATCGGCAGTGACATGCAGGGCTATGAGCACGACAAGCTGGATAGCCGGGCCGATCAAATTCACACCAAGTCCCTGCAATGCCAGCGACAGCAAGCCTTCGGCAAGGGTGAGCGGAATCATCAGATACGTCCATTGCGCGATATGCCGACGCTTGTTCATAATGAGCATCACGCCGAACACCGCCAGACACGCGGTGGCGACCAGCAGCACGGCCGCGTGAACCACCGACAGAATCGCGGTGAGGCTGAGCGCATCGAACGCCACTTTGCCGGAAAACACCGCGCGAATCGAGTACAGGCACGCCAACACAATGAACGGCAGCGTCACCACGCCTTCAATAAGCATGACGATGCCGTAAATGCGAACGATTAACGGCAGACGACGGTCAGCGGGATTGCCGACTTCGCCAGTGCCCTGCTTTCCGCCTTCTTCGATAGCCGCGATTTCGGTTTCGGCGGCAATCGCCTTGATTTCTCCATCCGTCTTGCCCGCGGCGGAATCCTCGGATCGTGATTCAGATTGTGCGGTTTCGCTCATATGCCGCTCCTTCCTTCAGCCCACGCTACCAAACGTAGGCAATATCCGCCGCAAGAAAAGCGGTTCAGGTGCGATTATTGGCGGACGCGAGCAAAAGAGGGGGACGTCAGCTGGCTGCAATCGCCATTCGCACACCACCTTTCGCTCACGTCCGCAAGAAATGGCGATGTATAGCGCATCGTGAGCGAATGGGGGTATAAATACGGACGGAAAATAGCGATTTATTACCACCTTTCGCTCACGGACATACAGAAATGGCGATTTGTCACGGACGTGAGCGGAAGGGGCTACGTCAGCCGGCGATGGTTTTGCCGAGGCTTTGCCGCAGTACTCGACCCGATTTCCGTCATCCATGAAACGCGATGGCGATTGTCCCGGAGCGCGTTATACGATACGTACCGCGTAGCGCTACGAAATACGTATCGCTATGAGAGGAATGATTCACCAACCCGGAGAGACAATGCACAACGTACTGCAGATCCTGCGCCGTGACTTCAAACGATTGGTCACCGTACCCGCCGCGTGGGTGATTATGATCGGCCTGATTCTCATTCCCCCGCTATACGCATGGTTCAACATCTACGGGTTCTGGAATCCCTATGGCAACACGGACAGCATCAAAGTGGCCGTGGCCAACATGGACGAAGGCACAGACAACGCGCTGCTTGGCAAAGTCAATCTCGGCGATCAAATCGAAGGCACGCTGAAGAGCAACGACCAGCTCGGCTGGGAGTTCATGGGCAAAGCCAATGCGATGGAAGCGGTGGAGTCGGGCGACTGCTACGCCGCAATCGTCATCCCTTCCGACTTCAGCGAAGATCTGGCCAACGTCGTCACCAACAGCAAGCATCGCCCCACGCTCGAATATTACGTGAACGAGAAGGCGAGTCCGATTTCACCGAAAATCACCGACCAAGGCGCGACCGTGGTCGACCGCACCGTCAACAACACCTTCGTCTCCACCGTCAGCGACGTGCTCGTCAAAGCCGTCAACTCGGCCAACGGCACCATCAGCGGCAACACCAACGCCATCGCCAACGAAACCATCGGCGAACTCGACAACACCAAGCGGAACGTAGGCACGATCCGCTCCGCAATCGCGGATCTCGACACCCAGTTAGCCAATGTGCCACAGCAGACAAAAGCAGCACGCAATGCCCTGAACGACGTGCAGCTGGCCGCGGCGAGCGCAGGCAGAGGACTAGCAGGCGCATCCACCGCCATCGGCACAGCGCAAACCCAGCTCAACACGCTTTCGTCCAACGCCAACAGCGCGCTGGAAACCGGATTCGGACTTGTTTCCCAAGCGACGGCGCAATCCACAGCCAGCATCAACCAGATCTCGTCGGCGGTATCCGCGGCAAGTGGATCGGCGCAGCAGGCGGTGACCGGCATGCAAAACATCACCGACAGCAATGCGAAACTGCTCGAGAAGCTCAAATCCGCCAGCGACAACGCGCAATACCAGCAAATCATCAGCAAACTGGAGAATACCAACAACACGGCAGCCGGAACACTCGCCGACCTCAAAACCCTGAGCGAGAACACACAGGCCACAGCCGGCAGCGTATCCAAACTGTCCACCGATTTCAACATAGGCACGCAGAACTCGCTCAAAAGCGCAGGCACGGCGCGCAACGCCATCAATTCAGGCGCACTGCCGCGACTGAATTCCGCGCTGGGCTCGCTGGCTGGGACGGCCGGAACACTTGCCGGCACCGTGACCAGCCAGGACAGCGTGGTCAGGCAAACCAACATCGTGCTCGACCAACTCGACCAAGTGGCGTCAGACACCCGCATCGGCCTTGAGCAAACCGACCAGCAGCTGGCGAAGATGGAGACGAAGCTCACCACCGTCAGCACCGACCTGAAGGCGCTGGGCACTGCGGATCTGCTCGCATCGTTGACCGGCAGCGGTTCGCTTGACGCGGATAAGATCGCCTCGTTCATGGAGTCCCCGACCGTAATCGACACGAAGAACGTGTATCCCGTCAACTCCTACGGCTCCGGCATGGCTCCGCTGATGACCAATCTGGCACTGTGGGTGGGCGCGTTCGCCTTTGTGGTGATCTACAAAGTGGAGGTGGACGACGAGGGGCTTGAGGGTCTCGATCCGACCGCAACCGAAAAGTATCTGGCCCGATACCTGTTGCTCGGCACGATGGGCGTCATTCAAGGCGCGATCTGCACCGTTGGCGATCTGATACTCGGCGTACAGACGGCTTGCGCGCCACTGTTCATACTGACCGGCATGATCACATCGCTGGTATATCTGAGCATCACGTACGCGCTGTCCACCACGTTCATGCACATCGGCAAGGGCCTGTGCGTGGCGTTGGTGATCGTGCAGATTCCAGGCGCTTCCGGCCTGTATCCGATCGAGATGATGCCGAAGTTCTTCCGCATGGTCTATCCGTTCGTGCCATTCAGCTATTCGATAGACGCATTCCGCGAGACCATTGCCGGCTTCTACGACGGCCATTGGACCAAGGCGATCGGCACGCTGCTGCTGTTTGCCGCCATGGCGTTCGTCATCGGTCTAGCGGTCCGTCCTCTGTTGGTCAACCTCAACCGACTCTTCGCCCGCGAAATCAAGGAAAGCGACATGATTATCGGCGAGGAAGTGGAGCTTCCGGAACGCGGATACAACATGTCCCAAGCCATTCAGGTGCTGGCCGACAAAGGCGGTTACCGCGAGGTGATCGAGGAACGCGCAAGTCGGTTCGCGGAACTGTACCCGAAACTCAAGCGCGGAGCTCTGGTGATCGGATTCGTAGTTCCGGTAACTCTGGCGGCGGTGTTCTCGTTCACCAACGGAGAGAAAGTGGTGGTACTGGCCACGTGGGTCGTCTGGATTCTGCTCATCATGGGCTTCCTCATGGTCATCGAATACATGCGCGATAATCTGAACCGTCAAGCGGAGCTCGGCCATTTGAGCGATGAATCGATCCAATCCATGCTGGTGGAGCGCCAAGCGGCACGCATCCGTCGCAAAAAGCGGGCGCAACAGGAACGGCGGAACAGACTGCTGCGCAAAACGCGGAGACGCACCAGCGGCAAACGCACGACATCCGATAATCGCAATACCAGCGTCATCAAAGAAACGACGGAAAACGTGACGGGCGTCAACCACAATGAAGATGACGGAATCGCCATACTGGTGCAGAAAATGCAGACGACCGGTCCAAGCGCCGCCGCGAACGATGCCGCCACGGACACCACCGAGACTACCGAGACCGCCGAGACAACCGAGACAACCGAAAACAACGAAAACAACGAGGAAAGGAGCAACGCATGAAAACCATCTGGAAACTGTTCGTCGGCGACATCCGGCGAATCACCAGCAACGTCGTCTCCATCATCATCGTCATCGGACTCGTTGTGATCCCCGGCATCTTCACATGGTTCAACGTGGCCGCCAGCTGGGACCCGTTCGCCAATACCGGCAATCTGAAATTCGCCGTAGCCAATGAGGACGACGGATACCGGTCCGACCTCATTCCAGTGAAGATCAACATCGGCGACCAAGTGGTTAACACGCTGCGTTCCAACGATCAGCTCGACTGGACCTTCACCACCAAAAAAGAAGCCATCAACGGCACCAAATCCGGCAAATATTACGCAGCTGTGGTGATTCCAAAGAACTTCAGCACCCGTATGATGACGTTCTTCGCATCCGATGGCGACCACGCCGAAATCGCCTACTACAACAATGAAAAGAAGAACGCCTTGGCTCCGAAGATCACAGGCCAAGGCGCCGATACGGTCAGCGCGCAGGTCAACGAGACGTTCTCCGAAACACTGACCAGCACCGCGCTGAGTGTGGCATCGCAGCTCGCCAACCAACTCGACAAGCCAGCCGCGCAGGAACAACTCACGCAGTTCAACGGCAATATCAGCGACTTCGCGGAAACGCTCACCGACGCTTCCGGAACGCTCCGCACGTTCAGCACGCTGACCCAAAGCGCACGGCATCTGCTTGAGTCCTCCGACGGTCTGATCGCCAATGTCAGCGGCAATGCGAAAAGCGTAGGAACAACACTCAAGCAAGCCGGCAGCGGCGTGGAGGATCTGACGGGCGCGTTGAAGACCGGCACCACCGCGCTGGGCACGGCTCTGACTGATTCCGCCAACAGCTTCACAGCCATGGAAGCAGATGTGGACAGCCTATTCGGCAATGCGGGCACGCAGGCCGGCAACACCGCCAACGCATTACGCAACCAGGCCACGAACATCAGCAAGCAGGCGCAAAGCTACCAGCAGATCTATGATTCGCTCGACGCGCTCAGCGCAAACGAAAAGCTGCCGGAAGCGGTGAGGAACGCCATCGACCATCTCAAAACCAACGTCGGCACCACCATCACACAGCTCAACGACCTAGCATCGGCGCTGAATGGCAGCGCCGACAACATCGACGCCAAAGTAAGCGATACCACGGCCGAACGTGCGGAGATCAAGAAACTGGCGCAGCAGGCGGCAACGTCCGTCAGTGGCATCAAAACCGACTATGAGAGCCAACTGAAACCGCAACTTGACGATATCGCCACGTCCATTACCAGCACCACCACCGCGCTCAATGCCACAGCGGCCGATCTGAAAGGCGCGCTGGGCAATCTGAACGGCACCACCAAGACCGCGGATAAGAATCTGACCGCCATCAGCAGCGTGTTGGATTCCACCGCCGATAGTCTGGCCGGCGCGGGCAAAAAACTGGGCGCATTCACAGGAACATTGACCGATGCGCTGAACAGCGGCGATATGAGCGCCGTCAAAGATGTGCTCAGCGATAATACCGACTCGTTGGCCGCCGCGCTTGCAGCCCCTGTAAAAGTGAAACGCAACGCGGTGTTCCCAGTCAAGAACTTCGGTTCGCAGATGGCACCGTTCTACACGATCCTGCCACTGTGGGTCGGTTCGCTGCTCATGGCAGTGACGCTCAAGACCACCGTCTCGCGTAAAGTGCGCAAGGAACTCGGCGACCCGAAACCGCATCAGCTGTTTCTCGGACATTACGGTGTGTTCGGCGTGATCGGACTATTGCAGAGCACGTTCTCCTTGGGAGGCAGTCTGCTGTTCCTCCATGTCCAGGCGGTGCATCCGCTGCTGTTCATGCTGTCCGGCTGGGTGAGCAGCCTAGTGTTCTCGTTCTTCACCTACACGCTCGTGGCCAGCTTCGGCAACGTCGGCAAAGCCATCGGCGTGCTGTTTCTCGTCATGCAGATCTCCGGAGCGAACGGCGCATATCCGCTGGCCGTGCTGCCGAAAATCATCAGCGGCATCAGCCCGTTCCTGCCTGCGACGCATTCAATCACAGCAATGCGCGCGGCGATCGGCGGAATCTACAGTAACGATTACTGGTTTGCGATTGGCGCGCTACTGCTGTTCATTCCGCCGCTGCTGCTGATAGGCCTGCTACTGCGCATTCCACTGGTCAAGTTCAACCATTGGTACGTAAGCAAGCTGGAAAGCACGAAAGTGATCGCGGCATGATGGGCGGAACCACGCAAGAGGGCACGCGGAAGACGGTGCAAAAAACCACGCAGGAAGACGTCGGCACAGTACGTGGCCGACGTGAGCGATTACGGGAGCAAACCGACCGCAAAATCATGAAAGCCACATTGGGGATAGTGATTTCCGATGGTATCGGAGCGGTGACCATCGAAGAGGTCGCACGACGTTCAGGGGTAGCAAAGACCACAATCTACCGACGCTACCGAAACGCCGACGATTTATTGCAACGCATCCAACCGGAAGTTGCCGGACTACCGAATTTCAACGATTTGAAGCCGTCGCGGAGCGGACTGGCCACCATGCTGCGACGCATCCAGGACTGCTTCGACAGCGAACTCGGATTGAAAGCCGTGGGCGTGGTGCTGTCTTCCGACAACGCCACGCTGAAGGCGATCGCAGCACAAGTGCTGGCGCCGGCCGAAGAACGGTTCGTGGGGTTCATGGAACGTGGCATCGCCGACGGAGTGTTTCAAAACCGTTTGGACTACACGTTCCTGTTCAGCACGGTGCTGGGTTCCATGCTGGCTTGCAAAGCGTTGGCGGGGCAGGAAGCCGGAGGGGAACGGCAATCCGGCAAGGAACGCAAGTCTGATTCCTGGGCCGAGAACATGGCCACGTTGCTCTGGCCGAACGTATGCGCCGAATCCGCACGGTAACCACAGGAAAACCGTCCGCACCGACGCAAGACGGGCATGCCGTGTCGGTTTCAGAAGGAATGGGCTATTGGATTGACGCTTCCTGACGCGCCACTTCCAACGCCTTGTTGAAGGCTTCGGAGGTCCAGCTGGCACCGGCGAGCTTGTCGACTTTAAGGTCCTTCAACGGCTTGCCGACCACCGCGTCCGGCACGGCTTTGGCAAAGTCGTTCTGATGCTTTTTGGAGATGGACGTGAACGGATGGCCGACGATCTTCACGGCCGTCACGTTCTGGTCCTTAACGGTCAGATGCACGTCGATGGTGTCCTCGCCGACCGGCCCGTACTGGCCGTTGATCGAATAGTCGCCATCCGCGTAGTTGCCGGTGTCCTGCTTGTCGGATGTTGCGGAATTCGCGTCGGCACGGTTTTTGGTGGCGTCGCCGTCGTCTGCCGTGTCGCCGGACGCCTTGCCGTCGGTTTTCGACTTATTTTCCTGCGATTGCACGCTTTCGCCGGAATTGCCGGCGTATTCGTCGTCCATCGGCGTGGCTTTCGGCTCGCCGCATGCCGACAGCAGCGCGATGCTCGCCGCGGATAGCGCGATGACTTTGACTGCGTTCGATTGTGCGGTGCTCATGCCTGCTCCCCTTTCGTGACGTCGGGCTCTACGTCCGTATCGTCGGCAACGCCAGCCGCAACGGCAACGTTGGCCGCGTCCGTATCGCCGGTTTTCGCGGCCTTCGTAGGGTCGGCGAACGAAATCGCAATACCCCCGTTCTGCGCGCCTTCCGCGGCGGAACCGGTGAATGCGGGCTTGCCGCCGGCCGCCTCGTACGCGCGTTTCGCCTCCTCGTCATTCCACTGTTCACCGACGAGCACACCATGGTTGAGCATGATCTCGCGTTGTGCGCAGGAGGCGACGAGCGCGTCATGCGTCACGACGATGATCGTAGTGCCCTGCTCGTGCAGCTGGCGAAACAGGTCGAGCACGATCTTCTCGTTCTTCTCATCGAGATTGCCGGTCGGCTCGTCGGCGAGAATCAGCTTCGGGCAGTTGATGAGCGCTCGGGCGATGCACACGCGCTGCTGCTCACCGCCGGACAGCTGGCCGGGCAGGTGATGCGCACGCTCCTTCAATCCCACTCGTTCCAGCGCTTCCATCGCCTGCTTCTCATCGACTACAGAATGGTAGTATTGCGCCACCATCACGTTCTCCACCGCCGTCAGATGCGGCACGAGGTAAAACTTTTGGAACACTAGTCCTATCATGTTCTTACGCACATCGGCGAGCTGGCGGGCGTTCAAATCCTCCAATCGCCGGCCTTCAAGCATGACGGAACCCTTCGACGGCGTATCCATGCAGCCGATCATGTTCATCAGCGTGGTTTTGCCGGAACCGGACGAGCCGACAATCGCCAGCCATTGCCCTTGCGGAACGGTCAGACTCAGGTCGTCGACGGCGTGCAGATCGCCGTAAATCTTGGAAATGTGGTCGAGTTCCAGCAGCATATGTTCGTTGTCCATGATTATTCCTCCCTCAAAACGATGGCGGGGTCGATACGGGTGGCGCGGCGGACCGGCGGAATGGAGGCGATGACGGCGATCGCCACGCTCAGCAGCAGCGAGCCGGTGCCGAGCAGCCAGTCGAAGCCGATCGCGCGACCGAAGACGGTGGCGCACAGCACACGCGCCAGCACATAGCCGATAGCAGTGCCGAGCAGACCGCCGATCAAGCCGTAGATGCCGGATTCCACGTAGAATTCGACGCCGATGGCGCGTGAATCGGCGCCGAGGGCCTTGCGCAGGCCGATTTCGTTGCGACGCTGGCTCACAATGGAGCTGATGGTGGTGCCCACGCCGACGAGCGTCAGCACGAGCACGACGAGCGAGACAATCCAGAACAGGGTCTGCAGCATGGCGATGATGCGAGTGTCGGACGAGGTGATTCTGGTGACGGTCTGCGCTTTGACGGCGCTGTTCGGGTTTTTGTCGGCACTGCGATTGATGTTGTTGACGATGTCGTTGAGCTCGTCGCCCATGGCGTTCACGGAGTATTCGACCACGTCGGCGCCGCGCTTGGAACCGGCGAGTTTGGCCACGTCCGCGGTGGTGGCGTAGATGATGGAATCCTCGTTGCCGCCGGTGTCGACGATGCCGGCGATACGGAATTCGGTGCCGTTGTTATCCATGATGTCGGACGAGACGCGGCCGTTTTCCGTGGCTTGCGTGGTCTGTTCGCCTTGCGTAGTTTGCGTACTCTGCGTGCCCTGCGCGGACGATTCTGCCGTTTCAGTTGATTCGTCCGAATCGGATTTTGCGGACGCGGAAGAAGACGCTGAAGCAGACGCGTCGGCGGCGCGGTAACCGATGGTGACACGGCTGCCGACTTTCACGCCGAGCGCGTCGGCGACGTCGCGGCCGACCATCACGTTGTCCGAGCCGGGCCAATCGCCCGTCACGTTCCAATGGCGATTGAGCGCGCGGACGGCTTTCACGTCCACGCCGGCGATGGTGTACGGCGCGGAATTGATGCGCACGCTCTCATACCGGTATGCGGCTGATTTCACGCTGTGTCCGGCGCCGACGAGCGCCGTCACGTTGCGTACGGTTGCAGTATCGATGCCTTGCGATTTGCCCGTTGCGGACGCGGGCGTGACGATCAGGTTCGCGCCGTACGCGCGCATTTCCTCGTTCATCTGCTGCGGCACCGCGACGCACACGGATGCAAGGCAGAACAGCGTGGCCGCGCCGACGAGCGACGCGATCACGGCCATCATCGCACGGGAGCGACGGCGGAACACCGCGCCCCACAGCATGGTGAAGAACATCTTGCGATTCGTCATCGCACACCCCCTACGAAAGCCAAGCACAACTCACCTACCATGCAGCACCTCCGCCGGACGCAAGCCCAGAATCGCCCGAATCGACGAAAGCGAGGCCACGAGCACAGTGACCGCCAGCAACACGAAAACCAACACGAACACCATCGGACGCATGGTGATGCCCGAGCCGAACACCACGTGCCCCACGATCTGTGCAACGCCCGAGCCAAGCAGCGCACCGGCAATCGCACCAACCAGCGAAATCACCGCCGTTTCGGCGAGCATAAGGCGCGAAACCGCACCGTCCGTGGCGCCGATCGCCTTCAACAGCGCCAATTCCGAACCGCGTTCGCCAATCGACGCGGCCATCAGGTTTGCCACGGCGATCGCGGCGGCAACCAGCGACAGCACGGTCATCAGCACCATCACCGCCTGCGTCTTGTTCAGCACATCGCCCTGCAGCGCGGCCACCTGGCGCACCTGCTTGGCCACCGCGCCCGGCAGCACCTCTTCGATCTGGTACGCGATCGACGACGGATACGCGGTGCAATACCACGTCTCCCACTCGTCCTGCGTGAGCGCGTTCGGATTCTTCGACGCCTTGCGCGCGAGGTCGTTGTCGGGCGTGGTGAGCGCCTTGACTTCAATCTTGTCGATGGAATTCGGCAGATTCGCAAGCGTTTGCGCGGCGATGGACGGCATATAAATGGCGCTGTTGTCGGAATCGCCCGAATCGAAGATGCCGACGATTTTCACTTTCACGCGATTGCGTTCGGTGGAGGATTTGCCGGTTTTCCCGGTACCTCCGTTCGTATTGTCGTCCGCACCGACGGCGATCGTCTTGTCGAGCGTAACGCTGTCACCGACGTTCACGCCCAGTTTCGCGGCGAGCGCGCTGCCGACCATCGCCTGCTCGCTGTCGTCTTTCGGCCAGGTTCCGTTGATTTTCCACCATGAGCGCATGCCGTTCATGCCGGCCACGGTGGACTCGCCGGAGTCCATGTGCAGGGTTTTCGCGAACCACGTGCCCACGATCGGCACGTTGGTCGCCTTGCATTTCGCCGCGGAAGCAGCCGCACCTGACGCACCAGCCGTTCCAGCAGAGCCAGCCGAACCAGCCCCCGAACCGACACACCCCGCATCCGCGTGGATGTTCAATTCCGGCGCGAAATTGGTGATGTTGAACGCCCAGAAGATGGTCTTGATCTTCTGCGCGTCCGACTCCTTCAGAAACGCGGTCGGGTCGGCGCTGTCCGCCGCAGCCGAGCCGTCGGAAGTGGAACCCCCGTCCGAACCGGACGAACTACCCGAAGCCGAGCCAGCAGAATCGCCGGTATTGTACAAATCGCTCACCACAGCATCGGACTTCGGCTGCACGACGATATTCGAACCGTACGTGCTCAGCTCCGCGTTGAGCTTGTCGCCCACGTCGAACACCACGCCGAGCATAGCCACGCTGACGGTGGCGGACAGGCACACGGTAACGGCGATGAGCAGACGGCGTTTGAACTGCCGGCTGAACGAGCGAGAGATCATTTTCAGGAAGAACATGGCACCCCCTTACCTTTCTCGGCGCTCACTGGAAATGGCTCGACAGCGCGTCGAGCGTGGACGTTTGGATGACGATTTTGCCCGGCTTGACCTGGTAGTCGAACGGTATCGGGTTGCAGCCGCCTTTGAAGCCGATGGTGGCGAGGTTGATGGCCACATCGCACTTCTTGCAGATGATTTTGCCGTCCTTCTCGTAGTAGCCGGCGTCGCCGCAGTTGTCGCACGCGTCGAGGCCGACGCCGTACGCGCCGCCGTTCTTCTTGATGATGATGAATCGCATGGAGGTGCCGTCCTTCGCGCGGTATTCGAAGCGGTGCAGGTGGCCGTCGGAAATCTGGCTGAATTTGATGGTGACCACGCCGTCGGCGAGCGAGTAGTCTTCCGGCGGCGACAGCGTGACGACTTTCTGCGTTTGCGCGACGCCGTACGTCAGGGCCACGGTGACGCAGATCATGGCGACCAGGCTGAACGCGCCGGCCGCTTTCGCGCGGCGGCGGAACGCGATATGCGTGCGTGCGATCGCCTCGTTGGCGCCGGTCGGCTTGACTTTGAAGCCCATGACGATGCTGGCGATTGCCGGAATGGCGAAGACGAGCGCCATTGCGATGATCAGGCTGCGCTGATGGTTGATGCCCCACACGAGCGCGAGGAAGGCGGCGGTCGGGAAGCTGACGATGCGTTTGGATTGGAGGATCTGCGCAAGGTCGGTGAAATGCTGTGCGAACAACAGCGCGACCAACAGCAGCACCGCCGTCGTGAACGACCAGCGGACGGCGGTGGAACGCATCGTGCGGAAGATAAGCGCGGCGATGATTGCGACGGCCGCGCCCAAAGCGAAGCCGAGCGCGCGCAACAGCATGTCGGAAGTGAAGATGGGATCGCCCGGCTCGACGAAGATCGTCAGTCGCAGAATCACGTCGGGCAGCGCACGAAAGGTGGTGGCCGCGATCGCAAGCGCCGCAACGAGATTCGCGATGTCGAGCAGCGCGCGGTGGTTGTGCCAGTCGGCGGTGATGCGGCGGGCGAACAGGACGATGACGAACACGGCCACGTCGAGGATCACGCAGCACCACAGGGTCGGATAGTTGACGAACGTGCGTTGCGTGATGACGGCGGTGGCGCGCAGCGCGGCGAATACGACTGCGCCGGCGAATCCAACAACGAAACCGGCCAGCCGCCAGTACGCGCTCAGAGGCTTGTCACGCCCCTCACCGACGGTGAGCATGACGCTCAACGCCATGACGAGCAGCGCCGGCGCCAACACCCCCTGCAACACCGTCACAAACTGCAGCAGCATCCCAAAATCCTTTCATCCAAAAACCCAACTCAAAGAGCCCAACGATTCCCATTCCGCCCCATCCCAAAGAGTCCCAACCCTCTCATCCCTCCCCTAAAATGCGAGGATTTCCCGGACCCCCTCCACAATCGCAGAGGTGAATCCATCCCCCTAAACGCGAGAGAGCGGTTTCGGTATGCATTGCCCGACCGTAAGCTTGGCCGAACGGCCTTGAGTGTGTCGAGCACCCATGCCCGGCGGCGGCACCGACATTGGCATGAATGGCGCAAACGATGGACGCCCATGCCCGGCGGCGGCACCGCATCCAAGCATCTTCTGACAATGACGCGCCCAAGTTGTTACAACGATGTAAGAATGATATATTCAACGTTGTAAATACTGGAACAACGGATTGGGAAGGACTAAACATGGTTGTTTACAACAATCCGATCGTGCTTCAGCGCGCAGACCCCTGGGTGCTCAAGGTTGACGGCGAGTATTATTTCACCGCCTCCGATCCGGAATACAACTGCATCGCCATCCGGCACGCGTCGAGCATCAACGATCTGCAGAAGGCTCCGGAGACGGTGGTGTGGCGCAAGCACGAATCCGGCCCGGCAAGCATCTACATCTGGGCCCCCGAACTACACCGCATCAATGGCGCATGGTATATCTACTTCGCAGGCGCCGCAACGGATTTCGAAGCATCCGGCCTGCCGACGCACCGCATGTTCGTGCTGGAGAACACCGACGACGATCCAACTTCCGACAACTGGGTGGAGAAGGGCCAGATCATCACCCCGATCGACTCCTTCGCACTTGACGCCACCACCGAGGTGATCGATGGCGTGCAGTACTTGGTATGGGCGCAGAAGGATCCCGCCATCGAAGGCAACTCCAATCTGTATATCGCCAAGATGGCCAATCCGTGGACGCTGGGCAGCGAGCCCGTCATGCTGACCAAGCCGGAATACGACTGGGAATGCATCGACTTCCTGGTCAACGAAGGACCGGCCTTCCTGTTCCATGAGAACAAGATCTACATCACGTATTCCGCCTCCGGCACCGGAGTTCCGTACGCCGTGGGGCTGTTGACCGCCGAGCGCGGCAGCGATCTGCTGGACAAGGCCTCCTGGACTAAGAGCCCGGTGCCGGTGTTTAAGACCTGCGCCGAGAACGGTCAGTATGGTCCGGGCCACAATTCATTCACCAAGTCCGAGGACGGCACCGAGGACCTGATGATTTACCACTGCCGCAACTACACGGAAATTAAGGGCGATCCGCTGTTCGACCCGAATCGCCACGCGCGCGTCGGTGTGGTCAAGTGGACCGCCGACGGTCCGGATTTCGGCGTGCCGGAACCTGATAATCTGTGGACCCCCACTACCGCGGACGTGTTGCCCGCTGATGGTGGCCCGCTTGCGGGAACTCCGGCCGTAGGCCACTGAGGGGCGTGGCCGGAGGGGTCACCCCGTCTATAACCCCATCCATAAAGCTGGCTGTTGTCGTCGGCGTGTTACCGTTTGTACAACGATGAAAATAGCTGTATAATCAAAATTACAACGTTGCAAATGAGCAGGGAGGCTCAATCGAAAAGGATTCTTCCCATTCGGATTGCAACGAGGAGCGGTCCAGCGATGGTCCGTTGAGGAAAAGGAAGGAAACAATGTCTACATCCAGGCATCTTACCGGGTTGCGGCGCTTTGCCAAGGCTGCCGTAGCCGTGTGTGCGTCACTTGGACTTGTGCTTGCCGCCGGAGGCTGTGGTGCCTCTTCGGGTGAAAGCAAGACCATTTACTTCTGGAACAATCTGGTGGGCGATGACGGTCCTGCAATGCAGCGCATCGTCAAGGAATACAACGCCCAGAGCGATTACAAGGTCGTTTTCCAGCCGATGAACGGCGGCGATCTGACCACGAAGATCTATTCCGTGATGCAGACCGGCAAGAACATCCCCGACATCATCATCGGCGACCAGTTCCAGACCGCCGTTCTGCAGTCCCAAGGTCTGCTCGACACCATGGACGATTGGCAGAAGGTCGCCCCGGACCTCAAGGAGAGCAGCTTCCTGCCCGCCACTTGGAAGGGCGTCACCGTCAATGGCAAGGCCTACGGCATTCCGCTGTATCTGTACCAGATGGCCATCTACTACAACAAGGACCTGGTCAAGAAGTACAACCTGCAGTACATCCTCGACGACGGATTCGTCACCATCGACGAGATCAAGGACCTCAAGGGCAAGCTACCCAAGGGCACCTACGCGCTGACTTACGGCAATCTGCCGTGGGCCTTCATGTCCCTGCTGTACGGCGCGGGCGGCACGCTTGAGAACGATATGGACGACCTGACCAAGGACGTGTGGCGCAAGCCCATGGAGAAGCTCAAGGAAGCGTACGACGCCGGTGTGATCGCCCCGATGGACGTCGACGGCGAGCAGGCGTTCGGTTCCGGCAAGGCCGTGTTCGCGCAGCTTGGCACGTGGGCGCAGGGCAATATGTCCAACACCTTGGGCGCCGACAAGATCGCGGAAGCCAACACCCTGCAGTACAGCGCCGACAATCCGGTGAACTTCTTCTACCAGTGCAACTGGATGCAGTTGAAGGATCCGCACCGCTCCGCGGCGAAATCCGCAGCCGCCGCCGACTTCGTCAAGTACGTGTACGAGCACTGGATGGATTGGTCTGAGGTCGGTTCCATCTCGCCGGCATACCGCGATCTGAACAACCCGGAGTACCAGAAGCTGATCCAGGCGTCCTTCACCAACAGCAAGAAGGAACGCGACTACATCAAGACCTCCAACTACCTCTACGGAGGCTATGCGACCGCTGGTTGGGGCACATACAACGACATCGTCTACGGCAATGTTGGTCTTGAAGAAGGTCTGAAGACCCTCGACCTCATGGCCCAGGGCCAAATCGAGATTCAGGAGGAATCGTGATGAGCAAGACATCTACGATCGGATCCGCAAAATCATCCATGAAGCGCAAGAACTCCATCTGGCACGCGCTGCCGTACATCGCTCCGCACTTCATCATCTTCGCCGTCTTCGGCATCATCCCGATTATCTTCGGCATTGGACTGGCGTTCACCCGCTGGAACATGGTCGGTGCGCCGAAGTTCGTCGGCCTGCAGAACTTCGCGAAGATCTTCGACCCCAGCACCTATTTCTACTCGATCTTCTGGCGTGACCTCGGCCACACTCTGCTCTTCGTGCTGGTCAGCGTGCCGCTGACCATCATCGTGCCGCTGCTGCTCGCCGTGGCGCTCAGCAAGAAGGGACTCAAGGGCGCCGGTCTGTTCCAGGCGATCTTCTACATCCCAGGTTTGATCTCCATCGCCGCCGGTGCACTGGTCTGGCGTATGGTCTTCAACTCCCAGTTCGGTCTGCTGAACACCACCTTCCACACCGACATCAACTGGCTCGGCAAGAACCCGTACGCATGGATCACCATCTTCGTGCTCGTGCTGTGGGCCGGTATCGGCGGCAACCTCGTCATCTACCGTTCCGCGCTCTCCGGCGTGGACGAGAGCCTCTACGAAGCTGCGAAGGTCGACGGAGCCGGTCCGGTCAGGATCTTCTTCTCCATCACCCTGCCGGAAATCAAGCTGCCGTTGTTCTACACCACCATCATGACCACCACGGGCGCCTTCAACGTGTGGGGCCAGCCGGTCATGCTGACCAACGGCGGACCGAACTACCAGACCCAGGTGCTGCTGATGGATATCAGGAACCTCGCGTTCCCCGCCGGCCCTGCGGCCGCCGGCATGGCTTCCGCAATGGCATTGCTGCTGGGCATCATCCTGATGGCCATCGCCGCGATCCAGCTGATCTTCATGAATAAGGAGGACTGAAGATGTCCGCTGCAACCACAGTCAATGTCGCAAGCGCGGCAATTCCTGAAAACAAAACCAAAAAGGTCTCCCCGTCGCTGATCGCCGTCTATGTGGTGCTCGTCGTGCTGGCAGTCGTCTGGCTGCTTCCGGTGATCTACACCGTGACGACTTCGTTCAAGTCGGTGGCCGAATTCACCTCCAACGCATTCAACTTCCTGCCCGCGAAGTGGGTGCTTGACAACTACATGACGCTGATCGAGGCATCCGCCAGCTACCCGGTCCTGAACTGGCTGGGCAACTCGCTGATTATCTCGACCGTGTTCGCAGTGCTGTCCGTGTGCATCGTCGCGCTCGCAGGCTTCGGCTATTCCCGTCTGAACTTCAAGTACCGCGATACGCTGTTCTTCGTCCTGCTGCTCATCTCGATGTTCCCTGCCGTGGTCAACATGATCCCGCAGTACCGCATCATCGCCTCCCTCGGCTGGGTCAACACCTACTGGGCCTGCATCATCCCTGGCCTGGGCAACGTGGCGAACATCTTCCTGGTGCGCAACTTCATGAAGGGCATCCCGAAGGAACTGGACGAGGCGGCCGAAATCGACGGCGCCACTGATTTCCAGATCTTCACCCGCATCATGCTGCCGGCCATCCGCCCGATTCTGATCGTCATCTTCCTGTTCAGCTTCACCGGCGCTTGGAACGACTTCCTGTGGCCGACCTTGGTGTTCAACGACATCAACAAGATGCCGGTCACCGCTGGTCTGCAGCTGCTGAGCAACCAGATGGGCCAGTACAACCAGATGGGCTCCCTGATGGCGGCCACCTGCATGGCCATCATCCCGACCCTGCTGCTGTTCCTGTTCGCGCAGAAGTACTTCCTGCAGTCCCTGAACATCACCTCCGGCCTCAAGGGCTGATACCGGCCGAGTGAGATAATGCACAGGTCCGTCCCCAAACGGACGGGCCTGTGATTTTATCTTTCCCGAGCTGCGCATCGCACATCGGATGAGGCCACACCACGGAAAGGACCGATATGAATCCGCAAGGCAACACCATGCAGCCGCCGGCACCATTGGCTCGCAAGGCGGAACGAGTGCTGATGACCATCGCCGCCGCCTACAACGTGATCATGGCGTCCATCACACTGTTCATGTTCACCAGCTGGTTCAAAGGCCAAGCCTACGATCTGCTGGAACATAACGGTTTGCTGAAAACGGACTATTCCGCGGTGGACAACGCCTCGACGGTGGTGGGCATCTACGCGCTGCTGGTGCTGATTATCGGCATCGTCAGCTTCATCATGTCCATGCGGTGTCTCGCTCCCGGCACCACCAGCCGGTGGGTGATCATCTGGCTGGCAATCGTGGTGGTCTTCTCCCTGGGCACGATGGACCTCATCGGCCTTGCACTGTATTCCATCACCTTGGTCATCTATCTGGCCCGCAACAAGGCCATCGCGGCGCAGCAGGATGCGATCCGCACATGGGCCCGCACGCATCAGGGCTAATCCTCCTTCCCGAAGAAAGCTGTCGCTCTCGTGGCGGCGGCTTTCTTCGTATCCGCGCATGTTGACGCGGTACGTTATCGAACACGCAATTCACTTATCCAATTCATTCATTCACAACCACAAGGTGGGACCATGACCGACACAACCGACGACTACGGTTACCTGCTTGTCCACTTCATCGAGGATCCGGACGGCTACGCCGAGAAGATTTACATGGATATATCCGATGGAGACAATCCGCACCGTTGGGTGCCGCTCAACGATGGAAAGCCTGTGCTGGCTTCGCATCTCGGTACCACAGGCGTGCGCGATCCGCATATCATCCGCAATCCCGACACCGGCACGTGGTATATCATCGCCACCGATCTGCGTGTGTTCGGAGGCGACGGCGGCGGCTGGTACGAGTGGAGCCACCACGCCAGCACGAATCTCATCATCTGGGAATCCGACGATCTGCTCCATTGGAGCGAGCCGCGCATGCTCGACGTGTCCCGCAAGCCGGACGGCTCCCATCTGGAGCTCGGCATGGCCTGGGCCTGCGAATGCCTTTGGGTGCCGGACTACTATCCGCAAGGCCATCATGGCGGTCGCGGCGCATTCGTCATGTACTGGTCCAGCACCGTGTTCGACGACGAGGATAGGACGCACGACGACAAGAACGTCTACTGCACCGTGCTGTGGGGCGCCACCACCGATTTCACGCAGGACACATTCGAATATGGCGGCGTATTCATCGACAACCACGGCGACGCCATCGACACCACGATGATCCAACGTCCGCTGCCGGACGGCAGTGTACGCACGTACCGCATCACCAAGGACAACGCGCATGGCACCGGCATCTGGATGGACCGCACCGACGCGAAGCGCTGGTGGGAGCCGGGGACGGTCTGGACCAAGGTGCAGGACCGGATTGGCGCAGGCTACGTGCCGGACGGCAACCCCGGCGGCGTGGAAGGTCCTGCGGTGTTCGCCAACCACCACAACAACGGTGGACCGGACGACGAATGGTACTTGTTCGTGGACGTGATTCCGTCGATCGGATACCGTCCGATGGTCAGCCGCGATCTCGATCAGGGCTGGGTGCCGTTGCAGGCGGACGATTACTTCCTCACCGCGCATACGAAACATGGTGGCGTCGCCTCGCTGACACGCGCCGAATACGACCGTCTCGCCCAGCATGTGCATGCATTCTGACGAACGACGCTGACGACCGTGCGCCCGCGTGTGCACGCGGCAAAACCAAGGGGGCTTCCCGGAATAACCGGGAAGCCCCCTTTGCGTGTTCGCTGACCGCGACGGCAATCGCAGTCAGCGACTGCTATTGCTGCGACGTATCGCCATTGGCGCCGTTATTACCGGAATTATCGCCACTGGTTCCTCCGCCATTGCCACCGTTGGTGTCGTTACCGTCGCCGTTAGCGGGGATACCGCCACTATTACCGCCGTCGCCACCGCCCTGACCGGTATTCTGCGTTTCCTCGGTCTGATTCGGCGTGGTCTGTTGGGTGTTCTCCTCGGTGCGCGGAGTCACGGTGGTCTGCTGCTTTCTAGTCCAGGTCTTCTGCGCGCCGGTGCCCCACGTACCGTCCGGTCCGCCGACCTTGCCGTTATCGGTGGCGTCGGGGAACGTTTCGTTCGGCGTATCGGCCAGTGCCTGCTTCATGTATTCGGTGAAGAGATGCACGGGGTAATCGCTGCCGCCGGTCCAGCTGCCGAATGCGGGAATCTCCTGCGGGTTGCCGTTGTCGTCCGGATACCACATCGCCACAGAAGTCAGCATGGACGGCGTGTAGCCGATGAAGCTCGCTGCGTTGGAATCGTTTGCGGTGCCTGACTTGCCGGCAATGGTGTGCCCAGTGGCACGCGCCTCGGTGGCGGTGCCTCGCTGGACCACGCCGGTAAGCGCCTTCGTCACGAGATTCGCGTTGTTCGCTTCGAACGTCTGCTCCGCCGAGGTCGGCGCGTTGTACAGGTCGGTGCCGTTCGCCGTCTGCACTTGGGCAACGATATGCAGCGTCGGCTTGTTGCCTTGGTTGGCCAGTGTGGCGTATCCCTGCGTCATGTCCTTGAGAGTCAGGCCGTTGTTGCCGAGCACGGTGAACGGGTTGGAACCATCCAAAGACGAATCGTCAACGCCGGCCTGCCGTGCGGTTTCGGCGATTTTCTGCGCGCCGAGCTTGGTTTGCAGATCCATGTACACGGTGTTCGAGGATTGTTCCGTCGCCGTGTACAGGTTCACGTATCCCAGATTCTCGCCGCCGTAGTTGCTCACCGTTTCGGTGATGCCCGGGAACGTCCGGTACGAGTTGCCGTTGAAGTACGTGTTGAGACTGACGCCTTCGTTGACGGCGGCCAGCAATGCGAACGGCTTCATGGTGGAGCCGACTTCGTACGTTGCCTGGGTGACGTTGTTGAGCTGCTTGGTCAGGTAGTCGTCTCCTGCGTACAGCGAGATGATGGAACCGTCCTTGGGGTTCACCGACAGCGCGCCGAACTGCATGCCGTCGGGCACGATGCCTTGCATGCCGTTTTGGGAGGGACTGATGGTGGAGAACATCAGGTCCTGCTTCGATTTGTCAATGGTGGTGACGATTTTGTAGCCGCCGGTTTCCAGGTCCTGCTTGCTGAACGCCTTGGTGTTGACGAGTTCGTTCTGCACCATCGTCAGCAGGTATCCGTTCGGTCCGGACATCTGGTTGTTCTGTTGGATTTCGATGGTTTGCGGGAATTTCGCGGCTTTCTTCTCGTCCGGCGTGATGTAGCCGTCTTCGTCCATGATGTTCAGCACGCGCTTGTAACGTTTTTCAGCTTGCTTGGGATTCACGTCGGGGGTCCATACGCTCGGCGCGGGAATGATGCCGGCAAGCATGGCCGCTTCGGAGAGCGTCAGATCCTTCGCGTCCTTGCCGAAGTACGCTTTGGCCGCTGCCTGGATGCCGTATGCGCCACGGCCGAGATAGATGGTGTTCATGTAGTTGCACAACACCTGGCTCTTGTCCTGTGCTTGGGCGATTTTGACCGCCAGGAACGCCTCACGCAGTTTGCCCACGTACGAGGTGGTTTCGCCCAGATAATAGCGTTCCGCATACTGCTGGGTGATGGTGGAACCGCCCTGCCTGCTACCGGTGGTCAGGTTGTTGTAGAACGCGCGTGCGATGCCGATCGGATCGATGCCCTTATTGGTATAGAAGGAGCGGTCTTCCGAAGCCACAATCGCGTTGCCGACGTAGTCGGGCAGGTCTGCGCAGCTGATGATTTCGCGATTCTGCTCCGCATAGCTGCCGATCGGCGTGGTGCCGTCGTTGTAATACACGGTCGTCTTTTCAGCCAGCGCGAACTTTTCCGGCTGCGGGATTTCCGTGGTGATGTACATGTAGGCGAACAGGCCGATACCTGCCGCGATGAGCGCCGCGAAGATGCCGAGCACCCATTTGAGCACGAGATGCTTGTGTTTTCTGGTCTTTTTGGGTGCGCGATGCGAAGTGTGCTTCGGCCCCTGGGGCGGCTTGCTCAGCACTTCTCCATGGACCCCGTAGGTGGTGCCCACCCGTGGCGTCGTGGACGTTGCGCTGCCGCTGCGGGCGCTTTTTGAGCGTGAGCTGACACTTCGTGTTCGTGAAACCATGGTTTCCACCGTAGCCGAACGACCTGAAAAACAAGGGTGTAGATGGTGCTGTCCGACTGGAAAAACATGTTTTTGCGCAGCTTTTTTACAAATCGACAATCTGTTGACGACTGCCGTAATATGGCCGTTTTTCAGTGATTTTTCAGTTTACAATGCGGTTGTGGGTATGCTTGGGGATTGGTATACCTGCGAAATGCATAACAGAGGAGTCGTTTTCAGATGAGCATTCGAGTGGCTATCGCCGGCGTGGGCAATTGCGCCTCGTCGCTGGTGCAGGGCGTTGAGTATTACAAGGACACCAAGGACGAGGATAAGATTCCCGGCCTGATGCACAACAATTTCGGTGGCTACCGCGTGCGTGACATCGAATTCGTCACCGCGTTCGACGTCGATGCGCTGAAGGTGGGCAAGGACCTGTCCGAGGCGATCGGAGCCTCCCAGAACAACACCATCAAGTTCGCGGACGTGCCGAATCTGGGTGTGGAGGTGCTGCGTGGCCCGACCAACGACGGTTTGGGCGAGTACTACCGTCAGATGATTACGGAGTCGGACGCCGAGCCGGTGGATGTGGCGCAGGTGCTGCGTGACAAGAAGGTCGACGTGCTGGTTTCCTACCTGCCGGTTGGTTCCGAGAAGGCGGACAAGGCTTACGCTCAGGCCGCTATGGACGCTGGCTGTGCGTTCGTGAACTGCCTGCCGGTGTTCATCGCCTCCGATCCGGAGTGGGCGCAGAAGTTCCGTGACGCTGGTGTGCCGATCGTCGGCGACGATATCAAGTCGCAGGTCGGCGCCACCATCACGCACCGCGTGCTGGCCCGTCTGTTCGAGGATCGCGGCGTGCGCTTGGACCGCACCTACCAGCTCAATGTGGGCGGCAACATGGACTTCATGAACATGCTGCAGCGTTCCCGTCTGGAGTCCAAGAAGATTTCCAAGACCCGCGCCGTCACTTCCGTGGTGCCGCACGAGATGGATCCGCACAACGTGCATATCGGCCCGTCCGATTACGTGGCTTGGCTTGACGACCGCAAGTTCGCCTTCGTGCGTCTTGAGGGCACCACGTTCGGCGATGTGCCGCTGAACCTCGAATACAAGCTCGAGGTGTGGGATTCCCCGAATTCCGCCGGTATTGTGATCGACGCCGTGCGCGCGGCCAAGATTGCGCTCGACCGCCATCTGGCCGGTCCGGTGCTGGCTCCGAGCTCCTACTTCATGAAGTCCCCGGCTGTGCAGCACGAGGATGGCGAGGCTCGCCGCTTGGTGGAGGAATTCATCAAGGGCGATGTCGAAGGTACCGAAGAGCAGCTTGACGCCGATGTGGCGGCCGCGAAGGCCGCCGGCAAGGATGTGTGGCGCGCATAGCGTGCGTTGCTGACGGCAGACTTGCGATGGCAATGACAACCCATCTCGTAGGCCTCGACCCACTCGGCTGATTCGTAGGCAGAATCAGCATATAATGAAAATCCCTATGGCCTGGGGTAATGCCATAGGGATTTTTGTTGTCCCGGAACGCTGCGGCGGTGGTGGCCAATGGTCGTACACCGCAGCAGCACGAACGGGGAATCATATGTTGCGCAATGTATATCGCGTCACTTTTTGAGGAGTGGTTCGACCTGCTGCTCGTACGCGGTCAACGCGGTGTCGATCACATTGTGCATGTCGTAGTACTTGTACGTGCCCAGACGGCCGCCGAACACCGTGAGCGGCTCGGCCTTCGCGAGCTCCTCGTACCTCGCGTACAACGCCTTGTCGGCCTCCGTGTTGATCGGATAATACGGCTCGTCGCCACGCTCGGCGAAACGGCTGTACTCCTCCCACACCACGGTCCTGTCGGGATTCTGCGAGGCGGCGCGCTCCGGATTGAAGTTCTTGAACTCGATCGCGCGCGTGTACGGCACGTCCGGGTCGGAGAAGTTCATCACCGGGCATCCGAAATGGTCGCCCTCGTCGTAACGCACCTCCCTGAAGTCCACCGTGCGCCACTTCAGCTCGCCGAGCGAGTAGTCGAAGTAGCGGTCCACCGGACCCGTGTACACCACCGGCACGCCCGCCGCGGCCAAAGCCGCCTTGTTGTACGGCTGGGACTCGTCGAAGAAGTCGGCCTTCAGGGTCACGTGGATGCGCGGATCGTCGATCATACGCTCCATCCAGGCCGTGTACCCGTCCGTGGGCAGGCCCTCCCACGTGTCCTTGAAATAGCGGTTGTCGTAGTTGAAGCGCACCGGCAGGCGGTTGATGATGCCCGCGGGCAGGTCCTTCGGATCGGTCTGCCACTGCTTGCCCGTGTAGTTCTTGATGAACGCCTCGTACAGGGGGCGGCCGATCAGCGAAATGCCCTTGTCGTTGAGGTTCTTCGGGTCCGTGCCCGCCAATTCGCCGGCCTGCTCGTCGACCAGGGCCTTCGCCTCGGCCGGCGTGTAACGCGCGTGGAAGAACTGGTTGATGGTCCCGAGGTTGATCGGCAGGGGATACACCTCGCCGTCGTGCGTGGCGTACACGCGGTGCACGTAGTCCGTGAAGCTTGTGAAACGGTTCACATAGTCCCAGACCCTCTTGTTGGACGTGTGGAACAGGTGCGCGCCGTACTTGTGGATCTCCGCGCCGGTCTCCTCGTCCATGTAGCTGTACGCGTTGCCGCCGATATGGTCGCGCACGTCGATGATCTCGACCCTCACGCCCAGGTGCTCGACGGCCTGCTGGGCCACGGTCAGGCCGAACAGGCCCGCGCCCACGACCACCAGATCGGGATATTCCACCGCTTCAGTCATAAGAACAACCTTCCAAACAGTAATCACACAAAAACAATGTGCATTCACACAATCATATTACCCACATACGAGCATGTGAGCCAGAAGAACTTACTTGTCTCCGAAGATATGCGCCCACGTCTCCATGGAAGTAATTCCATAGGACTGGTATTGGGCAGCCAAACGCTTCCAATTCTTTTCAATCCGACGAGTAAGTCGATAACCTTCAAGCATGCTTTTGCGGAAACGCCTGTTGTCGCGCTTCAACCATGCCACCCCATTACCGTCTGGCGTGGTCACCAATGCTGAATTGACATGGTCAAAAGCAAGCCAAGTCCAAGCGGCATCCCGTGCCGGAATGGCTGCATCAGGCCGAACGGCTTTATCTGGATTGACGTTTTTGATGAAGCTCTTGGTAATCAAACCGACCGCGGCCTTATATCGGCTCTTCATGGTCGAAGGATGGTTCTTCGGCGGCTCGACCTCACCCGCAGGCTCCGGGAATGCTTCGAAACTGTCCTGAGCCTGAGCATCAGGATATTTCGCACGCACTTCACGAACTTCTCCAAGTTTCGTTGGCAAACAATCCACAAGATACTGAGGACCACGAAGAATATCCCGTAACGCCATATGATGCAACGCCATGGCCGAATACACGAAACGGAGTCCCAAGCTGGCATCGCCATACATGGTCTCAATCAACATACGAGGTGCCTTATCCGGATATGTCAGCAATGCGGCAAGCCAACGGTTACGTTCGGTGAAGTATTCCTCCCAAGAGCGGGCCGGATCCTTGTCATGCCACGCCTGATGCCAGACCGCCACACCCGGTAGGCAGACCGTCGGAAAGCCGGCCTTCTTGGCACGCAGGCCATATTCGATGTCATCGAATTTGATGAATACGGGCATCGAAAGGCCGATCTTCTTGACCACCGCGATCGGAATCAGACACATCCACCAACCGTTAAAGTCCTCATCGATGCGCTGGTGACGGTCCGGCGAATCGCGAAGCGGTTCCACGGAGAAATCATGGTTGTATCCCATGCTCTTCGACGGATACATCCACATTCGCTGCGGATTAATCCTCTCGCCTTGCGTATAAAGCATGGTGCGATTATCAAGATGAAGCATGCCGCCGCCGACAAGAACCGGACGGATCGTATAGTCGGAGAACTGGATGGAACGAAGAATCGATTCAGGCTCACTGATGGCGTCATCATCCAGCAGCAACACGAAATCGCTGTTCCCAGCTTTCGCCGTTTCGTACATACCTCGAGAGAAGCCGCCGGAACCACCTAAATTGGCTTGCTGAATATACGTAAGCTGCTTTCCAAGGTCGGCGGATACTTCGGCAAAGCCTTCTTGATTTTTGACCAGATCGTTGCCTTGATCCGTGCAGTACACGGTATCCAGTCGCTTACGCAGTGCCGGCGCTCCTGCGATGGCGCGCAATTGGTTCATGCAGTACGAGGCACGATTGAATGTGGTAATGGCGATGGACATGGAAGTGCCATGCTTGGCTGTGCGCGCTTCACGCGGAACAGACCATGTCGCATTGGAAATAACGACTGGCCCACCTAGCGATTCCGCGTCGAACCAGAAGTAACCACCGTCCATGAGCCCGGTCATAGGCACATCCACGCATACGGAAGCCGAGGTATCCGCAGCATGGACAATCCGCTCCGCTACCGGATAAATCAGGCCTCGACCCGTCGACCGGAAGACGTTGATCTTGGCGTTTCCTTGAACGGACACTGCGAAGCGCACGGTCTTCACACCAGTCCAACGACGCCAATACGATGCAGGGAACGCGTTGAAGAACGTGCATCCGGACATGTGACCATGATCTCGTAGTGTTACGGAAGTACGTCCCGTAATTTCGAACGAATCGCAGGAAACCCCGTTAGAGGATCCCGCATTCCGTAACATGCGTTGCAATGTGGACTGGTTCATGGAGCTGAATTCCAGACGACGCATGTCGATACGCGAATCCAGAGTGGTTTCCGCCACATGCGGGCGAGTCCAGTCAATCGCATACAGAGGGAGGGTCTGTTCAGCATCTTTGACCGGATACACAACGCGCATCACCGTTTCCCACGAGTCCATTCGCTCAGTATCCATAGAGACCTCTTGTCCCATGCGTCTTCTCCTATCGCCATTTTCTCCGTTCATCCACTAATCGTAGTGGCTACATTGCACTTTAAACAATCGTCCACACCGTTACGCACGACATCGGTTCAGATGTACCATCACAATAACCCCTGTCGCAATTACTTTAGGTCTAAAATTTAAGTATCTTATCCATAACAACAAGAGGGAGATGATGGATATGATTTCTAAGAGCAAACTTATTCATGGAACCATTGCCGCAACCATGGCTCTTTCAATGACGATTTTGCCAATTGCTCCAGCTAGCGCGGAAGAAACCGTGTCGGCGCCAGAGCCTGACTACACCGGTTGGGTAACTCAAGACGGCGAATACTACTGGTTTGATTCCGGCATTATGGCGCGTTCAAAAGAGATCTATGATCCAGGCAGCGATGCTTGGTATTGGCTCGATGCCGATGGAACAATGGCACACGACAAAGACGTGTATCTCTCTTCCGGAAATAAATGGGTCAGGTATGACGGGGATGGCCATATGGTCAAAGGCGAAGATTACCGATACGGCGGTTGGTATTACTTCGACCAAACAACCGGCGCAATGTCCAAAGGCATGAAATATATCCATTCCAATGGAGGCAAATGGGTATATTATGACTGGACAACCGGCAAAATGGCCCATGGTGAGGCCTTCGTGAATTACGACAGCAGCCATACGGGCTGGTACTTGTTCGATCAATATACCGGTGCCATGTTCCATGGAGATACTTATATTCGTTCCAACGGTGGAAAATGGGTACGCTATGACCGGATAACCGGAAAGATGGTCAAGGGATTACACTACCAAGATGGTGCTTATTACTATTTCGACCAGACCACTGGCGCAATGGCACACGGGCGCGCATGGGTTCCCGAATGGAATTCATATGCAACTTTTGATTCCGTCACTGGCCGTTTTGTCAGTAAGGCTTCAAACAACAATGCCAATCCTGGCACTAACGGCAATACTGGAGGGAAAAACATCCGCGGACAATATTGCAAGAAATCCGAACACGGACAGCAAAAGAACGATGCTGACGGCACGCCAATAATCTGCGAATGTCGCAATGGCAATAAAGTGCCTCACTGGTACGCTAAATAATAATTTAAAACAGCCTTTTAAAGGGATATGATGCCAAGTTTAAATACAGTATCATATCCCTTATTTTTAATTCCATTGAACCAAATATGAAATTAAAATACCTATATATGAAAATAATGTTAACAAAAATACAGACATTCTATATTTCTTTAAATTGACATTCTCAAAGCCAATTAAACCCGGAAACAACAAAGCAAATAACGGTAAAACCGGTATCAAATATCTACTCTGCATACCCGACACGCAACCATCCACCGTTCCGCTCCAGGTAACTGCCATAGCTACGCATGACAGGACAAAATACAGAACAGGAATCGCCAATACAATTGCAATCTGATATCCGCACATACGCTTATATGAAGTATGAACAATCAGCAACATCATAATGGCAATCAGTACCGGAGCCATAACAATTAAAGGCAATTGGACCGTTTCGGTTCCAGTAAAAAACTGAAGATTTCTTCTCGGATTTACTAATTGACCGTCAATTTTTTCATAATCAAAATCTAAAGGTTCAAACAGTACACGTCCAAGCAAAGAAAATATTTTCCAAGGAGAAAGCATCAACTGCATCTCAAAATCGTGAGTCTCCTGCAAGGAAACACGATTCGGTGCAACCGCTATATGCGAAGTCTTCATACGCCACAACCACATAGACGTAAAAGCACATAGCACGGGAAGCGATAGAGATACTTTCATCTTTTTATCGGTTGTTTTAGGTAAAAGGAAAAATACAAATAAAACAATAATCGAGCATGTAATCTTCACCTGCCCCAACATAATGCTCAGAACACAGAGCAAAACAATATGTCTGAAATGCAACGCACCATCTCGCTGATACAGACACAACACAACAGCTATGAACAATAAAGAAAAACTATTAGTTATAGCATCGGCAGTTGGGAATATCATCCCGAAAAAAGTAGTAGGAAGTACTGCTATCGCCAGAATGATATTAGCATAACATCCAGCAATACGTATTGCTACGGCAATAAGGCTGGCCGCGCATATCAATGTCGCTATGCTCGAAATGCGAAAATCGCCACGAAAAATTAGACTTGGAAAATAGACAAAAGGAGAATTGACAGCAGTATTATTAAAAGTAATTATTTTCCCATGTTCAGAATAAACAATCCATTCTGGATATTCTTTAGAAAAAGAAGGTATTATTTCACCTGACCGTAATTGCAGAATACGCGCCCAGTGCGCCGCCCCATCATTAAAACAATGATATTTTCCCCAAAAAATAATCACGCTTCCAATTACGATAGAACCAATCCAATATAGTAGAGAAATACAACTAGGAACAGATAGTCTTAATTCTCTGCGATATTGTCGACGTTCACCGGAATAATGTTGAGGCAAATTAGGTCCCTTTATAAAATAAAAACTGGTTTTGACACAATTTGCATTGCGCCAAAACCAGTCTATCTCAACTCATCCTCTTCCTGTAGTTGGATCAAACCAATGCCAAGATTTCCATTCAGGAACCCAGACACGGCCTTTCTGCATCGCCCCCGTAGTTGAATCAAAGTAATACCAGGAATTATCATGACGGTTTAGACCTTTGACCATTTTTCCTGTGGTGAAATCATATCTGACCCATTTTCCACCGTTGGAACGAACATAAGTATCCCCGTGAAACATGGCGCCTGTATATCGATCAAACAAATACCAACCTGTATGCTGCGCATCATAGTTCACATATTGTTCGCCATGAGCCATCTTGCCGGTCGTCCAATCGTAGTACACCCATTTTCCGCCGTTCGAGGGCACGTATTGCATGCCTTTAGTCATGGCTCCTGTGGTGGGGTTGAAGTAATACCAGCCTCCGTAGCGGTAATCCTCACCCTTAATCATATGGCCATTGTTATCATACCTAACCCATTTGTTCCCCGACGGAATATAGACATCTTTATTCACCGCAAGGGATCCATCCTTATCGAACCAATACCAAGCATCACTTGCTGGGTCATACACCTCTTTAGAGACCGCCTTCACACCATTGTCATACCAGTAGCGCTTCCCGTTCTCCGTGACCCAACCATTTGTTCCAGGCCGATATGCTCCATAACCTGCACGAATCCTTGCATTCCAAACAATATTTTTTGCAACAGAATCCGTCACGGTTATCACAGTTCCGTGCCGATTAGGAATACTACGTCCATCAACATTAGTTGTAGTGATTCGACGCGTACCATGCCAACCGCTATTCAGGTTTGATGACTGAGTAACGAAAGTACCCGCAGTGCCATCGGCTTTGCCATACGGATAATCTTTAAGTTTATCAGTATAGAAAAAGTATTGCCCGTTATAGTACGTTAACGATGGTCCTTCATACCCAGTGACCACATTGGAATTTACCAAATGCCATGCATTGACGTTCCCGGCTTGATTCAAATCATGAATAGAATAAATCTGATTGGTGACCCCATTTTTCTTAATGCTGAGATAATAGGTACCATCTTTTTCAAACAGAGAAGGATCAAGCCAATTACTAGTGCTTGTATCAGGCAATTTAATGGGATTTAAATTACCATAATTCAATTTAGGCTGGGCACCAGGATTAACTGACGGATCACCACCAGGTTGTAGGCCAGATACCTTAACGATATACGGATACATATAATCCTTCTGCGCATTTCCATGAAAAGCGCCATAGTATCCAAGCGTGGTCACAATCCACATATCGCCATGGCTATCCACAAATCCATCTGTTCCAGCGGAATCAAATTGTCCATCCGCAAGCCCATTAGTATATGGCTTTACAGAGGGAGCAAGATTCGTCTGGCTACCGCTATTAGGATAGCTCCAATTCACCAAATCCTTGGAATACCCCATCATCGGGGTAAAACGCCATCCCAGATTCTGTTGCTTTTGCACATAGCCGCCAAGAATCCAAAACGTCCCATCTTTATACGTAATACTCGGATCATGAATGGCATTGACGTAGCTCGGTTTTCCAGAAACATGCGAGCTACCGTTACCATCAGTCTTATATGCGGTGCTGATTTGCTGGAAGTCGGAACCATTGTATGACATGTACACGGTATCAGAACGATCCGAGTCGCTGTTCCAAAATACCCCGACTTCCATATCTGGATAATTCGTTTCAGCACCAGTCGCCATCTGAGTTCCAAATGGAACCACCAGAGATATTGCTCCCAATAATGCAGTGAGATGCTTTATTTCTTTTCTCATCTTCTTGTCCATTCTTGAAGGAACGGTATTGCCTCCAAGAATAGACAAGTTCATTTCCGAATGCAACCAAAACTATTAGACACGTTTAATCGTAAGAGCACGGTCACTTAGCAATGCGTATTCACGGTTTCGGTCATCACGAATCACGAAACTGCATGCATTGTCATCAAGGGCGACGCCCACAGCATCGGTTGCTTTTGGATTAGTTGGACTAGGAGTGCGAAGCGATGTAATCAGACGGAACTCGCCATTATTAAACAGATTGAGAGGCATCTCAAAATGCACAACCTGATGGCCATGTTTATCCATCTTCAACACTTTTGAACCGGTATCATAAGTGATTCCACCACGGCGAATGTCATGCAACGCAATGGCGAGGTAAAAATCTCCCGGCTCATCATATTGGTATTCAACATCAAACCTGAACATATCCGCACTGGTGCAGACTTTGGGGGAAACGGCAATAGTTCTCAACAGCGGGCATCGCTCGTTAAGACCATTCGGGTAGCCTCCGCGTTCTTCTTGACGCTTACGTTCGGCTTTCTCTTCCGCTTCGAGATTGGCAAGCGTGTATTGCTGTGATACGGTCTCCGGATCGCCGATGGCTTCCACTTCGCCATCGGCAATCATCATTGCCCTAGAACAATACTTCTTGACGGAATTCATATCGTGAGTCACGAGAATAACCGTCTTAGTCGGATCCTTTTTGATTTCCGTAAAGAAGTCATCACATTTACGTTGGAATGCCTCATCGCCAACGGCAAGGACCTCATCGAGGACCAGAATATCCCCTTGTGCTTTAATCGCAACAGAAAAAGCAAGGCGGACCTGCATACCAGAAGAGTAATTCTTCAGCTTTTGATCCATGAACTCTTCAAGCTCGGCGAATTCGACGATATCGTCATACATCGCGTCGACTTCTTCATGTGTGAATCCCAGAAGAGAGCCATTTAGATACACGTTCTCTCGGCCGGTAAGTTCAGGATTGAATCCCACGCCCAGTTCGATGAATGGAACCAATTTGCCGGAAACAGTGATGGAACCGCTTTCCGGATAATAAATTTGCGAAATCAGTTTAAGCAGGGTTGATTTGCCACCACCATTTCGACCGACAATGCCGAAAAACTCGCCTTGGTGAACTTCAAAGCTGATGTCCTTAAGAACCTGCTGCTTCTTATAGCCTTTGATTCCTCTAGTCCAATTGATGAACGCCTGTTTAAGACCAGTGGCCTGCTCCGTCGGCAATTTGAAGCATTTGGAGACATGGCTCGCAGACAATACAACTGGATTTTTGGAATAATCGATTTTTTTTACGCTTTTCTCTTCGGACATCACATAACCTCCGCGAATTTGCGACTATTACGGCGGAATAACACCACGCCCAGCCACAACAAAACAACGGTCAGAGCAATTGGCAGCAGACGGATTCCCCAATTGTTGAACTGATTCCAAACGGTCGGTTGAGTCTCTGGTGCAATGAAATTATGCCGAATGTCCTGAATCGCCTGAGCGAATGGATTGATAAGCTCCAAACGGGCGATATCAGCCAAAAGTCCACCGCGATTGGTCACATATGTTAACGGGTAGATAATTGGCATGCCATAGAAAATCAACTGCTGAAGAACATCCCAGATATGGGCGATATCACGGAAATACACGTACATAGTGGCCATGAGCAATGTGACGGCAAGCGTCATTGCGTAAAGCTCGATGATGCTTAGAGGAAGCAGCACCACTCGCCAAGTGAAATGGACTCTTGCGATAATGGCGAAAATCAAAACAACAACAAGATTGATCGCATAACTGATAAGTGCACCGACAGTAGCCGAAACCACAACGATATAGTTCGGGAAATGAATCTTGCGGAGCAAATCCCCTCGATCCACCACGGATCGAAGTCCGACATTCGTCGATTCGGTAACGAATTGCCAAGAGCTAATTCCTAGCAACAGCACGACCGGGTATGTGGAAGTACCATCCGACATGCGCAGGAATTTACCGAATACCACATACATTACGCAAAACATCATCAGGGGCTTAAGCACCGACCATGCGATGCCAAGGAAAGATCCTTGATAACGAAGTTTGAAATCCGTCTTTACCAAACCTTGCAGGACGGTCCATGCATACCCGTATCTGTCCCGTATCTTTTTCACCAACTGTTTCACAAGTTGTATCCTATCAGTGGATGTCCCTTAGTCATCGAGCGTTGCCGAATGCCCGAAATATTATTACATCAATCGTTGCGCATGATGCTTAATGTTCGTCCGATTCCTTCTTCAATCGAATATTTCATATTCCAGCCTAAAGTCTGCAATTTATGTCCATCCATCAAAGCAACCGTCGCAGTAGAGTACCCTTTTGTCTCCAAGGAATCGGGGAGTTCAAAATGGACATTCACACCACACTTTGAAGCTACCAAGGAAGCCAAATCCTTTAACCGGCAATCGGAAATAGGTGCTGCGATATTGTATGCGCTTCGGCTTTCACCCTCAAGTAGGCAATACAGCAGACCAGCAACTGTATCAGCGACATATGCGTAGGAAAACAGCTGCGTTCCTTCGCTTTTCAGAATAATGTCTTCCTTCATTAACCCTTTGTGGATGAATTGAGAAAGCGCCTTGCTGTCATCCTTATGCAGAGTCGGGCCATAAGTTCGAGCTATGCGGGGAATGACAAAATCAATTCCATGCTGTTCGGAATAAGCTTGGCAAAGAGCTTCGCCCAGACGCTTGGCCTCTGGGTAGCCAGCACGAAGCGTATTCGGATCGATATAGCCGCAATACTGTTCATCAAAGCGCTCCGCATCGCCGCGGTTCTTTCCATAAATTTCCACGGATGAGGCAAAAACGAATCTGCCATCACGATGATCGTTTCCGCCCACCAATGAGTACTCGAGAAGGTTCTGCAAACCAGTCACATTTGAGGTAATCGTTGACACTGGTTCGGAGGCATATGCTCTGGGATGTGTTGTGCTGGCAAGATGAATGACAACATCAGCCGGACGATTGGGACGAACACCTGGTATCGACACATCCAGCTGCTCAAAATGGAAATGAGCCTCATCAAAATATGGGAATCTACTCCGTGCGCGACTCTTATTGCGTCCAATCGCAATAATCTGGCAATTAAACTTCGGGTCTTCGTTCTTTTTCATCAAGACATCAATTAAAAAAGTCCCGATCATCCCTGTTGCGCCAGAAATCGCAATAGTTTTATCCGCCAGTTTGTCCCATTGCAAGGGAAGATTGGCACAATACTCAATATCCTGCTGATAAAGTGAAGAGTCAAATCGACTGGGCAAAAGTACCTCCCTCGCCTTATTTCAGCCAAGTATCTTCATCTGCGGTGATGTATGCCTTGAACAGTTCCAAGTCGCCTTTGGTAGTGAGCTTGATATTCTTATCCGACCCTTTGGCAAAATGCAAGGTCTCACCAAGATCCACCATCATGGTATTCGTATAGCTAGAACCGTGAATTCCAATATTCTCGCGGAACGCCTTACGATATGCATCCAGCAATTTCCCATAACGGTAAGCTTGCGGTGTTGAGACGCGGCGCAATTGTTCCCTAGGCACATATTGTTTCGTAGTCGAAGCGTCTTCTTGGCTAATCACGAAAATTTGCTCGTTATACGGCAAAGAAGTCACCGCATTGCCATATCGATTACAAACATCGATTACATCAGTCAGAACATCAGCATCAATCAAAGGCCGAATGCCATCATGAATGATGACATTGTCTTCCTCACTGATTTTGTCGGCAAGGAATTCCACACCGTTTCTGATGGATTCCTGAACGCTTGCGCCGCCCCGCACAATCCACTTAAGCTTGTCGATATTGAATTGCTTCGAGTATGCTTCCACCATGGTTTCCCAGCCTTCAATGCATACCACCTCAATCGCGTCAATATCAGGATGCCGCTGGAAGCTTTCCAATGTATAGATAAGCACTGGCTTATCGAATACATTAATAAACTGCTTCGGGATGTCCTGCCCCATCCTGGTTCCCGATCCGCCAGCTACTACGATTGCAACGTTCTTAACAGATTCCATCCCATCACTCCGTTGTTCTGCTAAATCTTATCGATTCACATATTCGCGAACAGTCTGTTCGTCAACTTGGGCAAGCACTTTCTTATCGACATGTTCGAAATGTAAACCGATATCATTAGGCAACGCGAAGATGTTGCCATAAGCATGAGTCAGCAAATACATATAGTTGGCCGGCACAGGGTACTGCCCCCCCTCGAAAGTTTGAACATCCAGCGGACAGAACTCGTCAAGACTACTTATCCATTCAAAACCGCTTGGATGGTCCATATTGTCATACGCGCGGACAATGCCTGCCGCTGCTTCATGCGAACAGACCACGCCGTCCCTGCGCATTCTGTCAAGCTGCGTATCGAAAGCATCCGCAATATGCTTCCCAGCCACTGATTCCGTTGGAATATAAACGTTTCTGTCCCAGGCTTCACGGACAACCATATCCGCTTCGGCTGTTTCAATCGCGGCTTTCCGGTATTCCTGAACTTTTAAGAAAGTGTCGTGGTTCGGCGAAGATACCCAATCGAAGGGGAACAAATCAATGAACCCTGGAATTCTTGTGTCTCGAGGAGCGAATCGAATCTGCCTGCAATGGACGATACGATCCCAGATTACGGTGATCTTGTACTTTGAATTATTAGTAAGCACTTCCTGAAGACGAGTCAGATCATCACGCATGATGCCCAAATCAAGGTCATCATCCCAAGGAATGAACCCATGATGTCTCACCGCACCGAGCAGCGTACCTCCGACAAGCCAATACTGATTTATTCCATTTTGCCGGCAAATCTCCGCAAAATCGCATAGCATTCGGTTTAAAGCGGATTGCAGAAGCCTAAGATCCCCCTCCGCCTTAGGCAAATTGAGGAAAAACCTTTTTCGTGTTTCCAAATCGGTCTCCCCGGGATCACGATACTGCGCCCAAAAACGGATGTCTTCTTTGGATCTTTCTGCAATTTGAGCACGCTGAACCTCATGAACAACCCTGCAGGATTCCTCGCCGATTTCATGCATCCAGTCACGAATTTCAAATAAAACCGATTCTTGTGCCTTCAAACTATCACGCAACTGGGCATTCTCATGTTCCAAGGAATCGATTCGGCCCATCAACTTTTGCATAGACCGCTCCGACGGCCAGAACAGCCTTTCACGCAGTCGTCTTGCCAGAGATGTCATAATCCCGTTCCTCTTCTACGATGGAAACCAGTAACAAAGCAAAATAATACCGCATACGCCCCTTGTGAGCGCATGCGGCTTAGAATCCTAGATGGCTTTGATTTACTCCATCTTGAGGTAGTTCTTCCAATACTCCAAAGACGTCAACTCCGAACGCGCCTCAGCGTATTCCTTTCGAATGCGTTCGATGTTCGCCTTGTAGTATTTTAGATCCCGAGCATAGCGCTTCTTGATCTGCTGGTAGCGCTTCACGTCCTTGGCACGAATCGTGCCCTTGCGGTTGTACCAATCCAAAACCACCAGCTTGTGCTTGCCACGAATCGCACCGGCAGGATACAGCCATCCCTGCAACGGAATCACCGCATATCCAGTACCGTCCTTCTTGATATAACGCTGATTGTTATCAGTAATCAGGTCTTCCAGACGTTCAGGCAAGCTGCGTGGCTTGTCCCCTTCAATAAGCTGCCTGTCGATTTCTTTGATATCAAAGCCCGCAAGTTCAGGATCTTGATTAGCCTGAGCCTGAAGTGTAGCGAAATCAACGAGCTGCTCCTTGTTGCGGTTTGCAGCCATGAAGCTTTGTTCAGCCTGTCCCGGCTTCTTGATGAAGGATGGGCCTTTCAGGAAATCTTCGAATGCGTCCAGGCACAGCTCCGCATTTGCATAACCGAATTTCTTCAGTTCGAGGCGAATATTATTATGCAGCTCACGCATAAAGTCAGCACCAGGAGCCATTCCACATGTTGCTTGAGCAATCATGGTGTTACGCGTGGTCTGGTACCGTTCCACAGCAGCGTTATAACGCTCGAAGAATGACATATGCCATACGCAAAGGCTATTCATGGTAATAAAGCCAGTCTTGCAACGAATGCCATATTCAGCATCGTCGCAACGGACAAACACCGGCAAAGGCAGTCCATTCTTTTCGATTACGGAAATCGGAATGCAGCAGTACCACCAAGCGGCGTACATGTTGTTTCGCTGCCACTTGGTAGGCGTGTACATCTCGTTATAGATGAGGTCTTCGAACAGCGTCAAACGCAGCGGCGGCTTACAGCCAGCGAAGGTGCCTTGCTGGGTCATATTGCCGATATCTTCCCACTGGTCTTCGCCGATTTCATAATTGAGCATAGCGCCGCTAATCATGTCCTCACGATGCTCAGGCTTGAGGATGCGTAGCAGATTATAGGTACGCTTGATGCTCTCCGGAGAAACAGCAACGTCATCGTCCATAAGAAGGATATTCGTGGCCTTCGGATTCTGCTCCATAGCAGTGATCATGCCACGGGTGAAACCACCGGCACCACCGACATTATCGTTCGGAATAACCTGGATGCGATCTCCGCTCAGTTTTTCCGCATCCAAAGTCCGGCCATTATCCATCACATACATGTGGAAATGGTCTGCAATGGAATCGTTGGAACCGATAATCTGGTTCTTGACTAAATCAATGTTGCGTTCAATGAACGCTTCCTTCTTGAAAGTAGTGGTGGACAGAACCAACTCAACATCGTTCAGCTCGCCATCAACGTCAAGCTCGTAATAGCTGTTCCTAATGGAGACAGTTCCTTCGGTCTTTATGATGAAGCCGACGATTACCATGTCGTCAGTGACGGTCAAAGGCAAATCAACAGTCTGCCAATTGGTAGACGCTTCCAGCTTCTTAGAAGCTCCTTCAACCGGAATAGGATCATGCGCGAAGGCATCGCCCATAGTCTGCAGCACTTCGCAAGCGGCACCCTTAAGCTCAAGATGCAGAGTAAATCCCGTCGCACGGGTATAGCGCTTCAGTTTCATGACCGACAAAGAATTGAAATAAGTACTGAAATCGAACGTTCCAGCGTCATACATTTTCCATTCGTGGATCAACTTGTCGAAGACGACAGGCTGATTGGAACGGCAGTACAAAGCTGGGTATGCAACGGAGCGAGGATTCGTCTCCAACAAGATGTTCGCAAATTTCATCGAAGTCATGATTTCTAGACTACATTCAGCCCTTGAAGAGAAACAAAAAACGTCATTTCTCCAACGGAAACGCACGTTTATGCACGATACCAGCCCGATTCAATTGATGCTGCTTTGCCAATTGCGGATAGAACCATTCATTGATTTTTGGAACATAATGGAGCAAGGCAGCACCAGCGAAATCAATTGGTAGTCGAACAATGAAACTCAATAAGACCAGCGGAACCTGTGGAAAGAGTGTCCGCAACATGTCAAGATATGATTGCCAAGATTGCAGTAGCACATCATCTTCAATAAGATGCGCACATAAGATAGCCAAACTTGCCTGTCCGATTCTGCTAAATGTATCTCCTAATACCGCGACCTTATCGAACAATTGAGAAATCCCAATGACGCATAAAGTTCCCGCGATACTGCCGACTACAGCTAGAATTGGATGCGGGCCATAACTATTCATAGCCATACTCATGCCATCAAAAAATACAATATCGATTATCCAAATTAAAAAAGCGATAATCCAGATATAAGGGACGCGCCTCACGAAATCAAGCACATCGTATTTTTTAGCAAGATAGCCAAGATAAAGAAACGCGACTGCGCACATTCCCGCTTGAATGCTCCATGGCAACCACACATAGCGAGACGAACCATAACCGACAAGGAAACAAGCAATCACCCAAATGAAGGTATAAGGAAGTTTCGCAAAAAAATGCAGTAAAAGACGCGCCCAGAATAATGCCAACAGGAACCAAATCGCACCAATTCGAAAATCCACTGGCCATAACGTCAAATCGGAAACGTCTCCACTTCCATATAATGCAGCCATGCCCCATTGGCGCAAAGCGAGTACACGGCTCTCATGGTTTAACGTTGCCATACAAGTCACGCCAATAAGGACGCACAAAGCAGTCACAGCATATGTGCACAGCAGTTGCTTCGATTCCTTCGCCCATCGAAACTTACGTTCCGGATGCATAAAGTAACCGGACAGAATGAAGAAAAGTGGCATGTGAAAGGAAAAACAGATTGCCACAATAATTTGCGCCGTTCTGTGGGGCATAAAAAGATTAGCCTCGATTGCGCTATGGCCAAGAATAACTGCCAATATCGCCATGCCCTTGGCAATGTCGAAGAATCTAATGCGCTTCATGAATTTATTCAGTCTCCCATTCCACAGGTTCTCTCCGCCACTTGCCGGATTCACAAGCCCAGCAATTGTTCCAAGGATCGGCGCAGCGCGACTTGCCCTATACGATTTGGATGAATGCCGTCTGTATACAATGCATGTTGAGGCATTCCCGTTGAGCGTCCTACCGTGCGGAATGCCGCATATGCCGAAGCGAACCACCAACCATGCTGCCGGCAGAGGGATTGCAACACGTTATTTTCTTGTTCCATAGTGAGTGGTCTAGGATCTGACAAAGTATCAATACCAGCAATCACGTACACGTTGCTAGATCCGTATCTTGCAGAAACTCGGTTGAGATACCGCTCAGCGGTTCGTGCGAAATCATTGCTGTTTGAGAGTCTCAGCCGATCATTCGTACCGAGCAAAACAATAGCAGCATCTTCATGTCCAAGAGTTTGATCTCCGATGGAATCATATGCGGAATAGGAACCTTTTCCAGGAGCACTGGCATTAGTCACGCTCACCCCTCGCGCTTTCAAATCTCTTATCAAACCATTCACTGCGGAATCTGTCTGATGAGACGGTTCAAAATAAACATTCCTTTCAAGACGAAATAGCTCACGCGACGTGCAAGGATATGGGTTCGCAGCGCCCACACCAGCAGCGATACTATCGCCAAGAATACGAACAGAATGGTATTTCCCCAATCGAATGTTCTTTCCGAAATCCCCCGCAACGGATGGAACATAATCGCTCGGCAGAGAAGCCGAGCGTCGCATATCCAGAGCGCCCGTACGGTTGTTAAAGTAATAGGTGGCGCCATTCACGTTCTGACGGCCATAGAGCATCTTGCCGCTAGGCCAGTTGTAGCATACTGTCTTTCCAGAAAATCTCTGCCATCCGTACTGCACCGCACCGGTATGTAGGTCCAATAAATACCATGCGCCGTCAATAGGCTGTTCACCGTACAGCATCCAGCCCATTCGACGATCATAGAACACCCATTTTTGAGATTCCGGCAAATAGACGAAGCCGTATCTCACCGCACCGGTTGAACCATCAAAGTCATACCAATGGTTGTTTATATACTGTTCTCCATACATCATCTGGCCGGAGAAACGATCGTAATAAACCCATTTATGCTGGGATGAATTGTAATAGAAGCCATGCGTCATAGCTCCAGTGCATTCATCAAAGTGGTACCAGCCAGTATGAGATCGGTCGTAATTCACAAAACGTTCGCCATACTGCATCTTTCCTGACGTTAAATCGTAATAAACCCATTTACCGCCATTGGACGAGACAAAAGTCATGCCTTTCGCCATCGCTCCAGTGTTTTTATCAAAGTAATACCAGCCTCCATACCGATAATCCTCGCCTTTAACCATATGTCCAGCAGCATTGTATCGAACCCATTTCCCACCGTTGGAACGAAGATAGACGTCTTTATTCCGAGCGACAGATCCATCTTCATCTATCCAATACCAGTTTTTTCTTTCGCATCATATATTTCCTGGGAACGTACTTGCTGTCCATTCTCGTAGTAATGTTCCTTGTTCGAATCCCAGCCGTTGTCAGGATGAGATGGAGCAGTCTCAACAGACGAGGTATTCAAAGCATCCGCATGTTCTTCAGCATGCGCGTAGGGTATGTAGAAGCATGCATTCAACACGAAAAAAGCAAGCGAACCGAAAAGAACGGATAGTGCGATCTTTTTCGCATAAACCCATTTATTCCTCGCTATGGAATTCATCGAAAAATATTTTCTATCCATATCAATCTCGGTTCAGGCGATTTTCTTTTTTATACTGCTTATTAAATCAGCAATATTCTGAATGCCATAAGCTGCTACTGGGAACAACAATAAGAAGAAAGGTAGCGTGTAGATACTTTTTGCTTCCCAGAAAAGATAGCAGAGGAATCCGCCAATGAAAGAGGCACACAGCAGAACTCTCGTAAAGACTTGAGATGAATCAGCGCCAAGAGACCGTTCCTTCATTAAGGAATGCACGAGACCGATTACCCCAATAATTGCCAGAAAATAGACAACAGTCTGAGCAACATTTTCAAATCGAAGCAGTACATCCGCGCCTTTCCCCAGCAAAAGGAATGAGCCTAATCCTGAGAAATGGTTCACGGATTCACCTAACTCTGAATACAACGACGTCATAAAAGAGGGCTCCGCCCACTCTGACGCAAGTTTATTGGTAAAAAAAATTAACCCATCACTAGGATTGCCCGCAAAAAACGCCAGACGATTCCGAACAAAATCATTGGATATCTGAGATTGCAGGGCATAATCGTTCCCCGTACGTTCAAAAGCGTCTATAGCAAATCGGCTCCACCATCCAGCAGGCATATTATCCGGTTGTCCCAAGCCAATAGCAATCCAAGAAGACATCGGCATCCCTTTACCGAACTTCTGCCCGGTCCAAGTCTGAACCACATATACGGGAAGTTTTGAAACAAAGAACGCAGCCACTGCGGAAAGAAAAGAAACCACCAACTGCCAAACACGACGGTTATGCCAAACTGCAAAGATGACTGCCACAAGGGCCGCAAGCACAAGAATCTGGTACGTCGATTTGAAAACAATTCCAATTCCGCAAATGAGGAATCCGCCAACAATTGCAAGGCTGCTAGCCCAAACTTTCTGCAGCCGGAAGCCTTCTGCAATCATCCAAGTGCCGCATACCGTGAAGAAGAAGCCAACCGCATTAGGATAGACGAACGTAGCGAACATCAGCAAAGGGACACTAGTCGCGACTATGACGGTGAAGGCCCCATGTCCTTTCTCATTCAAACCGATCAAACTGCCGAATCGCCATAGCACTGCCACCAAAGCAGTAACCGCCACAGCACTCACGATTTGAAAAGCAAGAATGTTATCCAATCCAAAAACCGCAAAAACCAGAAGGTACCACAACATTGGGCCGCTTTGGAATGGATAGTAGGAGAAATAGGTATATGCGCTCGGAATACCTCGCGCGCCGCATTCTAGACGGATGCTGCCCTTCGGACAAAAATCCGCACCGAACTGGTTAATGTTACCATTAAGCAGAATATCGGCTGCGTCCATCAAGCTCCGTGAATCCGGGTATGTGTAAGTCACCAGATTCAATGACATCAACCAAATGATCTGCATTGCAGCCACATATATCAAAAGAATGGCAAGAACCCATTGCTGCGGGAGATTCGAAAAGCCAATCGCAAGCAAGATCATCATGCCAAGCAGTATGATTGTTCCCAATCCGAACGCAACCGATGGCATCCCAAAATGGTAATCAACTTGCTCAGTAATACTGCCAAGCTGCGGACCGTTTCTCTTAAAAGTGACGGTGAAAAAGACTGACAGCATAAGCAGTATCGTCACAATGGCGATTTGCATTCCCAAAGCGACTGTGACCAGCCATCTCGGAAGCACTTGCTTAATGAACGGCTGTTTTTGAGCTACAGCACTTTTATTCACTTGGTTCTAATCCCATCTTCTTCAGAAAGAAATTCCTATCGCTCAGATCGTCGTTTCAATGATATAGCGCGGTCGAGCTTTGACCTCCATGTAGATTTTCGCGATATATTCGCCTGTAATTCCAAGAGCTAGCAGAATAAAACCACCCAAAATCCACAAAGAGAACATAATGGAGCCCCAGCCGGCAACCGCATGCCCAGAGAAAACAGAAACAAGGGTATAAATCAACATGATGATTCCGATAAACACAGAGAACAGCCCGATGCCGGTAATCATGCTCAAAGGCTTTGTCGAAAATGATGTCACGCCCTCTACAGCGAAAGAAACCATTTTCTTCAAAGGATATTTCGATTCCCCAGCAACTCGAGTTCCGCGCTTGTAATACACCTTCGCCGTTTTAAAACCAAGTGAAGGAACCAATCCTCGAAGGAACAGATTGGACTCCTTATATTGAGATAAAGCCGTCAATGCAGTACGACTCATCAAACGATAATCAGCATGATCCGGCACGGTTTCCGTACCAAGCCACTTCATCAAAGAGTAGAAGGCATGGGCCGTTCCGCGCTTGAATGCAGTATCAGTATCGCGATTATCACGCACACCGTATACGATTTCAGCTCCCTGACGATATTCCTGAACCATGCCATCAACAGCATTGGGATCGTCTTGCAAATCAGCATCCATGGAAACAACAGCGTCGACATTCATGCTCAATGCCTGCATTAAGCCAGCAAAAAGAGCATTCTGATGACCTCTATTGTGAGCCAGCTTCACGCCACGAAATAAGGAGGGATCCTTCTCATGCAGCGATGCAATCACATCCCAAGTCTTGTCGCGGGACCCATCATCGACAAAAATAACGAAGCTATCTCGCGCAACAGCCTGCGAATCCTCAAGCTGAATCATCTTTTTCTTCAAAACGTCCGCAGTTACGTGCAATGCGGCTTCTTCGTTAAAACAAGGAATCACAAAAGCCAGTGTCGGTTCACGTCTCATCTGAACTCCACGCCCGTTCGCTTCCATATCATGAGTCATGTCTAACAGTGTATGTCATGCTATCAACGCAATAGTCAAACGCTGTCTGCAACTTCGTCATGCACCTTCAAATGTTTCCTTGTACATCGGCACCACCACGCCTCTAGCCACACGCCAAAAACATCAACTCCTCTTGTAAATGAACGACTTGTAAAACAAACTTTTTTGTCATAGCAACAGCTATAATTATCCCCGAATAATGAGGGGGAAAGGGGAATAATGCTTCAACGGAGAAAAATTCTAATCAGTTTTCTAGCCATTACAGTACTGCAGGGAATTACCTACCCGGCAATCGCGCTGGGCAGCGAATCCAACGCAATGCAAGTATCTTCCAATAGTCAAACTGCCGAACCGAATCAGAATTCAAATAGTATCCAAGGAGGTGATTCCAATACAATCACTTCAGACGCTGATGATGCCTCGCAATTTTCTGATTCGGCATCCGAATCAACACAACCGAACAGTGTAATTCACTCCAGCCGACAGAACAGGAATGACGACAGACCCGATTCTTCCGAACCGGACAAGAATAACGACAGCACCAGTCCTAACGAACCAACTAAACCAGACAAACCTGAAAACGGTTGGGATCAAAATAAAGAGCACTACTACGAAAACGGCACTATGGCCGTCAGCAAGGACGTATTCATTTCAAGTTCTCCCAACAACCGCAAAGACGGCATCTGGGTTCGTTTTGACGAAAACGGTAATTTAGTCAAAGGAGAAGATCACCGCAATGGCGGCTGGTACTACTTTGACGAAGAGACAGGTGCCATGGCCAAGGGAGTTAAACACATATCCTCCAACAATGGTAAATGAGTGTACTACGACGTGGTCACCGGCAAAATGGCGCACGGCGAAGCCCATCTCAACTACGACAAAGAACATACTGGCTGGTATTATTTCGACCAAAACACTGGCAAAATGGCGCATGATTTCGTCTACCTTCGCCAACATGACAAATGGGTATACTACGACAAAATAACAGGCAAGATGCAGTACGGCGAGCACTACATTAATGATGGGTGGTACTACATGAAACCTGTCACAGGAGCCTTGGCCAAGGGCAGAACATGGCTGGACGCCGGTAAGAAATGGGTATATTACGACAAAACCAGTAGTCGCATGATTCATGGTGGAGCCATTCTTGACGGGCATCATTATTTCTTCGATCCCCACACAGGAGCCCAATACAACAAACAACAAATCATCGATAGACTGACTTCTCAAGCACGCGCGCTCTTAAATCAGCATCCTGATTGTCCAGGTGTGCTCGCTGCAAATGGAGGACTCATTTGCCCATTCGGACCATGTATGGCTTTTGTCTGGTACATATTCCATTCTGCCGGTTTAGACATTTTCCTCTGCGACGGAGCTAAAACCGGCTGGCCACACCATAACTACGATTGGTACAGATCCCGTGGGCGTGTCAGTCATACACCACATGTTGGAGATATCGCTTTCTGGAAGTTCGGAGATGCTTGGGCTCATGACTATGACGCCAGCCATGCAGGTGTCGTAGTCGAAGTGAATGGAAGAAATGTAATAATTATCGACGCAGCTTATGGAGATATTGGCATTCGTTCGGCTTACAACGGAGCAAACTATGCTCACCCATATTACGACGAGTAACCATTTAAACCTGTATAGAAACAGTTTATAAGGAGTCCATATGAAATACGGTGTCCGCGCATGTACATTAGCAATGTTGGTCATATTGCAAGCCTGTTCTTTAACAGCATGTTCTGGACAGAATAACAATGTTGCGCGGACACCATTTCCCCAAAAGTCCCCTGCATCATCTATTTCTAACGATTTTTCCAAAGTCATTCCTGACAAAAAATTCGCTGCATGCTTAGTCTCCGTACTCAACGCATCCAATAAGGGTTTCCCCTCAGTAAAAGCCTCTAAAATTAAGAACCTGTCGTTTACTGAATACACAACCAAATATCAAAATTGCAGTACGAATAATCTGCAAAAAATCACTTCAGTCGAAGGACTGCAGCATTTTACCGGATTGATCTCACTGGATTTGAGCGAGTTCAAATCTCTAAAAGAACTACCACAGATTGAATCCATGACCTCTCTAACCCAAATTAATTTGCAAGGCACTAAGATTTCCGATATTTCAGCTCTAGCGCATCTCAGTACCTTGCAGAATATCGCGCTTTCCGATAAATCATGCAATTTGACGCCGCTTTCCAGACTATTTCCTATTACGATTAGCGCGCAATGTCCCACCGTAGATTTGTCCCCTCTTGATGGCAAGAAAATCCAAATTTACGTTTCCGAATCAATCAGTGAATCCAAAGCACGAAAATCAGCCATGACAGGCAACACCGTCGCCATTATGAAAGCGGCTGGAAAATTCACCATTTTCCAGCCGAATCAATCAGGTAACATAACCGAATCTGAAATGTAAGTCACGAATCAACCTCGGCCTGTGACGTTATCGAAATAATGCCATGCTTGCCATTGTGGAACCCACGTGTTTCCGTGAGCCATAGCTCCCGTAACTGGATCGAAGTAGTACCATGAACCATTCTGTTTCTGCAAACCTTTTACCATTTTGCCGGTTTTTCGATCATAGCGGACCCATTTACCGCCATTCGAACGTATAAAAACATCGCCTACGCGTCTAGCGCCAGTAACTGCGTCAAACATGTACCATCCAGCGCGCTCATCATCATAGCCAAGATAAACTTCGCCATAAATCATCTTGCCAGTAGTCTCATCGTAATAGACATATTTGTCCTCATCGGACAAATATGTCATTCCTTTACTCATCGCACCGGTCGTAAAATCAAAATTGTACCAAGCTCCATACCTGAAATCCTCACCTTTAACCATCCGGCCGTTCGAATCATAGCGAACCCACTTACCGCCATTCGAACGCAAATACACATCTTTGTTCTGAGCCATAACGCCATTTGCATCTATCCAATACCAAGCATCTGTCGATGGGTCATATATCTCTTTTCCTTGAGCATATGAGCCATCCTTCTCCTGCCAATACTGGCGACCGTCCTTGTACACCCATTTTCCCGATGCGACGTTGGTCGCTTTATTACCAAAAGCATTCATGTCCACGGAACCGCTGATGCCGTTGATATGGCCGGAACTGGTGTATTGCCAGCCACGGTCGTTGGTACCGAAGGCGTTGTATCCCATTTGAGCACCATACTGCGCCACCCAACGGGTCTTTGCGTAGATGTTCGAATTGTTCAACGGGCCTTGCAGGTAGCTCGTATACGAATACACACCGAGATTCTTGTATCCGGCGGACTGCAGTGCGCCATACCAGGCGTCGGCCATACCGCTATAAACATTCGGATTGGTCGGCGGGGTATGACCAGCCCACGTCCACTTCTCCAGGTCATAATACACAGGGTATTTCAGATCGTTCGGGCTCACGCCCATCTGGCGGAGTTTGGCAGCCACATCATTGCCTTCCGCACGTGCGCAGTTCGCATCGTATGCATACGAATACCAGTAGATGCCAAAAGGAATACCAAGACGTTTGCATTCGTTGATGTTACGTTGCGCTTTGGCATCGGCATAGTTGCCCCAGCCATAGCCCAAACGAATGATTGCGCCTTCCACGCCGTCGGCTTTCGCCTTGGCCCAATCGACGTCACCCTGCCATGAGGAAACATCAATCACGCCCTTGGCCTGCTGGGCGAACAGGTTGTTCCTATAATCGAAAAACGCCTTTGTTCCGTTGTAGGTTCCCCAGTGTGCTCCGTATTCGTTGCTCTCGAATTTAGCGAGCCGGACAGTCGAGCCACCCTTCAAGGACGACTGCTCCGCAGACTGTTTCACAGGTTGTTCCACAGCATCTTTCACATCCGAGGCACTCACCGGAATGAATGATTCGCCATCCGTTTTGGCCAGTGGATCAGGTTGCTGCGATTGCGTGCCGACCAGCTGAGCGTCCGTCACGGTTTCGCCGGTCTCAATGTTCTGTACATCACCTTCCGGCGTAACCGCAAGGTTCTCCGAAACCACAGTGGAATCGTCCGAAATGTTTTCGCTTACCGTTTCCGGCAGCGTCGCGTTAGGATTGTCCGGCATGCTGTTTGACGAATTCTGCGCATCATCCACAGTTGCGGCAAAAGAACTTGGCGTATCCTCAATCGCAATATCCTGCATGGCGTAAGCCGGCACCACGGCAACGGAAACCGTCATTGCAACCACGGAAGCGGTGGTCGCAATCTTCATCAAGCTTTTCGGCGATATCATCGTCAGCCTCTCTCACAAAACGCATTTCACGCGTTGACGCAATTGCACACGCAAAACTTAAGTGTATTCTGAGATGTCCCCACTCAAAATAAAGCAGATGGATTCCAAACCAAACTTCACATTTACCGAATATGCCACAACATGAAGTGCTGGCATTCGGAAGTGGAACGGGTAACATACCTTATGTATTGTCATTTGGGAACAGAGGACCTTGTCGGACCACCTCCAATAGACAACATCAAAACGGCATCACGGACTCCTGGAGGGAAGCATGGCACGGCACGAAAGGCAGCCAAATAAAGCTGACAGTCAAGCAAGTAACGTCCGCAAGCCCCGGACTTTCAGCAGTACCGCGACCGTCGGGACCAGCAAATCCAACAATTCCGTCAATGCCACCAATCGTGACGAAAAGCCTGAAACAGACGCATCAGGGGTTTCCTATCAAACAAACACCAAAGATCCATTCCAAATCGCCATATCGCAAGGCGTGCAAGATGGCGACACTTGGGTGCACAACCATGTCAAGAACTTGATTCGCCGTTCCATCATCGTAGCCGTTATCGTCGTTGCGGTATGCATTGTGGTCTTCGGCGTCATGGGCGTGAGAACATCGCAGAAAATGCGCGAACTGAATGCCATTAACGACTGCAGAGACGCGGTTGCCGCCATGAACGCTTCATATTCCAAGGATTTCCAGCTCAAGGGAAAGATTGTCGACGCATTCTCCAGCATGGATTCCTCATATGATCTGGAAAAGCTCAGCACCTTGTATCAGGAAGAAGTCAAATCGCCGAAGGCGCTTGACTGCAAAGCCGATCCGTCCGGAACCACCAGCAAAGCCAACACCGAACGAGCTGCATATGACAAACAGGCCAGAACCTTCGAGCGGGCGTTGACAAAGAACGAGGCAAATCAGAATTGAATACGAAACGATTGGCAAGAACGGCACTTGCCGTTATCGTAACCGTAGGAATAGTCGTTGCCATCATCGTCGGGTGCGGCCCCAAATGGGGCAACGGTTCAGCATTGCACCAAAACGAAGAAACCGCACAGTCCTCAAATTCGCAGGTTTCCGTGACTTTGCCTTCCTACTACATGGAAAATATGGTCTTCCAGCGCAATCAGCCGTTAGTGGTCAAAGGAACCGTCAAATTCGCGCATGCCAGCAAACAGATTGACGCATCGAAACTATCCGCAACACTTGCCCAAGGCAAGATGACTGCGAGCGCCACTGCGAAAATCGCAAAAAATGGTTCGTTTACTTGCACGCTGAACGCACAGAAAGCAAGCCTCGAGTCGTATTCGTTACAGGTGAAGTACGACGGCAAAGTCGTAACGGAACTGGCGAAAGTGTATGTGGGCGACGTGTTCGTGGCGGCCGGCCAATCGAACATGGAACTCAACTATACGCAGTATTACCCGGAGAACAGCGCCAATTTTGGCAACGGAATCATCAAAGAGACCGATCTTCCAAAACCACTCGTCGACAAGAACGTGAAATTCGTTATCGCAGATCATGATGTGAAGAACACGGATTTTCCGCTGGCCAACGTCAACCTGAACGCCGGCGCGTGGCTGAATGCGGATTCCATGAACTCACTGCATTTGAGCTACTTGACACAGCAGTTCGCACTTCAGCTGCGCGCGAAGCATCCTAACGTGCCGGTCGGCATCATCCAGACCGCGTGGGGCGGCACGCCTATACGCAGACATGTGCGCGGCGGAGATATCTACGCGAACCATATTGCACCGTTGAAAGATTTTCATGTGGCAGGTGTGCTCTGGTACCAAGGATGCGACGATGCGATGAATTTTGCGACCGCCACGGAGTATGAGTCGCAGATGACCGCGCTGATCAACCAGTACCGTACCGTATTCGGACGCAAGAATCTGCCGTTCCTATACGTGCAACTCGCGCGATGGACGAACTATCAGTACACGCAGAACGTGCGCGAGGCGCAACGGACCACGCTTGACAACGCGAATCTGCAAGACCGTTCCAATGTGGCGATGACGGTTTCCCTTGACACCGATAAAGGCACATCCGCGCTGATTCATCCACTCGGCAAGGATATTCTGGGCGCGCGTATGGCCGCGCAGTACCTCGCCATGGAAAACGGTACGAAAAACGCTGTCAGCGTACCTAACGGACCGCTTATTGAACGTGCACGGCATATTGTGGACGGCAAAATCGCCCTGTCTTTCCAAATCGGCACCGCAAGCGGACTGAAAGCGATGCAGCCGAACTATACGAAGAGCGCAAGCGCGAGCGCACCCGATTATACGAAGAATTCGAAAGCGACCCCTCTTGACGGTATCAGCAATATCGTAATCCCAACGACTGCGGCATTGCAGGGATTCGAGGTTGCCAACTCTTCCGGGCAATGGGTACCGGCCAACGCCATCATCAGAGGCAACCAGGTGGTGCTCAGCGCGGCCAATGGAACGCCACTTGACAATCTCAGCGGTATAACCCAGGTACGTTACCTGTTCAGTGGCAATCCGAAGTGCGCGAGCATGCTGTACAACGACTTTAATCTGCCGGCTAGCCCATTCATCACTATTGTTGAGTGATCTTTGTTGGGGGCCGCCGCTAGATAAACCAATACGGGCGGGATAAGTACGGGCGGTCTGAGCCGTTGCTTGGCCTGCTTGGTCATGTTTTGAGCAGGCTGTTCCGGCTTCTGGTTTGGATTCTGGTTTCCCGCTTAAACTATGAAGACTGCTGCAGCATCACAGAAACTAGACAAATGTCATTTTTCCACCGGTTTATTTAGGCACATTCCCCTCCTACTATGGCATACGGAACGAACGCGAGCGCACAATCACAGATCGAATGCAAACGTGCGCAGGAGAGGAATCGCCATGAGGAATCGTATTGCAGCAGCTGCAGCGGCGGGAATATTAACCATCGGCATGGCCGTCCTGCCTTCCGCGGCTTCGGCCAGTGAAGTCGCACCGTCTACGGACGGATTGGCCGGCAGCACCGCCATCAGAGGGCAGATCGACCAGGATATGGCCGTGTGCACCGACAAAACGTGCGATGCCGTACAGCATGTGCGCAAAACCAACCAGCAGATCAAGTCGGACATCGATACCGCCAAGCAGCACGCCGAGCAGCTGCATCAGAACGCGCACGAGGACGCCGATGCGCTCCGCCAGTACAACGAGCAGGCTTGGCAGAACTATCAGCAGGACCGTGAGGATGTGAAGAATGCGATCGATGGCGCGGTTAAGCGCGGTCAGGAGCGCCACGACACTCTGCATCAGGATATGCAGGATACGCAGACCCATCTGAACCAGATGCATGCCGACATGAAAGAGACTCACGACGAGCTTAAAACCAAGCATGACGCGTTTGCGGCGAGCAGCCACCAGTGGCATCAGTCGTTCATCGCGGCGTTGAAGGACGCGAACTCCAAGACGGGTCAGCAGGGCGGCTCATCCGTTGCTACCGGCACGCATGGCATCACGGCTGGAACGAATGCCGGTACGACCGTTACTGGAGTCAACGGCACCACTGGCACTGTGCGCACGGCTGCCGACACTGGCACGAATGGTGCTGCAACTGGATCCGTCACAGCTTCCGGCGATCAAACCGCCGCGTCCACCGGCGCGCTGACCAAGTCGGAATATGGACAGCTTGCACAAACCGGCATCGGCATTTCCCTTGCCTGCGCAGCCATTCTGCTGCTTGCCGGCCTTGCCTACGCCATGAAGACGTTCGTGCAGTATAAGCGCGAAACCAGCGAAGACTGAGCCGGCTCGCTGCCGGACAGCGTTTGCTTCATCGACTCATGAAAAACGGTCTCGAATATATCGGGACCGTTTTTTCATGCGCGTTTTTCGTATGTGCTTTTCATCTGCTATACGCATTGTTGCGCGATTCAATTGGAATGACGTAGTACAGCGACGTACAATGCAGCGCGAAGCGCGCGTACCGTGCGTGAACCGCGTGTATGTCCAGTATTCCCACTGATTTGTTACGTTGGCCGTTTTGATCAGTCCACTGGTCAATTCGCATAATGGGGAGCACTGCTGGCGATTCGCGGCGACGGCGTATCGCCATTCCCCGCCGTCCGTCCGGTACTACCCGCGCTCCCCACATCGCCGGCCTTTTCAGCATTGCCGATGTTGGTTCTACGCAACGACCCCGCGGCCAACGAGCGGATGGATCGCCTGCGCTGCGCCTGTTCCGTCTGCGAAGCGGACTGAATTGCGGGAAAAGCGCCCGTTACAGGACGAATACGACCGGTTGCGGTCGGAATAAAGCTTGGTGGCAAAACCTGCGTTGTGATGGCGCTTATGGATGCCATCTGCGGCTGCTGCGTATTATCAGGACCATCCGCAGCGTCTTTTTCTTTCACGGTTTGCGATTCTTCCGCACGATTCGCGTCATCATTCGCATCCTCGCCCGTTTGCAAGGCAGACCCAGCTTCGCTCTGCTTTTCTTGTTTTTCCTGCTTTTCCTGCGGAGCGGCCTGCACATCACTCTGCAATACGATTGGCGATGAATTCGAACGGCGTCGGGCAAGCGCCGCCAGAGAGTCACGAGTATCAGCATCGCGTTGGTCAGTCTGCTGGCTGCCGGCAGCCGTCTTGTCAACCATCGTCGTGCTTCTTTCTCTCAACGTCACGATTTCGAGCGTAACGTAGCGCAGCGCAAAAGTGCGCGTAAAACGACGATGTACGCAACTCCCCCACCGAATCGCAATCAAATATCGACATATGAGGGCAAACAATCCCATTATTGAGACCACAGACTGGCACCAATAAGCCGCAGCATGGCAATCAGAGACTTTCCTGGATGCCGGCCCGTACACGCGAGACTTGCGATACGGGACGATTCAAAAAACCGAGGCCAATGAAAGAAGCATTCGGAGGGAATCTGGAAGGAACCGGAAAACGGAGTGGAAAAGAAGGAACCCCAGAAACCGAATGATTCCAACGGTTTCCAGGGTTCCAATCCGGGCGGAGAATACGAGATTCGAACTCGTGAGGCTGTTACACCAACACGCTTTCCAAGCGTGCGC
>ERZ773264.423-NODE-423-length-61131-cov-5.877497_pt1 | contig 61131 bp, 57 predicted proteins | sample MGYA00511910_ERZ773264 | MGnify/ENA primary metagenome ERZ773264 (study PRJEB29015, sample SAMEA2737739) | human gut metagenome | biome: human gut; feature: human-associated habitat; material: faeces | place: China | collected 2012 ...
TACAGTGACTTGTCGCCAGTTTCCTAACTTGACATTCGCTCCACGGAAAACCTGCCATCAGGGCAGCAACCTCACGCTTCACAGCTATCAATGTCACAGCAATTGCTATTATACACCGACTACAAAGGTTTTGCAAGCCTTTTTTCAGTTTTTCACAACTTTTTTCATTTTTCTACAAAATGCACAAAAAGCATCGTTTTTATACGATGCTTTTAGCGATTTTTACCTTATACCATTTTTATATTTTCTAGTTTTACAGTATCACATACTAACTGCTGCCGCATATTATTCCTCTGCAGTTTCATTTTCCCTGCTTTCTTTAACAGCTTCTTCATACTTTGCAAGTATCTCACTCTGAAGCCTGTCACGCATATCCGAATTTATAGGATGTGCTATATCACGATATTCACCGTCTCCCGCACGTCTGCTTGGCATTGCAATAAACAGTCCTTTGTCGCCATCTATGACTTTTATGTCATGAACAACAAATACATCATCAAATGTAACCGATACAACAGCTTTCATCTTTCCTTCTTTTGTAAGCTTTCGTACTCTTATATCTGTTATCTGCACAACTTAACCCCCTTTTTTCCTTTATCACCACAACACATCATGACAAACTGCCATGATGTGCTAATGCTTTATATATTCTTTTTTAAATGTATTTCTTCCTATTATAGTGCATATCTTTCATTCTTTTCGATAACAATCTTTATCTGACCATTTTCTCCTACATAACTTGTATTTGCCCTGATAGTATCACGGCTCTCAACTATGCAGTTTTCAATGTGAGTATTATCTCCTATATATACATCATTTAAAATGATGGAATTTTTGATAGTACAGTTATTTCCAACATACACCTTTTTAAACAGAATAGAATTTTCTACCGAACCGTTTATTATACAACCGCTCGAAACAAGACTGTTCTTCACATTTGAACCGAGATTATATTTAACCGGTGGAAGATCTTCAACCTTTGAATATATATCAGGATACTGTCTAAAGAAGTAATCTCTCACATCTTTCTTAAGAAAATCCATATTTGTATTGTAATAAGAATCAACTGATGCGATATTGCTCCAATATGTATCCATCTTATAAGCATATATCTTCTTGACATTTTTATATCTTATAAGAATATCTGTTACAAAGTCATGTCTTTCTTCCTCAGCAGCTTTTTCTATAAGTTCTATAAGCTGGCGTCTTCTTATTATATATATACCCGTTGAAACCTGACGACCGTCTGTAGTGATAGGCTTCTCCTCGAAGTCAGTAACTCTGCCGTCAGCATCGGTATTTATAACACCAAATCTACTTGGATCATCTCTCTCATCAACCGTCGATGTAACTATAGTAATGTCTGCTTTTTTTGCAATATGGTATTCGAGCACTTTTGCGTAGTCCATTTTATAAACGCCATCACCTGAAGCGATTACAACATATGGTTCATGGCTTGATTTGAGAAAATCAAGGTTCTGTGCTATAGCATCGGCAGTTCCTCTGTACCAATAGCTGTTTTCCGGTGTAGTCGTAGGTGTAAACACATACAGACCTCCCTGCTTTCTTCCAAAATCCCACCACTTTGATGAATTGAGATGTTCATTAAGTGATTTTGCATTGTACTGTGTAAATACAGCTACTTTCTGGATATGCGAATTGCTCATATTGCTAAGAACAAAGTCAATACTCCTGTATCCGCCGGCGATAGGCATAGCTGCCACTGCCCTTTTGTTTGATAACTCTTTCATTCTGCTGCTGTTTCCTCCAGCAAGCACGATTCCTATTGCTCTCATACCTTATCACCTGCCTTAATCAAACTTTCACCACTGTCGAGCAATCCGTTTGGATAATCGCTAAGTTCCGTCACTCCTGATATAGCCGTATTCTTTCCTACACTTACTCCATCCGGGATAACACTATCCTCACCTATAGTCGCAAGTCCGAAAGCATATATATCAGGCTTAAACTTGTTTGGTTTTTCTTCACCGACACCAATCTTGCAATTCTTTCCTATCTTTACACTTTCTGCAATTATAGCCTTGTCTATAACAGTGCCCTCATCAATATATGATGAACTCATAATGATGGAGTCTCTTACTACAGCTCCGGGTGCAATATATACACCGGTACCTATAACAGAATTACTTACATTGCCATATATCTCTGAAGCTTCACCTATAATCGATCTGTCAATAGATGCTTCATCTGATACAAACTGCGGTGGAATCTTATCACTCTTTGTATAAATCTTCCAATACTCCTCATAAAGATTAAATACAGGTATAAGATCTGTAAGTTCCATGTTTGCTTCCCAGTATGCTCCGAGTGTTCCTACATCTTTCCAGTATCCGTTGTACTCATATGCAAAGATGCGTTTTCCCTGCTCATGGCAATAAGGAATAATATGTTTTCCAAAATCACACGCCGGCTGGTCTTTAAGCTTTATGAGTGCCTCTCTTAAAACAGGCCACGAGAATATGTAAATACCCATTGAAGCAAGATTGCTTCTCGGATGCTCAGGTTTTTCCTCAAACTCCTGAATCTTTCCGCTATCATCAGTTATCACTACACCAAATCTGCTTGCTTCCTCGATAGGAACCGGAATCGTTGCGAGTGTAACATCAGCCTTATTTGCCTTGTGAAAATCAAGCATGACCTCATAATCCATCTTATAAATATGATCTCCGCCAAGTATAAGCACATAGTCAGGATTAAAATATTCCATGTATTTTAAATTCTGATAGATTGCATTTGCCGTTCCCGTGTACCATTCACTGCTTGCACTCTTTTCATATGGTGGCAGTATAGACACACCACCTACATTTCTATCCAAATCCCACGGAATACCTATTCCAATATGTGTATTCAGCCTAAGTGGCTGGTACTGTGTAAGAACACCTACCGTGTCTACTCCTGAATTAATGCAGTTGCTAAGCGGAAAATCAATAATCCTGTACTTTCCTCCGAATGACACTGCCGGTTTTGCAACATCAGCAGTGAGAACTCCAAGTCTTGAGCCCTGTCCGCCTGCCAAAAGCATCGCTATCATTTCTTTTTTAATCACACTATCACCCCTTTTATGTTTTTTCGTTTGAAATTCATATATATACAGTCACCCATTACTTGTCCACCTATAAGTTCAAGGCAATGGAATAAACCATTTATGACCTTTTACGAAATTTCATATTTCACAATTACGGATTTTTTTTGTGACAATATAGTATATTCATTCCCCGTGCAATTTATTATAACACATCATGAACAAAATGTGAACAAATTCGTCATTTTTTTTAAACTATTTTTTGTAATATTTAACAAATTTTTTCATGATTTACCTATTATGTATATATATTTAGCAAAAATTTCCTTGTTGTTCCTTTAGTTCATCAGCTTTTTCTCTTTAATTCTAAATTTTAATTCGTGCATCCATAATAAGTTTTTTAATCCCTTTTAATTACAAATAATTTATATTTTTATTACATTTTTATTTTGTAATTGTTTTTTTCCATTCATTGTTTTAATATAAGAAGAGATAACTTATAAAAACAGATAGGACGGTGGAATTATGTATCAAATAAATCTTAATAATCCATGCAAAGTATTTTTTATCGGAATCGGGGGTATAAGCATGAGCGGTTTCGCCCAGCTTCTTCATGAAAACGGCTTCAATGTCTGTGGCTCAGATATGAAAGAAAGCAAGATAACAGATCATCTTGAGAGCTTAGGCATAAATATCATATATGGACAGAAAACCGAAAATATTACAGCAGATATTGACTTTGTGGTTTACACTGCTGCAATTCATCCTGATAATCCTGAATTTGTCAGGGCAAAAGAGCTTGGTATTCCTATGATGGAAAGAGCTGAAATGGTAGGTCAGGTCATGAAAAATTATCCAAATGCCATCGGCATTTCCGGTACTCACGGCAAAACTACTACCACTTCAATGCTGTCACAGATTTTTCTTGCGGCAAAAAAAGACCCTACTATATCAGTAGGCGGTATTCTTGATGCAATAGGCGGAAATATCCGCATCGGCCATTCAGAGAATTTCATCACTGAAGCCTGCGAGTACACAAACAGCTTTTTAAAATTCCATCCTACAGCAGGAATCATCTTAAATGTCGATGCAGACCATCTTGATTTCTTCAAAGACATTGACGACATAAGACATTCATTCCGCAAATACGCAGAACTTATACCAGAAAACGGTGTCCTTGTTATAAATAAGGATATTGACAAATTAAACGAGATAACAGACGGACTCAAATGCAAGGTCATCACTTTCGGTCTTGATGATGGTGCCGATTACTCTGCAGCAGACATCAGCTTTGATGAAAAAGGTCATGGCTGTTACACACTCATAAGAAACGGTCAGAAAACAGATATGCAGATTAAGCTTAATGTAGTTGGCAGGCACAATATATCAAATTCACTTTCGGCAATAGCTTTATCAGAATATTATGGAATAGACGAAGCTTCTATATTAAATGGTCTTTCTGATTTTGTCGGAACTGAACGCCGTTTTGAACTTAAAGGTACATTTAACGGTGTTACTGTCATTGATGATTATGCACACCATCCGACAGAAATCGCAGCTACACTTGCTGCAGCACAGAAATATCCACACAAACACCTCTGGTGCGTTTTCCAGCCGCACACTTACAGCAGAACAAGAGCTCTTTTAAAAGAATTTGCACAGGCTCTTTCACTTGCAGAAAATATTGTTCTTGCTGATATTTATGCTGCCAGAGAACAGGATCCGGGCGATATTTCATCAAAAACACTCCAGGCGGAGCTTGAAAAACTTGGCAAAAAAGCATACTATTTTCCAAGTTTTGATGAAATTGAAAAATTTTTACTTGAAAATTGTATCAACGGTGATTTGTTGATAACTATGGGTGCCGGAAATGTAGTATCCATAGGCGAAGCACTCGTCAACAAATAAGTTATCCACATTATCCACAATAGATTGTTAATAATTCTTCACAATCCATTGTGGATATTTTTATTCCCGGTATAATAGGTATTTCAGGCATTTTGTCCTATTATTAACATTTTCCACATTATCCACATTTTATCAATCCACATAGCTGTTTTACATCAATGACTTGAAACATTTTTAAAACATGATAAAATACAATTCGGTGGACTATGTATATCATAAATTTTATACTACAAAGAAACGAGGTTTATCATGGAAAATGTTTTCTCCTGTACGGGATATATAAAACCGAATACAGTGATAAGCAATGCTTTTATCGAGCATTTTATGCTTGATGCAAACGGCAGTTATGTAAAAGTTTATCTTTACCTGTCAGAATATATCCAGGCTGGAAAAACGGACATATCGGTTTCCGAGCTTGCTGATAAAATGGACAGCACCGAAAGAGATATTATTCGTGCTTTACAGCATTGGGAAAAAAAAGGGCTTATCTGCATCACTGTTGATAATGAAGATAACTTAATTTCCATAGATATGTATAACCCTGATGATGTATATGAATCCATAAAGAAGGATACACAGACTGACGAAGTAATTGATGATATAGCAAGTACTGAACAGATGCCTTTTTCCGGCACTAAAGAAACAGAAAACAGATTTTTAAACAGCAAACCTGTTACTGTCTCTCCTAAACAATTAAAAGAACTTGCCTCAAATCAGGATTTTAAATGGGCATGTCAGGTTATCGAATCGTTTCTTGAAAGACCGTTCAAGCCAAATGAGATAGAACTTATATCATATCTTTATGGTACATTGCACTTTTCTTCCGACTTACTTCTTCATCTTTATGAATATTGTATCTCACTCGGAAAGAGTAATTCAAGCTACATACAGGCTGTTGCATTAGCCTGGCATGAGCGCGGTGTAAAAACACCTGAAGATGCAAAAAAAGAATCTACTGATTACAATACGGCACATACCGCCATATCAAAAGCGTTTGGACTTGGAAGACCTCTCGCAATGATTGAAAAACAGTTTGTTGAAAAGTGGCAGAAAGACTGGAGCATTGACTTAAGCGTAATTCTTGAAGCGTGCAACCGCACAATGTTAAAAATCCAGAAAGCAGACTTCAAATATACAGATGGCATACTCGACAACTGGCATAAATCAGGTATAAAAACATTACTCGATGTTGAAAAAGCTGACGAAATATATGCCAAGAACAAAGCTGATAAAAAATCACAAAAGGATAACTCAAATTCAGGCAGCTACAGATATAACACAACAGGCAGCTCCGTTAATGGTTATGTAAAGAAAAACCAATTTAACACTTTCAGACAGAGAGATACATCTCACGCTGAGATAAGTGAACTCGAAAAAAAACTTTTAAACAGATAATAAAGATTTGCACGCTGAACCAGCAACAGCAAAACTTTCCATCTATGTGCTCCCGGAATTTTCTGAACGAAGAATTTCGAGATGGATTTTTGATACACAATGACATTTTCACAATGCGTACACAGTGTACGAAAAATGAAAACAGTATATCGTAAATCCAGCCAAAACAACTCGTTTTAAGAAGATACCTAGAGTACATATCTTTATAATGGAGGAAATTTATGGGATTATCAAACACTCAATATCGTGATATCATGTATAAGTATGACCAGTTGAGATTAAAAAACAAACGCATTGTTGCAGCAAGATATGAAAAGCTTTTTAACAAAATTCCAAAACTTAAGGAAATTCAAAATGAAATCATCAATCTTTCCACAAATCAGGCACGCATGGAACTTCTTAGTCCCGATGAAAAACTTGATGAACAGACATACCGTGAAAAAAAATCACAGCTTGTCAGCAAAAAGATTGAACTTCTTACAAAAAACGGTTATCCGGCTGATTATCTTTCGCCTATCTATTCATGTAAAGACTGTATGGACACAGGATACATTGATAATAAACCATGCCACTGTCTTAAACAATATGAGATAAATTCTTTATATGCCAATTCAAATTTATCTGATATACTTGAAAAAGAGAATTTTAATACTTTTAACCCGGATTTTTATGATAATAGTCATATTATAGAAAATTTATCATTAACAGCGCGTGAAAATATTCTCAGAGTCAGAGATGTTTGTCTTGACTTTGTTAAACATTTTGACACGGCATATGATAACCTCATCTTTTATGGTGAAACCGGTGTTGGAAAAACTTTTCTTACACACTGCATAGCAAAAGAGCTTTTAGACACTTCGCATACCGTTGTGTACTTGACTTCTTTGCAGCTTTTTGATATTTTAGAAAAAAATAAGTTCTATAAGACTGATGAGTATATTAATAACGAACAAGTCTCATATATTCTAAACTGTGAACTGCTTATCATTGATGATCTGGGCACAGAACTGGCAAACAGTTTTACAACTTCCCAGTTGTATTATTTTATAGAAGAAAGACACATGAAACAAAAATCAACAATTATATCAACAAATCTCTCATTTCAGGAATTGAGAGAACGATACAGTGAGCGTATCTTTTCAAGATTTACCGGATATTATAATTTTTATATGATAGCCGGTGACGATATACGCATTAAGATTGCTATCTCTTAACCTGGGAAAATTATTTATTTTCCTTTATCCAAATACATTATGGAGGACAAACTATTATGAAACGACATGACAAATTAGCTGAAACAATCCCTTATGGTACTCTCGGTATTCTTGCACTTGAGAGCAGCAGGGACATGGGAAAAAGAGTCAATGACTATATTGTTGACTGGAGAAATGACAGAGCACAAAATCATGCTACCGCGGCTTCTTTTGCAGGCTACAACAGAGACTCATTCATCATTGATTCAGCGTGCCCAAGATTTGGTTCCGGCGAAGCAAAAGGTATTATCAGAGAATCAGTCAGAGGTCAGGATCTTTATATCTTAGTAGATGTATGTAACTACAATCTGACTTATACTGTATGTGGTCAGACAAATCATATGTCTCCTGATGACCATTATCAGGATCTTAAGCGTATTATTGCCGCTGTCGGTGGCAAAGCAAGACGAATCACTGTTATTATGCCTTTCTTATATGAGAGCCGCCAGCACAGAAGAAGTGCACGCGAATCACTCGATTGTGCCCTTGCACTTCAGGAACTTACACAGATGGGTGTTGAGAGTATTATCACTTTTGATGCACATGACCCTCGTGTTCAGAATGCCATTCCTTTAAAGAGTTTTGAAACGGTTCAGCCGACATACCAGTTTATAAAAGCTCTCCTTAAAAATGTCGATGACCTCAAGATTGATACTGACCACCTTATGGTTATCAGTCCTGACGAAGGTGCTATGGGACGCGCCGTTTATTATGCAAATGTCCTCGGTATTGATGTAGGAATGTTCTATAAACGCCGTGATTACAGTAAAATTGTCGATGGAAGAAATCCTATTATAGCACATGAATTTTTAGGTTCAGACCTCAAAGGAAAAGATGTTATTATTATTGATGATATGATTTCTTCAGGCGAAAGTATGATAGATGTTGCCACAGAGTTAAAGAGAAGAAAAGCTAACCGTATATTTGTAGCTGCTACATTTGGTCTTTTCACAAACGGAATGGAAAAATTTGATGAAGCTCACGAAAAAGGACTTATCGACAAAGTTCTTACTACAAATCTTGTATATCAGCCTGAAGAAGTTCTAAAAAGAGATTACTATATCAATGTTGATATGAGCAAATATGTTGCTCTTCTTATTGACACACTCAATCATGACCAGTCAATAAGTGATCTGTTAAATCCTACTGAAAGAATACAGGCTGTTCTTAAGAAATACGGACAGATTTAATCATATTTATATATTTTAAATTTTTAATATACAATACTTATACAAGTACAAATAAATTATTTTATTACTTTAAAATAATACTTTTTAAAAGCACCGACAAAAAACATACCTTCTGTCGGTGTTTTTTTAGATTTTGTTTAGATTTAAGGGCTTATTTTCACAATCACTTCATAAATGAAACACAAAACAAACACAATTAACATATATAATGTACTTATAAACATAAATGAAGCGGGTGAGTAAAACAAAAGTAGGAATTTAAACATACAGTGATTCTTATTTTTGTCACCTGTTTCGACAACAACTAAATTAGCTTATTGACTTATGTTTGAGATAGATTCTTTTTCATTTTTTTCATTTGGGTCTGTGATAGCTCCCTCTATCGCAGACCAACTCCTTTTTGTACCGTACTTAATCAACAATTAAGTACACATTTTTTACATTATTTTTTGAACTATCAGCAAAGACTGATAGTTCAATCCTCTTTTTTCTTTAAAGATAGTAAAAGCCTTATCACTGATGATAAGGCTTTTACTATCTTATATTTACTTTTTTCTGAATTTTTCAACCGACTGCATCATTTCATTAGCGGCTGTATTGACATTCACGGACATACTACTGACATTCTTCACAACTTTAAGGACTTCCTCACCGGCTTCCATTGTCTCTTTTACATTTTCCATATTCTTGTTTGCTGCCGCATTAAGTCCGTTAATATCCTCAGCTATATATGTAGTCTCGCCTTCCAGTCTCTCCGTGGCTTCCCTAATATTTGCAACACCTTTTGCTACAAGGTTTATGCGGTCTTTTACCTTTTCAAATATCTTTCTGGTATTGTTCATATCATCCGACTGTCTGTTTATCGCATCCTGAACCATTTCCATAGTCTCTACTGTTCTCTCAGAATTTTTTCCGAGATCCATTATCATCTTTTCTATGTCGGCTGATGCCGCATTACTCTGTTCCGCAAGTTTACTTATCTCAACAGCTACAACAGCAAAACCTTTTCCACTCTCCCCGGCTCTCGCCGCTTCTATGGACGCATTTAAACTCAAAAGATTTGTCTCCTCTGCAATGGACGCTATAAGATTTACCGCTTCTTTTATCTTATCAACAGAAATATCCGTCTCGCTCGTCTGCTTTCTTATCCTCTCTATCGCATCAAGAACTTCTTCGTTTGAATTGTAAAGATTTTTAAGACTGTTATCGACCTCTCTGCCCGTTCCAAGCATATCATCCGCTGCATCTGAAAGTCCGTCTGCCTCGTCCCCGGTCTGTTTGAGCATCATGTTGATATTATTGACATTGTCATCAACACTTGCAGTCACTTCTGCCTGATTTTTGGCACTTTCAAGCACACTCTTAAGATTTTCACTTATCGAATCCATAGCGTCACTTGCCTGCCCTGCGATATTACTCATATCCTGAGATGCAACATCAAGACTAAGTGTATTATCCGATATTGCACCTATCATATTGCCAAGACTTTCACGAAGGCTTTTCGTACCGGCTGAAAGTTTACCTACTTCATCTTTTCTGCCGAGATTTTTCCGGTTTATACTTACATTTAAATTTCCCGATGCCATATTTTGTACGACAAGTACACTATCCTCTATCGCCGATGCAATTTCCTTTGATGCAAGTACGCTGACAAGTATCGTTAAAATAAGCACGATACCTAATATCAAAAACAACAGTCCGCTAACGAGATTTATCGTCTTATCAACTTCCCTTACCGGCATACCGGCAAATATCATTCCGATTATGTCGTCACTGTTATTTTGCTTTACTGGGATGTAATAGCCATAATACATAGTCCCCTCTACGCTGACACGACTTGTAAATACATCCTTTCCTCCCTCAAGAACATTTTTCTTTAGATAATCTCCTGCCTTAGAACCAAGAATGTAATCACCTTTTTTATCTTTTAGGGAAGTTACAAGCCTTTTATCCCCATAAAAAAATGTGAGACTGCTTCCAGTTTTCTCGCTCATTTCCGTAACCAGCTTTTGGGAAAGTGATACATTGTATGTACCTTTCCATATCTCACCGTCATCATTTTTGAAATACTCACCTGAATTTTGATTGTAAGCGGCACTCAAAGCCTCCGCCGTCGCCTTAAGTTCATTTTTTGTCTTGTCAAGTAAAGTATTTTTTATAACCGTATTATTAATCACCATCACGGCTATACATACTACAAGAATTGGCAAAAGTGCCACAAATAAAATCTTATATTTTAATTTCCAGTTTTCAAATCTCCTCATAACGGCATACCCCCTGTCTATTTCCAGTTTATCAGCGATACATTGTGATAATACCAGTTTATCTTTCCTGTTATAGTGGCATCATCAAGTGTCTTTCCCTCTTTTCCTACAGTCTTTCCCGTGTTTGTCTTTAACACTCCGTCAAACACTCCAAACTTTCCTGAAATGATATTTTCCTTTGCTTCTTTTATCTTATCCGCTGTGTCGCTCTCACAAAGCGATGACAATTCTGTAAGACTTACAAGGTTCTCTTTCATTCCACCATAATAATTTTTGCCATCATATGAAGCATTGATGATACTGCTTATATATGATGTGTAATAAGCACTCCAGTTCCAGATAACAGATGTGAGCGTTGCTTTTGGTGTCTCCTTACTCATATCTGAATTGTAACCTATCGACCATGTACCATTGTCCTGTGAAGCTTCCTGTGGTGCTGTCGTATCACAATGCTGTGCCAGCACATCACACCCCGCTGCTATAAGTGCATCTGATGCTTTTTTTTCATCATCCGGTGCGTACCATGAATTTGTCACGGCAACTTTTACCTTTGCAGCCTTGTTTACCGACTCAACACCTATCGCAAATGCGTCAACACCTCCGGTACACTCACTGTTATCCGTACCCATAGCAGAAACATAACCTATCTTATTTGTCTTTGTCTTAAGCCCTGCAACTATACCTGATAAATATCTCGTCTGATAAATTCTGCCGAAATAGTTCGTAAAGTTTTTGCCATTGCTCAGATACCCAGTTGCATTTGCAAAATATATGTCAGGATATTTCTCCGCAAATTCTTCAGTCTGGTTCATATATCCCCAGCTTGTCGTAAAGATTACATTACATTTCTTATCAACACAATCCTGCAAGGCTGCTTTTATAGCTTTCTCATCACTATCACTTACACTTTCTTTTCTTACTATCTGATTATCCGACAGACCGATATTGTTCGCCATACCCTGAATACCTATCTCATGTGCATATGTATAACCTGAAGTCTCCGATGCACTTCCTATATAAAGAACACCTATCTTCAGCTCATCTTTAGAAATAGTCTTCATTCCGGCTTTGTTCGTATCGGCAGCTTTTTTCGCCGTATCTGAGTTCTGTGATACCTCCGTCTTTTCGCCGGTATCATTAGTGACCATGTCGACGACTTTCCCTCCTCTTCCACAGGATGTCAAAGAAAACACCATACAGAATGTCATTAAAAGTGATAATATTTTTCTTTTCATACATACGCCTCATTTCTGCACACATTTTTGCATCTTTAGTGATTACGCCCTCATATAAAGTGTGAACACTAATACATAAAATTTGTGCCAGGTGTGCCCAGACACAAAACTATTCATGATTTTTATTATTCTATACCACTATAATCACGGCATATAACCGCTTATTTTTATACATAAACAAGTATTTTTTGTACATATTTTATCATAATACGACATAAAAACAAATAAAATAATCAAATTTTTTTTAATTTTTCTTTTAGTTGTCGAAAAACGACGATAATTTCGCGAGTAATCAGACTCTTTCAATTTCCTTTGCGGTATATTAGGACATTATCATAAATGGTTCATATAATCCGTAACAGTTCAGCCTTACATTTCTTACATTTATAAATCCGTAACAGTTCAGCCTTGCATTTCTTACATTCATAAACCTGCCAGCGAGCTGTCAGTCGCTGCTTTGCAGCTTATGTTTACTCATTTCAGAAATGAAAGGCTATTCTACCATAAAAAGGTACTTAACAATACAATGAACAAGCTCATTGTATTGCCAATTATCTTTTTATGGCTGAACTGTTACATAAATCCAATAAATTTTACAAAAATATATTTGCCCTATTGATATCAATGTGCTATTCTTATAAGTAATTTATGAGCGGCTTTTTAAAAAGGAGGTGGAGCAGATATGCGTTTCAATAAAAAACAATGCAGATATACAAGTTTACTTGTTACATTGTGTATAATTCTTTCCTGCCTTGTTTCTTACACATCAACCATATCCACACCTTTTATTGATCAGGCTGCATCTGTTCATTCTGAAGAGGCAATATATAATTTATCCATAACATCTTCCGGCGAAGATATATGTACTCCAGAGATGCTTGGCAGACAGGAGCTTATATCCCGTCCTGAGATTTCTCATAAAATACGAACTTTTTCAAACACCTACAAGTCGCTGCTGTATTTGGCAAACATATCTGATACGATACATATCCCTCTGTATCAAGGTCTTTCTGAATATATTTCAGTCGCTTGTGAGCCGAGGTCAACAGCCTTTATCATCGATTATATACATATGAAGGATGGAAAAAAGAAAATTTAACATAGCTTTTTATCATATGTACGGTTAAAAAAATCACTGTACCAACATATATCAGGAGGGAAAAGTTATGTTACGAATCATTTTGATTATTATCGGTATATTATTCATTGTTGGTCTTACCGCATTTGGATTGTGGTTTTCGGGCAGCGATGTTGATGCTACCGGCGAACATGGCGATGATATGATAAATAAAAGCACTGAAAAGTAAATCGTCTAATCGAAAGGAGCTACTCATCATGAGAAAAACTAAAATTATTTGTACCATTGGTCCGGCAAGTGAAAGCGAAGAGACATTAAAACAAATGTGCTTAGCAGGCATGAATGTTGCGAGACTTAATTTCTCTCACGGAACTCATCCAGAACATCAGCAGAAGATAGACAGAATCAAAAAAGTAAGAGAAGAACTTGGTCTTCCAATAGCGATAATGCTCGACACAAAAGGTCCTGAATACAGGATACGCACATTTGAAAATCATAAAATTACTTTAAAAGATGGTGACACCTTTATATTTACTACTGATGAGGTTGAGGGAAACAATAAGCGTGTATCAGTCAGTTACAAAAATCTTATAAATGAGCTGAAAATAGGTGACACCATCCTTGTAAACAATGGCTTACTTATTTTTGAGGTTGCTAAACTCAAGGGAAATGATGCAATATGTAAAGTAATTGTCGGAGGAGAAATGTCCGACCGCAAGAGCATGAATTTCCCTAATCATGTGATGACAGGGCCTTATCTGAGCGAACAGGATAAAAAAGATTTGCTTTTTGGTATTAAAAATGAGGTTGATTTTGTCGCAGCATCTTTTGTTTCAACAAAACAGGATTTACTCGACCTTAGAAACTTCTTAAATGAAAACGGCGGTTCAGATATTGATATTATCGCTAAGATTGAAAACCGCTCAGGTGTCGAAAACATTGAAGAACTTTGTGAGATTGCTGACGGAATCATGGTAGCAAGAGGTGACTTAGGTGTGGAAATTCCATTTGTAGAAGTTCCCGCCATCCAGAAATATCTTATCAAAAAATGCAGACTTCTCGGAAAAAGAGTTATAACTGCTACTGAAATGCTTGAATCAATGATACAGAATCCTCGCCCTACGAGAGCGGAAATCTCTGATGTTGCAAACGCAGTCTATGATGGTTCATCGGCAATAATGCTTTCGGGTGAGTCAGCTTCAGGAAAATACCCTGTCGCTGCCGTTAAAAACATGGCAGAAATCGCATTATATACGGAAAAGAATATTGACTATGCAAAACGCTTCAGAACCACTGAATACAGAATAAAGGATAATACTGATGCCATATCGCACGCTACCTGTGCAATGGCTATTGATACAAACGCAAAGGGTATTGTCATAAGTTCACTTTCAGGAAATACAGTTCGTATGGTAAGCCGTTTCCGCTGCCCTGTTGACATAATCGGCATGACAACATCCATAAAAGCATGGAGAAAATTAAATTTGAGTTGGGGGGTAACTCCTGTTCTCAGCGAGGAATTTAACTCTGTTGATGTCATGTTCTATCACGCAATGAATCATGCAAAGAAAATATTTAACTTAAACAAAGGCGACAATGTTGTCCTCACCGGCGGTCAGGTGAGCGGTGTATCAGGAAAAACAAACACTATTCGCGTAGAAGCCGTTTCAAAATAAACCGATGGATAGTATTCATGATGAATAACATTCATCATATGAATATTTATTCATCATGTAAATTATGCTTATATTTTTATATCAAAACCAGTAAAACTTTATCATGTATGGATATTTTGCCTATTGTTCCATGCATGATAAAGAACAAAAACATAGAACAGCCGGATTCGATTTTATCGAACCCGGCTGTTTTTATTGCACTTACACATTTATTTTACTTAGCAAGCGTTTTAATCTTTAATGACTTAGACCACGGTGCAATAAGATACTTTGTTCCGGCATCTGTCTTGACCGCTGCCTTGTATCTCTGTCTAAAATAATATGTTGTGTTAGGTTTAAGTCCCTTAATAACAATAGATTTTCCTGTATATTTTTTTACATTTCCACCTGACTTAGTGATAGTTTTAGCATCTTTAAAATTCTTATTTGAAGAATACTGAAGTTGGTGCTTTGCATAATCTGTATAAAAATTCACTATCTTTACTGTATTTTTAGTAATATTGTTTTTCGTAACATACTTCTTCTTTTTCTTGTTATAAGATAATTTCGTTTCTGCTATCGGTTTTACATCTCTCTCAGGCGGTGCAGAAAGCGTCATATGTGCTGTATCACTTACTTTGCTTGACGGTCCGTAAACAAAAATATCTATCGTTTTTCTCTTATTAAAGCATGACTTTTTTACCTTATAATAATTTGTTTCAATATCAGCATCTTCTATAAGTTCATAATTTCTGCTGCCCGGTATCTGTTTACTCGCTGCAAGAAGAAATTTATCCCATGAAGTAATAACTCCCACTTTATATCCCGTGCTGTTGTAAAGGTCATCCCAGCCAACGACATATTGATTATTAACAATATCTTTTATATGCAGATTAGTAACCTTACTTCCACCGCTTACGGCTGTAGACTTTGAAAAATATGAACTCTTTACATATGCTTTTTTACTGTTAAACCATATAGTTGTCCATGTATCATCTGTCTCATCAGCAAAATATTCGACTGTGACATCGTTTTCCATTGAACCCAGAACCGTACTTGTCGTACTCTTTTCCTCATATACATTAAGTTCTTTACCTGCAGCAAGTTTATAAACCTTGCCTTCCTTAGCTTCCTTTGGAACTTTTGTATCTTTATTATATAGATTCACATACTTCGCATTCACATAATAATATCCGGAACTTTTATATGTCATATAATCTACGGAATTTTTACCGTTGAAATATATCTTATAGTATTTTGACTTGTCACCTTTTGTCTTAGATTCTATCGGCTCTGTAGATACAACCTGAAGCTTTGTGTTAATCGGTACACGGTACGAATCCCCCCATGACGGTATTCCGTTAAAAAGTTTTATACCGACAAATGCCTTCGTTGTCTTGCCCTCTGCCTTAATAGTAACTTTCTCCCCATCCTTAGGGGTGGTGCTTTCATAACGACCCATATCAAGCCATACCTGTTCTCTCTTTACACGGTAAAATCCCGGACGGTGTGCCGTCTGTACAAGATAAGTTTTGCACGACTGAAATTCCGTAAGGTTTTTATATGGTGTATATCCTTCACTCCACACGATAACCCACTGGTCATCATAGGCAAGTACCTTGAATTTTGTGGTTTCATACTCTAAGAAAGCTGCACTGGAGTTATGATCACTTATCCAGTCTATTCCTCCACCAACTACATTTCCACTGCCGTTCCAGATATATTTGACAGTCTGGTTATTATCCTGTGGCAGATATTTGGATTTTATCATTTTTCCCTGAATCTTCGTGCCCTCCGGTACCGAATAAACAGTCTGCGTACTTCCTATCTTTGCAACATTGTCAGTGCCGACAAGATAAGCCTCACCCTTTACCGTAAAAGTGTTTGTATCGAGATACTGTTTATTAAACTGAGACATTGATGTGTCATAAGCCTTAGCTTCAACTCTCCGTGATGATACATATCCTGCACCAAGTGATACTGCCATGCTGAATATAAGCACCATACTGCACATCTTTCTCCATCCGTTGATAAATACAACTTTTTTCTTTTTTTCATTCTTTTTTAAATTGTGTTTCATAAGCATTTTCCTCCCTCTTTCAAACGAATATTTGCAATCCGCTGTGATTTTGCTGTAAACATACCAGAACCCTTCTGATACAAGCAAGCCCTTGCCAATCATTTATGGCTATGCACAATAGAAGTTGGTGATTTCCTTGATAGTATTTTAAATTATATCAATTTTCATATGCCTATACAAGCAAGTAATCTATCATTTTTCACCACTTACCAGTAAAAATCTACCTCTTGCCAAAATCCTATTTACATAAAATCTCTCATATGTTTTAATCTTATCATGTAAGGGACATCAATATAGGCATTTGCGAGACTATCATATCTATGACTAAAATAAATTCAATTTTATATTGAAAAATGATATTTTGCATTTACCTGAAATACCATAAAAGGGAGAATGAGAAAATTGAAAATACTATTGGAAATGACAGATGAGGGCGAACCTGAAATCATTATCAAATGCCACAAACTTACACCGGATATTATCAAACTACAACAAATGCTTGCCAGCTTTGATGCCGGAAACGGCAGTTTAAACCAGATGATTTTTTACAAGGGCGATACCGAATATTATATGAACCTGAATGAAATATTATTTTTTCAAACAGAAAGTTCTGTTATATATGCTCATACTGCAACAGATGCGTATGAAACCAAATATAAACTTTATGAACTTGAAGAAATCCTCCCTGCAGCCTTTGTCAGAATATCAAAATCAGCCATCGTAAACAGCAGTCTTATCTACTCAATACAAAGAAACCTTGCTGCATCAAGTGTTATATCATTTAATAACACGCACAAAGAAGTTTACGTTTCAAGAGCATATTATAAAATGCTGAAAAATAAAATGGATGAGAGAAGATTTCACAAATTGTAAAATCATCATACACTAAATTATCATAAATGATAGCATTACATATTACACAACATTATAAATCATTTGACATAAACCTGTCATATTACGGTACCGGCAAAATTCCAACAATAATTTTACACATTTTAGTGCCATATCAGGCACGGAAAAGAGGTTAAACATGAACAGAAACAGAAATTCAGTTTTTTGGGGGCTTATGCTCATCGCAGTAGCCTGCTATCTTATCTTATGCCAGCTTCACATTGTAACACTTGCGGTAAGCATAACTAAACTTATATTAGGTGTTATCTTTGTCGGAACAGCGATAAATTCAATTATAGAAAGAAGTTTCGCAGGTTTCTTCTTCTCACTTGCCTTTTTATGGATAATATTTGACAACATTTTAGGACTTCCGCATATATCAACAAAAATTGTTATTATTGTTGCTTTACTGCTGACAATAGGTTTTTCAATGTTGTTTCCAAAAAAGAATTTTAACAATAAATATTCAAACCAAAACAAGCACGCAGAATGGGACGATTATGATGACCCTGACAAAGTTGGCAGACATCAGACTGTATTTAATGAAGATACAAACGATACTTTCTATGGAAGTAACCGCTTTGGAGCATCAGCTAAATATATAAACACGGGTGATTTTAAAAAAGCAGACCTCGACTGCTCATTCGGAGAACTCAAAGTTTACTTTGACAGTGCAAAGATAATATCTGAGTCTGCTGAGATCCATGTCAGACAGAGTTTTGGTTCTACACAGCTTTTCATTCCAAAAGAATGGCAGATTATACCGAAAGCTTCAGTCTTTGCAGGTGCTATAGAAGAACGAAATTGCAATAAAAGTACCGGTTCACCTGTTGTTTATCTGACGGGAGAAGTTAAATTCGGAAGTGTGATAATTACTTATGTATAAAATTTATAAAAGAGCAAGTCTTTCGGCTTGCTCTTTATATAAATTTCATTGGAAAATCATAATGCTCTCTCTGCCATCTATTTTTCCACCAAGTCTTTTTGCATATATCGTACTGCTGCAATCACCCTTATATTTATCCTTAACTTCAATCTTATATATCGTATATGGCATTTTCTCTTTATCTGTACCTGTTTCAAGCATTTTTGTTTCCTGTGCAGCAACAGTTCCCGAAACAAGTATATCCGCCGCCTTTACAAATTTTGAAGCCTTATTGTACTCAGGTTCATCTACACTTATATAATTTACGGTATCGTCAGTCATACTATCTGATATATCATAAGCAGCTTTACTGCTGTATTTTCTTTTTACATTTGAAACATCAAAAACCTGTGGCTCATATATTTTATTTCTGTTTCGTCCATGATTCATAAGAGACACATCATATCCCGCCGGTGACTCAACCGGATTGTCCGCAAGCCAATATAAATGCCCTATTTCATGAAAATCATGTCTAAATGGTCGATTTTAACGCCTAAATGGTTATTTCCATCTTCTAACATCCATCTGTCATAACTTATTACAGTTGAAGAAATATTCCAACTAATTTTTTGTTCTCAAAAAATCGTCCATATCTCTGTTAAGTAACTCAAACTGTTTTACCGTTTCTTTATTAGCAGATTTAAAAGAAAGCATCTTTTTAAGATAACCCTGCTCTTTCACAATCTTAAAACTCTCATTATAAACAAGTTCAAACACAAGTGCCGCATGACCGACAAGATTGTCTATAGGTGTCTTTTTAAGACTTCTAAGTACGGCATGATGCTCCATAAATGCCGTCATAACCTCCCCAGTCACTTTAGAATTTTTAAGAGCTTCCGTTGTTACATCATAAATAACCTCAAGTGTTACATCATAATTCACTTTTAATATATCTATCTTGTCAGCATCCCTTATAATATTGCAAAACATCTGTACTTTTTCAGGAAGTCCTTCTTCAATGCGATATGCACTGTGATTAAAAATCGCAGTTTTTAATATATCAAGCTCCGAAAATTCCTTTTTTAACTTATCTTCTGATTTATCATCTTCAATATCTGCCTTTGGTTTAGTTTTATCAACAAATTTCCATATAAGCCCCTCATCAAACAAAAGTTCAACTCCATAGTGTGCATGGTCGATAGAGTCGGCATCCGAAAAAGTCCCATAATTTTTTAACTGTTCAAATCTGCCTATATCATGCAGCATACCGATAAGCCACGCAAGGTCTGTATCAGCTTTATCAAGTCCAAGTGATATTGCTATCCTCTCACTAAGAGCCGCTACCCTGTAAGTGTGGTCTACCTTAAGTTTAATCTTCTCATCACTTGTATCATAATTATCAGTATATTTTTTAAAAGTGTCTTCAACATTTTTTCTGTCAATGATCATTAGAAATCTCCTTATTTTACATCGTATTGTTACTTAACTTCTTCCAATTTATTTTCGTTGATATAAATATTATATACCTTTTTTAAGTCTAACAATTCATCAAATTCGGCAGCATACTGAACTTTAGCTTTACCATTGTACTTTTGACCGGATTCGCTGAGTATATTATCACTATTGCTCAGACTATTGACTGTTTTATCATTTTCATCTTTTATTGCGATTACAAGCTCATCCATAGTAGTATCTGTCAAAAATCTCAGACCTAATGGTGACAGATATAATACACCATCTTTTGACTTGAATTTTTTACAATTTTCAGCAAATTTTAAATCAAAATTGTACTGCTTATATTTCTTATTGATTCTCTTTGCTGTATCTGTAATCTTTATGCATTTGTTTAAGTCTGTATCCTGCCAAATTTCATTATTTATCTCAAAAGAAACATAAATATATAATTTATTCCCTTTATATTCTGCATATTTAGTAAATGTACCTGTTGCTTCATACTCAAATGTAAAACGATTATCTTTTCCAAATGATTTTATTGTATTATTTTTTTTGTCGATATCTGCATCCACTTTATTACCATTTTTATCGGAAACTGAAATCACCAGATATCCAAGCTGTGTTTTCTTTTCACATAGGCCTTCTTCTAACCTAATAACATAATTATCAATTTCAATCTTTTGATTTTCTCTTGTTAAGAGATTATTTGTTATTTTCTTCTGTACAGCGTTGTTATCAGCAAAGAAAAATTCAAATAAATTTTCATTTGAATATGCGTATGTAACAATATTTGTTACTAAAAATACAAGTACGATAATACTTAATGGTATAATTATTTTCTTTTTCATATCTATGTTCCTCCTCATCCTTATATCCTGTAACATAAATGTAGCTTATTTTATTAAACAACTTGTTCAATGATATTATACTTTATTTATGGAAGCATATCAATTACTAAACCCAAAATGGATAGTATAAATTATATTTATCTATTTCATTTATAAAAAAGGCAGATGCATAGTTACATCTACCTTTTTTATATTCCAATATTGCCATAAATTCATCTTACAATCACTCTCTTGTAAAGCTTTCATTCATATTCTGTATTCAAAATATCCTGTAAAACCGCCGAAATATCCCCCGTAATCATCAGACTGTGCTCCGATATATCTGCCGGTACAGGTTCTTCATCCAAATTAATACATATATAATTTACTGACTTGTTTAATTTTGTTAAATTGTGGAACGGATATTTTATTATCATCGGAGTGTTAAATCCAACTCCGAGTTCTAAAAGTACCAGCTTTTTATCTGTCGCTTCCGTGAGAAAATCTGAAAATCTCTGCTCAGCCTTATACCACTCCTCGTCCTGAACAAAATAATTGTCCTTGCGAAGATTCATATCCATTGCACCGCCGCATACCGGACACTTTGGCACCATATAAGACGGCACTTTACAATCTTTCCTTGCCTGATCCATCTGCTTAAACATTTTCACCGCATTATAAGTTTTGTTGTGGCATCCTTTTCTGCATTGAATGTGAAAATAATCGCCTTGCGTACAAAATATCTTTTCCTCCGGCAAGCCTGCTTTAACAAACTGAGCATCTGCGTTTGTGCTGAGTACAAATATATTTTTATCTGCAAGTGCATCAAGAATTGTCCTGTGAAGGGGTGTCACATCGAGTTCTATGCCACCAAGCATTGCCTGTTTTGACCAGTACCCCCAATAGCTTTCTTCATCTGGATAAGGATAAAATCCGGCACTATACATATCCTGCATATACCGCCCCTTACCGTACTTTTCCTGAAACTCACTAAAATTTTCCTCAAAAAATCTTCCGCCGTACTTTGCACCAGCCGCCGTACTCAATCCTGCACCCGCTCCGATAAGCACATAATCGGCATCATTTAACAGCTTCGCCGCCTTTTTTATCTGTGTGTCATAATCTTCATTCTGATAAACATAATCTTTCGCCGGCATACCGCATAAAAATGACTCAAATGTTATTTTTCTCTTTGACTTTTTAAGTAATTTCATATAAATTTCTTCATCCTCATCTTTAAAAACATTAAATATTACTTTAATCCTGCTGCCCGTTTCCTCTTTATAAGACTTAACTGTTTTTACGGCAATCTCGGCAGCCTTATCATTTGGAAACATAAACACACCCGTTGATATGCAACAAAATGCAATCGAGTCAACATTATTTTTATCCGCAATTTCAAGACAGCTTCTATAACATGACTCCAACTGTTTTTTATGCTTTCCGCTTAGTATTCCCTGCACGATAGGACCTACAGTATGAATTACATAGTCACAGGGAAGATTGTACGCAGGTGTTATCTTTGCCTGGCCTGTCGGTTCTTCATATCCCTGTTTCCTCATTATCTTCGCACATTCATATCGAAGCTGCACTCCGGCATAAGTATGAATACAGTTATCAATACAGTTATGGCATGGCTGATAACATCCTGTCATACCGCTGTTTGCAGCATTGACAATTGCCCCTGCTTTAAGCCTTGTTATATCGCCTTTCCAGACATATATATCCTCACTGACCTCATCTATATCGTTAAGCGTAACAACACCTTTTTCCTCATTTGCCTGTCTGAGATACTCATCCTGAATTTTTATAAATTCAGCGTCAGCCTCGTGTGGCATCCTTATATTCATAAGTGAACGGAGTAATCTTTTCTGCCCGTCTTTATCGTTAGAAATATCTTCATCTGAATTTCCGGAAACCGCCGAAAATCCAGAATATTTTTGTTGTTCTTTCAATAAAGCGTCTATCAAAAATCTGCGTCTTTCACTCTGAGTCATACTAAACCTCTTTTCTTAGAAATTTTTCGTGTATCAATTTCTTCTAAAACTACATCTTCACGCTTTTAGTCAAAAGTATCATTCACTTTTAGCTGAGTCAATCTTAAATTTGTGTATGCCATAAAATTAATTAGTTTTGCAACTATCTCTTTTTTTAATAATTGCCCCAACCGGACATTTCTCATAACATCCGCCACAGTGAAGACAATTATTCTGTCTTATCCTAAACGGTGAACCCTCATCTATGCAACGCTGCGGACAGACTTTTTTACACTCACCACAGCCAATACATTTTTCAGTTATGACATATCCCTTTTGGTTTATTGTAACATCTCCCAGTCTATAAGTCTCCCTGAATATCGGATTGACACCTAGATTAAAATATTCTATCTCCGCTTTATCAATACAAAAAACAATACCTATATTCTTCGTATCACCGGGATATACATTTGCAAGATAAGGCTGTTCTTCAAAAATCTTTTCACGCCACTTCACCTGACCCTCATCATCAACAGGATATGCCTTTCCCGAAAGACGAATCATCTCCTTATATTTTGTGTAGGCAAGAATTTGTACTCTGCCGTCACTTAAAAGCTCCTCACAGAAATTCTTTCCCCTTGCCGTGAAAAAATATAATGCATCCTGCTCATAATGAATCGCACTTATATTTCTTATCTGAGGTGCACCGCTTTTGTCCACTGTCGCAAAAGCAAGAACACCTACAAGTTCCATTTTCTTTAAACAAGTCTGTATATCCATCATCATAGCAACTCCTCCCCTGTTATATCATTTTTCATTTTCCAGCACTGGGGATCTGCACCATAAAAATCTCCTGTTGTCCCATTTGACACAGCAGGACATCCTCTGCACCATGCTTTCAGCTCACATTTACTGCATTTTGTAAATTTATCATACTCCCTGTATTTTTCCATTTGGCAGATCCATACATCCGCCAGCCTGTTCTCAAATATATTTGCCACCTTGCTGTCCGTAACTCTCCTGCAAGCCATTACATCTCCATTTGATGAAATCGTGATATGACAATTTCCACAATTACAGCCACCATATATCATTCCGGCTTGCACATTATCAGACAGCTTAAATTCTCCTTTTTCATATTCATATAAAGTCCACAAATGATCTTTTTTATTAAAATAAGTCTTGCAGCCCGCTTTCTCGTATGCTTTAAATTTTGCATCACATATATCGAGAAGTTTTCTGTAATCCTCAGGTGTCATTGAAGTATCAACCTCGCCACCTGTCGGCACATAGCGTGAAAATGCATAAACTTTTACTTTCGCTTTTACAACCGCATCAATAATATCGGGAATTTCCTCCATATTTGTCTTTGATACGGTACTCATAATAATACTTTTAATTCCTGCACGATTTAATGCCTCCACTTTTTCAAGTGTCAGGTCAAAACTTCCCGGTTTTCTAAACCAGTCATGCGTTTCTCTCATTCCATCTAAAGACATCTGATATTTTTCACAGCCGCATACTTTTAACATCCTGCATATCTCATCATCTAAATGAAACGGATTTCCCATAAGTGTAAATGGTATTTCTTTACTTTTTAGCAACACCATCAACTTCCAGAAATCAGGATGAAGGATAGGATCTCCGCCGGTAATGTAAAAATAAGGAGCCCTGTTATAAACTTCACAAAAATCCTCACAATTAGCGATGACTTCCTGCATTTGTGCAAAACTCATGCTTTTAAGTTCCTTACATCCCTCACCTGAAAAAATATAACAATGCTTGCAACGCTGGTCACACTCATCCGTAATGTGCCACTGAAAAGCAAAATACGGTTTCTTCTGATCATATCCATTCATCCGTCATTCCTCCAAACTTTAATCTTTTAAAACATTTTTTAATTCCATCTTTCCGGCTTAAAATTTTACTTATAACCAGATTATGCAATTATTGTTTTTCGCCTATTTGCCTACTTATCAGACGCTCCACACGCTGTTCCGCAGGCTGCCGGATTTTCCGGTTTATCTGATGCTCCACACGCTGTTCCACATGCTGCCGGATTTTCCGGTTTGTCTGATGCTCCACACGCTGTTCCACATGCTGCACCTGCCTGCTTTTCTTCTTTTTTGTGCCATCCAAAAATGTTTGATAATGCCATAATCGTTTCCTCCTTGTAATTGATATTTTGGCTTTTGCCTTGTTGCAAGTTTAGGATAACAAAGACATAAGATTAAAAAAAGTACGCACTTTTTTATTACATAGTTACCTTTAGGTAAGATTTGCGGATTTCAGGGAAATGAACTGATTTAGTCATACTTTTATTGCAAAAAATTAGTGTACTGACCCGTTGCTATTTAGTTAAATGATGCAGAAGAATGAGCCGTAGTGGGCTACAGCGATTGATGACAACGCAGCAGATGAAAATTCAAGCAAGTTATTTAGCTGAATATGAACAGGTCAGTACACTAGTTTTGATCAACTTATTTATAAACTCTGCTTTTCATAAAAAAATAAATTATGTTATAATCATTTTGTTGTCATTTCCTACTCTGGCAACAGAGAGGAGGTGTTAATACATGTTATCTTTTATTTGCTCTGTTTTGGCAAGTATAATAGCCTATTATATTTGCAAATGGTTAGACAAGCATTTCAATGACAACTAGCCTAAGTAGATGCTTAACTACTAAAAAAACAAGAAAAAGCTCTCATAAGCGGCAACTTATGAGAGCTTTGTTTTGGTGTTAATACAACACTGTTATCTTTTATTTTTGCTAATCTGATTATAACACATTCAATCAGCTATTTCAAGTATATTCCTTTTTCCCGAAAAATATTCCCAAACTACAATCATTACTATTCGCCAAAAAACATATTGACATTTTGCTATGTGTGCATCATCCTAATACATAGAAACATTTCTATGTGAGGTGATTACTTTGGAACAAATCTATACAGATACAGCCAAAATCCTAAAAGCATTGTCTGATCCTAAAAGACTTAGGATTGTTGATATGCTTTCCTGCGGCGAATTATGTGCCTGTCAGATTCTTGAAGAATTTCATGTTACACAACCTACACTGTCTCATGATATGAAGCTTTTAGTTGAGGCAGGAATTGTAAAGGATCGCAGAGAGGGGAAGAATATTTATTATTCACTTGATGAGGAAGTATTAGGAGAATTGCAAAACCGGCTTTCTACTATGTTTCAGTCAAAGCCGGAATGTATATGCCACAATAATTCAGGCTGTGGATGTAATAGCTGATGGTCATATATTGATATGACATCAGCTATCATTTAACACAGATTAACACAAAAAATTCAATAGTAAAGAAAATCAAGACCATTAAATATATAGTATTATATTGTTGTCAACTTTTCATTGTGTAAAACCGATGAGTTTATAATATATATTTTTCAAATATAAGTTTTTACAACAGCTTGTTTACACTAATTGACAATATATTGTATATTACATTATAATATGATGTAGTATTCGATATATTATATAAGTTAATATTACAATATATATTTTCCGACCGGTATAGTATTGATATTCAGCCAAATAACGCAACAGATGAAAATTCAAGCAAATTATTTAGCTGAATATGAACAGGTCAGTACAATAACCCAAAAGCAACAAGAAAGGAGAATTTTTTATGCTTACAAAACAAGAATTACCTGAATGTCCGGTTGCAACGACCGTAGCACTTATCGGAAGTAAATGGAAACTGCTTATTATCCGAAATCTTTTACAGCGTCCGTGGCGTTTTAATGAACTTAAAAGAGATCTTGAGGGCATCAGCCAGAAAGTTCTTACCGACAGTCTCCGTTCTATGGAGTCAGACGGTCTTATAACACGAACCGTATTTCCTGAGGTTCCTCCAAGAGTTGAATATGCACTAAGCGAACTCGGTCAGTCACTTAAACCTATTCTTGACTCAATGGTCGATTGGGGTAATGCATATAAGCAGATGCAATAGCAAACTTACTGCCCACCTGCAATCATAAACATGACATTAGCCATTATCTGTCAGACCATGCATCAATGAGTAAATCTTGTAGGATGTGAACAGATAAAGTCATTTTATAATGCCTGCCACAATTCTTTCCATTCACTGCCACTGCATGAAACAAAATATTTCATCCAGTGACTTGTATTTTTGTTGTAATTTTCACCGATATTAACATCGCGACTCATTTCATCTTTTAATATAATAAGATTTTTATATGATATTTCATCACTTGAAAACCTCTTAACATAATATCTGTATATCATTTGAAGCTGTTCTTTTCCCTGCTCAAAATCTATATTTTCAATGCAAAATTCATTCATGTTTGCTATATGTTTTTTTATGATTTCATCATTAGATTTGTTTATATATGTTTTCATTTTTCCATTTCCTGTCATTTATCTCCTACATCATATCTCATTTTAGGAGATAATTCAATTTTTAGGAGATAAAGTTTACTATATTAAACTTTTAAAGCACATGATAATACGGACAAATATCTTCATAATGCCCATCTTTCATACGAAATCCACCCGATATTGTTCCGAGCTGCTCAAATCCGAGTCTCTCATAAAGATGTCTTGCATGAATATTTGACGCTACAACAGCATTGAACTGTAATACTCTAAAACCATGCTCTTTTCCCTGTGCAAGACAATCTTTAACCAGTTTTTCGCCGATATGCAATCCTCTTGACTCACTGCTCACGGCATAACTGGCATTGCATATGTGACCGCATCTTCCTACATTATTAGGGTGAAGTATATACAATCCGTAAACTTCTCCACTTTCTTTATCCTTTGCAACCGCACTGTATGTCTGTGCCCTGAAAAATTCTTTTCCGCTCTCCTCTGTAAGAAGTTCATCCTGCGGAAATGCAACTCCATCCTCAACAACCTCATTCCATATCTGTATCATAGTCTTAAGGTCGTTTTTCGTGTATTCTTTTATTTCTATGTTCATGATTTTGTCTCCTTATATTTTTCTCTAATGATTATTATATCACAAATGCGCAATGCAGGAGAACCTGTTCTCCTGTACCGAATTTGTGAACGACAAAATCATATAACACAAAGTGCTACAGATGCGAAACATCTGGATTTTGGAGTTGAGTATATCATAAATTGCAAACCGCATATAATGGAATATTTTCCATCCAGCCCTGATCAATATACTTTTTTGATGAAAATCGTACTGCTTTTTCGGGATGATATTTCTCACAATATGCTTTCAAACTTTGCAACTTTATCATAATATTTTTTTCCAAATTCTTTCATTAACCATGTTTTTCCAACCTGTCTCGCACCCATTAAGAGCAAAGGTTTTCTGTTTTCTTTTTCTTTCCACTGCAAAAGACTTTCTATCGCAAATCTATACATTCATCATCACCTCTTTAAAAGAGTATATCACATTTTTTCCGTTCTATTCAACATACCGCTCTACATTTTTTCTGACCTAAATCATACTTTATTCTACACTTTTTCTGACCTAAATCATACTTTATTCTACACTTTTTCCGACCTAAATCACACTTTATTCTACACTTTTTCCGACCTAAATCACACTTTACTCTGCACTTTTTCTGACCCAAATCATACTTTACTTATACTTTCCACTTTATTTCTTCTTATTCTCTTTAAAAATACATATCCAACTGCACAAGCTACTACTTCCGTTATCGGAAATGCCCACCATATCAATGAAATTCCCATCTGACCGTTTCTTACAAAAATTGAAAAAATACCCGCCAATGGTAAAATAATCACAAATTGTCTGAGAAGCGAAATAACCAGTGACTCGATGCCACCGTCCAACGCCTGATATATTCCCTGATATGCTACATTTATTCCTGCAAAAATAAAACTTATGGAAATAATTCTCATTGCTCCAACAAAATATCCTCTTGATTGTCCTGCATTAAATAAAGTTGCAAAAGCCCCCGGAAAAATCTCCGTAATTGCCACACCTACAATCATAAGTACAATCGTATAAACAAGTCCGTATTTGATTCCGTCATTTATCCTCTTTTTACTCCTCATTCCATACCCAAAAGCAATAATTGGTGTGATTGCATCTCTAAGTCCAAAGGCGAGGAACAGTACAAACTGCTGTACCTTATAGAACAATCCATATGCTGTCTGTGCTGACGGACTGAACTTCAAAATCAGATTCATCACATATACCATGATAGACATTAATGCCTGTGCAATAATTGCAGGGAGTCCAATCGCATAGATTTCCCTGATAATTCTGCCATTCGGTTTCATGAATTTTACTCCATGCTCAAATTCCTTATTTAATTTAATATGGAAAATAAACAACAATACAGCAGATACAACCTGTCCGATTACAGTAGCATATGCAGCACCCTCTACTCCCATCTCAGGAACCGGACCAATTCCATAAATCATGATTGGATCAAGAATAATTTATCAATATGTGTGATAAGACACACATTAAAAACGAGTAACAAAACTGGATTTACGCTAGTCTGCTACTCGTTCGTTAATTATTATATTTGTGTTTTAAAAAAAAGTCAAACAAAAATCTTATTTCAACTTCGTCCCATCCCCACCTAATACGCTCTCATCAACACTTACATTTTTAATTCTGCCAAGATACTTATTGTCATCTATAACTTTGATAAGTTCACATTCAAGAGCTACCGGAAGTTCCTTGATAACAGAACCCGACATTACATTTTTTCCCTAATAGCAGACTTTTATCTGCTGACAAACACGATGCTATAAAGCGTACGAACACTCCTATAAAATATTTTTAAACCGGCTTTATGTTCCCTTTAACAATGTTCTCCTTTATAATTCTGTCAATAACATCATACAGACGCTCAGAGCCAAGTTTTGTTTTGCTCTGTCTGCCGTACACCTGCTCTGCCGTCACACCATGTTCTCTCCAGTCACCGCCACCGTTACTGTTATTTAAGATTAAAGGCTGGAGATTGTCCATCGCATGAGCAAATTTTGACTCCGCTGTCTTAAATTCCTCAAATTCATCAAACAGCTTTATAAGTTCGTCTTTCTGTTCCTCCGGGAGTATTGAAAATATCCTCTCTTTTGCCGCATCTTCTCTTGCTTTCTGTGTCTTAAGATTTTCAGCATCGTACGCATATGTATCTCCTGCATCTATCTCCACTATATCATGTATCAGGCACATAAGCATAACTTTTCCAATATCCACCGGTTCATTTGAATACTCTTTTAACAGATATGCCATGATTGCCATATGCCATGCGTGTTCGGCATCATTTTCATTTCTGCCGTGACCTGACAGATGTGTCTGTCTGAATATATTTTTTTCCTTATCTATCTCCAATGCAAAATCAAGCTGTTTTTTTAATCTTTCATCCATAAAACTCTGCCTCCTAAAAATAAATCAAAGTCTGATAACCCGTGTCATACTTGCAATTATAGTAAAATTAAAACTTTGCTTTTAACAACTCCGCAAATTATTCAATATAAAATATAATACCTCAAAGTATCCTTATACCTCTGATTGTTACATTATTATTTGATTTCAACCTTTGCATTACATTATAACATTGCTTATTTTTATTTTCTACCTTTGCAAAAAGCAAACACAAAATGGCGTCTTTTCTATTTATTTAGTTAAAGCTTTACGCTAATAAAATCTAAATACAAAATAATTTCTTTTTTGTTTATCCAAATAAAATTCAAACACAAAATACTTTCTTTTTTTGTTTATCCAAATAAAATTTTACGCTGACAAAGAAAAAAAGACAGAGGTTTCTGCCTACTATTCACCTATATATCTCCAGACATTTGCAAAACTTTCATATATATACATAAGTCAAGCGAATATTTGCAATCTGCTTTTATACTTGCTCATAACACAATATATAATTAGTTTCTTTATTGCCCGATATATAGTGTAAATAGTAACAGCTCTAAAATCCTCTGTCTGTTTTGTTTTAACGGTAGTCTTTCTTTATTTCCAGACTTCTTCTGCTATCTCTTTCACAAGTGCAAGTTTTGCCCACTGCTGTTCTTCCGTAAGTTTATTTCCAATCTCACACGAAGCAAATCCGCACTGTGGACTTAAACATAAACGGTCAAGCGGAATGTATTTTGCAGCCTGTTCAATTCTTGCCTTTACGGTTTCCTTGTCCTCAAGTTCAGGTTTCTTAGTTGTTATAAGACCAAGAACAACTTTCTTATCAGGTGAAACTTTTGCAAGCGGTGCAAATCCACCGGATCTCTCATCATCATACTCTAATAAAAGTGCATCAACATTTTCCTGTGCAAATACATAATCTGCAACTGAATCATAAGGTCCGCTTGTAAAGAATGTAGAATGATAATTACCTCTACAGATATGTGATGTTATAACCATATCTTCCGGTTTCTTTTCAAGTGCAAGATTATTTACTTTCAAAAGCTGTGCCTTTACATCTTCAATATCAAGTCCGAGTGATTTATATCTCTGTTTTGCGGCATCCCCTACAATCGCACCCCATGTGCAATCATCAAACTGAAGATTACGGCATCCAGCCTCATAAAACTGTGCGATAACTTCCTGATATGCTGTTCCTATATCCTGTATAAGCTCATCATCCGCCTCATAAAACTCTCTTGTCTTAGCAATATTCTGAGGAACTATCATCTGCTGGTACATCTGTGCAGGTGCAGGAATCGTGTATTTAGCCACTGTATTCTCATCCTCAAACTGCTTAAGAAATTTAAAATATTCCACAAATGGATGTTCTTTTGCCTTAACCCTGCCAACAAGATAAGTGGCTTCAAGGTCTGCCATCTCTCCATTAAACTGAACTCCGCCGCCCTTTTTCTCATGAGCAACCCCCTCAAATCCCCACATAAAATCAAGATGCCAGAACTTTCTGCGAAATTCTCCATCTGTTATAGCATGAAAACCTGCTGCTTTCTGCTTTGCGACAATGTCACGGACGCAGTCATCTGTTATTTTTTCAAGCTCGTCCTGTGTAATCTTACCTGCCGCAAAATCAGCCTTAGCATCTTTTAATTTCTGTGGTCTTAAAAAGCTTCCTACAAAATCATATCTGAATGGTGTTTTTAATATACTCATCTGTATAACCTCCTGTTTGTTTCTTTGTTCATACTTATGTTAAAGTTTTAAATACTAATTTACGAGTAACAATATGTTAAGCGTATATTTGCAATTTGCTCTGCTGCTTGCTCGTAACAATGCTTTTGTTTTTCTGAGGTTATATTATCATTTCACCATTACATATGTATAATATCTTTATTTTGTAGTTTGCCATAGTTTAAAACTATGACAGGAAGTTTCATTGCTTCACTTTCATAACTTTCAACATACATACTGATATTACCAGAACTATCGGAAATACACATCCTGCAAGCATTCCTGCTTTGAGATTATTACCGGCATTTTGTGTTACAAATCCAACTATTGCAGGTCCTATCGAACCTCCCATATCTCCTGCCATTGCCAGTAATGCAAAAAGAGCTGTTCCTCCTGCTTTTATCCTTACTGATGTTATGCTTATCGTACCAGGCCACATTATGCCGACTGAAAAACCACATATTATGCAGCCTGCAAGACCGGCAATGGGATTGGCTCCAAGTCCCGCCAGCAGATAGCATACAAGACACAACACGCCTGAACCTGTCATAAATTTTATAAGGTCAACTTTTTCTCCGTACTTTCCATAAAACAATCGGCTTATCCCCATTGCAACTGCAAACAGACACGGTCCCATAATATCACCGACACTCTTAGGAAGTCCTAGTGCCGATTCTACATAGGCTGATGCCCACTGTGCCATTGAGATTTCGCTTGCACCTGCACAGACCATTAATATTATAGAAATCCAGAATATCGGAAGTTTGCACAAATCTCTTATTGCAAGCCCCTCTCCTTCTTCTGTCAGCCGTTCTATAGGACAACTAAGGAAATTAAATACATTATAAATAGGAACTAATGCCCATATGCAGGCGAGTGTCCGCCAGTTTTCTATTCCAAATGCAGCAAAGAATGCTGTCGATAAAAGTATGACTCCTACCGCCCCCCAGCAGTAAAATGAATGAAGCAGGCTCATTACACTGCTTTTATTTTCAAACGGACAGGCTTCTACTATCGGACTTACAAGCACTTCTATAAGACCGCTTCCCATCGCATAAACAATAACGCTTATAATAATTCCTGCATACGCATTTGGCAAAATCTCCGGCAATATTGCAAGTCCTATAAGTCCTGCTGCCGAAAATATTTCAGATGCAACAACACACTTTCTATAACCGATGCGGTCAACAAATTTGGCACAGAACAAGTCTATTAAAAGCTGCGTGAAGAAAAATGTTGTTGATATAAATGCTATCTCGCTTATCGGTATTCCATATGTTCTTTTAAAAGTTAAAAACAACAATGGTGCAAAATTCGCCGCTATCGCCTGTGTAATAAAACCAAGATAACACGCAATAAGAGTTTTTCCGTATTTGTCTTTCATTTCTGTTTCCTCCAATTTTTCCTATGTTTTACCGCAAATGTAAACATCAGCAACTAATTATGTATTGTGCTGTTTGAATATTTATACTTTTGCAGTTTTACCATAACCTGTTTATGTATTTATATTTTTTGTATTATATTACATTTTTTTAGGAAATAATTGAAATATACAGTTAATTTCTAACATTATTTTATTATTTATATTTTAACATATGTTATCTGACACAAACAATATTTTACTAAGACTTCCCATACCTAAAATGGGATTCGCACCTTATTGGTGTGGGAAGTTTGAGTTATTAATATTTCCAGCTTCTCAAACACTTTTTCAGCATACAACAACTTAATCTCATGTCTGTCCATGCCCTTAACATCAGCATCAAACTCAAAAGAATTTACTTTTTCACCTGCAATTATACAAAAATATACTTTTCCCTGAACACTGTCTGCATTATTGGGGTCAACATTTCCTGTCGTTCCCGTTATACCGATTGCTATATCCGTATTCAATTTTTCCTTAACAGTCTGTGCCATTGCCTTAGCACACTCGTTTGAATACACACCGTATTTATTTATTATACCTTCATCCACACCGACAAAAATCTTAGTCTGATTAAGATAAGTCACATATCCGCCCGGAAAGATTGCTGATGCCCCCTCCGTGTCGGTTATCATGGATGCAATAAGACCTGATGTGCAGCTCTCCATCGTTGATATTGTAGTGCCGCTGCTTATCAGTTTTTTTACTAAATTGTCAACTTTATTTTTCATGTTATTCTCACTCGCCCCCTATAAATCAAACTTAAATGCTTTCATGACTTTTTCCATATGGGAAAAATCAAAAACACCCTCCTACGGCTCACAAATACTCCATGCAGCCTCGGCAATCCTCACAGTATTCATACCTGCTTTTTTCATCATTTTAATATCTTTATCTAAATGCTCATATGGCATATATTCATCATAATATACCGCTACAAAAAGAATTTCTTAATTCAGAAATTAAGATTATTATTTTGAGTAAAATAAAATTAACAAGGCTGTCACATTAAGTATATTCTATAGTACTTCTTGCGACATCCCTGTTAATTTTTTGTGCAGATAAATTATAAATTTTATCTTACATTATCATAATGAGTCCACATTCGGATAATTTTTATTGTTCCCTGATATTTTATATCATCTTCTGTAAACTCATCTTCATATACCTGATAGACCAACCGATGTTGTATATTTATTCTCCTCGAAATAATCCCATCAAGATTTCCCACCAATTTCTCATATCGTGGCGGAGTCTGATAAGGGGCATTTTTAATAATATCTACCAGTAATTTTGCCTTAGATGAAATACCTGCCTGTTTTAATTTTTCTAAATCTTTAACAGCCTGTTTAGTAAAAACAACTTTATACATCACCATTGTACCATATCTTCTGAAATGCAATCCTCCATTGGTTCTTTTACTCCATCCAAAATTGATTTTGTCATACCTGGAATAGAATCTAAATACAATGTTTCCTGTATTGCATTCCAATCATCTTCTGAAATTAACACAGCGTTCCCTTTTTTGCCAACAATCAATGCCGGCTCGTGATAAACACTGACATTTTCCACAAGATTATAAAGATCCTTTCTTGCATTTGTAATATTAATCGTTGACATAATAAATCTCCTTTAAATAATCAAGTTTCAATTTTAAATTAAAAATAATAATCTTTCAGTAAAGTAATCTCTACCTACCATTAAATAAAGTCTCGTCCTTACAACAATTTCTAAATAATAACATACTTGCTTAATTTCTACATATAATTATTTATTTAGTTATTCCAATATATTAGATGTAATTTTATTATATCTGAATATTATAAAACTTTATCTAAACCGATATACTTTACTTAATAATGCTATTCTTTATAACATAAATATAATTATTTTACTTTAAAACAAAAATTAATTAACATACGAAAATAATTTTTATTTAATTATAAAATATATTTTTCAATTTTTTGTTTTATTATACTTCTCTAATTTATTTTCTGTTACTATAAAGTTTAATAATGTAACAAATTTAAAAATATTTCTTAATTATATGGTATTTTTAAATCTTGTTGCACTATTATATTACTTACAAATTAAAATACTATATAATCAAACAAATATAAAAATATTTTTATACAATCAAATAAAACCTTTCTCTATTTCTAAGTTTACTCATATATAGAAATATTTTTATGAGTTTTAAATATGCCATTTATATTATAGCGTACGCTTTGCCGTACGTCAAGTATTATTTATAAAATGGCATAAATCCTATTCCGAGTCCGAGAATTTTTCCAAGTGCAAAGTATGTCAGACACGCTGTTACAAACAGACAGGTCACATCAAATGTAATGTCTATAGTTGTCCGCAAATTTCTGTCCCCCTTTAATCTGCTCATAGTTCGTCATCTTCTATTTCAAGTTCCTACCCAATATCTCCTTAATCTGCTCAAGGTTTTCTACAAAATATATGCCCTCCTGCCGTTCCTCTGAGGACAATCCCATTTTAATCATATGTTCAAGAAGTTCTTTAAGTCCATTATAATAACCGTTCAGATTATACAATATACATGGTGCATCTAGCTGCTTTAAAGATACTTTTGACATCACCTCTGCAATTTCTTCCAAAGTGCCTGTTCCTCCCGGAAATGCAATAAATGCGTCCCCAAGTTCAATCATCTTTGTTTTTCTTTCTTCCATATTTTCTGTGACTATAAGCTTAGTTATCTCATCGTATTGCAATTCGGCATCGACAAAAAACTGTGGTTCTACACCCGTTACATCTCCACCTGCTTCTAATACGCTCTCAGCTATCACCCCCATAAGTCCCGACTTAGAACCACCGTATATAAGTGAATGTCCACTCTCGCCAATCCATGTTCCAAGTTTCTTTACTTCATCTGCTAATGCCGGGGCATTTCCCTCAAAAGCCCCAAGATACACTGTAATGTTCATCTTTAATGTTCTCCGTTCTATTTTCTATTTTTTCTAAATACACAAAACCTTTATTCTCTGTTTTTGTTTTCTTAAATCTCACAAAACCTGACTTTTCGTACAACTCAATATTCTGTGAATATCTTTTTATCTCCTCAAATGCATTTGCACACATAAATAAAAAGCAAAAAAGGGACGGTTCATCCTTTGCGAAATTGATATACTCCATATCATAATTTGTCTGCTATCACATCTCCTCAGGATATTTAAAATTTCTGACACCCGTCATCATATCCATAACATCCCATGTATAATCAAGATGCATACATTCATGTTCACCATTTATTGCCCTCTCCATATCTTCGAGTTCATATACAAGGGCATCTGCATTTTCACCTGCAGTTATCTTTTGTGTTTCACCTGACTCGACATAATGTATCGCTGCTTCCCATGCTCTCGGATATTCCATAATCTCGATATATCCTTTCTCGCACGAAATCATTCCTCTTTTCGGCTGCTTTGAATGAAGCGAGAGCATGACCGACGCCATCTGACCTTCATCATTCATAAGGAGTAATCCAACCTGTTCATCAACTCCAGTCGGTGCACTTTTTGTCTGTGACGCACATTTATCCGGTCTTGAATCCATAAACCAGCGTATAAATGAAAGGGCATACACCCCTATATCAAGCATTGCTCCTCCTGCAAGATTTGGATTAAAGAAACGGTTGTTCATATCATATTCCTTAAAACTCCCAAAATTCATTGTGATAAGGTTTACTTTTCCAAGAACTCCCGATTTGAGCATTTCTTTTAATTTTTTATAAATCGGCATATGATATATAGTCATTGCTTCTGCAACTACAACTCCCTTTTGTTCTGCCAAATTGATTACCCGGCTTAACTCACTTGTATTTAATGTTATGGATTTTTCCACAAGTATATGTTTTCCATTATTTATTGCCTTTATCATAAATTCATAATGAGTATTGTGCGGAGTTGTAATATATACAACATCCACCTCTGGATCTTCAAAAACATCATTCATATCCTCATACACTTTGTTAATATTGTATTTTTTTGCAAATTCAACGGCTTTCTGATGTGTCCTGTTCGCAACTGAATATATGCTCTTTCCCTTTTTTATCAAAGCTTGTGCCATCTCATTTGCGATTACTCCCGTACCTAAAACTGCCCATTTAATATCTTTCATAAACAATGCCCCCTTAGATGCTTAAAAAATATATTTAATTATTTGCAAAACTACTTATAAGTTGTATTATATTTTTTGCAATTTAATTACGGATATAGACAGTTTTACAAATATCTGAGTTTATAAGATATATTTTAAATATAGTTTAAATCATGCTATAATTATTTTCAACATATAACTGAGCGAAAGCAAGATTTGTTCTCTAACTGAAAATCAAGATAAAAACTATAAGTTGAAGGCAAATACTGTTTCTTCCACAGAAACTCAAAATAATGAATATTTAAACAAGCAAAAATACAAATGAAATCGAGGTATAATCATGAAACGCATAAATTTTGAAACCGGCACTGTAACAGGAAATATCTTAAATGCCGCTCTCCCAATGCTTGTAGCACAGCTTTTAAGTCTTCTCTACAATATAGTTGACCGTATTTATATCGGGCGTATTCCTGAAATCGGAACTGCCGCTCTCGGAGCCGTCGGACTCTGTTTTCCTTTGATAATGATAATCACAGCGTGCAGCAATCTTTTCGGAAGCGGCGGTGCTCCGATTTTTTCCATTAATCGCGGCATGGGTGACGATAATAAGGCAAATACTATTTTAAATACATCTTTTACAATGGTATGTGCAAGTGCAATATTCCTGATGCTAATCGGCATTGTATTTTCAAAACCGCTGCTCGTTCTTTTTGGAGCATCCCCAAACGCATTGACTTACGCAAGACCATATATTGTAATCTATTTGCTTGGAACTCTCCCCGCCATGGTATCTACCGGCATGAATCCGTTTATAAATGCACAGGGATATTCTACAACAGGGATGTTCTCCGTAACAATCGGTGCAGTTGCAAATATTATACTCGACCCGCTGTTTATCTTTGTGTTCGGGCTTGGAGTAAACGGTGCTGCCATTGCCACCGTAATATCACAGATACTCTCTGCTGTTTTTGTTTTCTATTTTCTTCGCAAAAAAGCTGAGATAAAGGTCAGGCTGCTGCATAAAAACGAATTTTCTTCCTGCCTTTCCATTGCCAAAAATATCATAACTCTTGGCACGGCAGGATTTATAATGCAGCTCACAAACAGTCTTGTTTCAATCTGCTGTAATAATGTACTTTATGTTACCGGCGGTGATGTGTATATCTCCGTTATGACTATTGTTTCAAGTGTACGACAGATGGTCGAAACTCCTATCTATGCCATAACAGAGGGTTCTTCACCTATCATCAGTTATAATTATGGTGCAAGACGCCCGGAGCGTGTAAAAAAAGCCGGCATAGTAATGGCTGTCATGGCACTTATCTATACCGGCATAATGTGGAGTATTATCATACTTGCCCCTAAATATTTAATTATGATATTTAGTTCCGATGCAACACTTATAAAAGATGTTGTGCCTGCATTGAAACTTTATTTTGCTGCATTTATTTTTATGGATTTGCAATATATCGGTCAGACCGTTTTCAAATCACTTAACAAAAGAAAACAGGCAATTTTCTTTTCACTTTTACGCAAAGTATTTATTGTTGTGCCACTCACATATATACTTCCATACGCTCTCCACATGGGAACGGACGGTGTATTTATGGCAGAACCCGTATCTAATGTAATAGGTGGAAGTATGTGTTTTATAACTATGCTGTTTACGGTACTGCCTGAACTTAACAGGATGAAAGAGTGAACTTTCACCTGTTAAGAACTCTTACACTTTCTGTATTTTATTTTGTTATCTTAGCTTTTTTATTCAATCCTTTCTGATACAGGAATTTCTTGTAAGTCTTTAAGCTCTTTGCTTGAACTTTACGCCCTTAATTAAGATTGTGACAATTTATTCTTAATCTCCCTGATTTCATTGTCCCCAAAACATCTCTCAGGCAATATAAATGCCTGCATTGCACCGTAAAATATATAAATATAACCTTTCTCCTCATAAACATTAACTATATCACTGTACTTAACTACAGTTTCACCCTGCTCGCAAGTTTCAACAATCCTGTCATCTAAAAACTCAACCGAAGCTTTCTCATGATAAGGCAGCTTTCCGTCACTTTTCATTTTCATAATATTCTTTTTAATATTCCTACGCATCAAAACAGGCACGATAAACCACCACAAAACAGTTGATAAAACTGCAACTGCAGCAACCGATATGACAAGACCTATTTCTATCTTGATAATCAGTAGTGCCAAAACAAAAACAAACATTACAATAGGAAAAGAAATTCTTGTAGCCAAAAGAGAATACTTCCCAATCTTTGAATGTTTCAGATACGAATAATTAAACTCAATGTAATCGTTGTCATTTAAATCAATATTGTATTTCATAAAAATCCTCCTATCTTTTTACACCAATCCAAATTAAAGAACTTACCAGCAGAAAAAACGGATAAAACATATATGGGATAATATCAAATGCCGATATACTTTTCCCTAATTCCGTAACCGCTGATATTGCAACAAGCATCTGTGCTCCATAAGGCAAAATCCCCTGTGTTATGCAGGAAAATGTGTCCAGCAGCGATGCTGTTTTTTTCGGTGTAATCTCATATGTCTGTGCCATTTCTTTTGCTATCGGATTTGCCATTACTATAGCCACCGTATTATTAGCAGTCGCTATATCCATAGCACCAACTAAAATCCCCATACCAAGCTGTCCGCCCCGTTTTCCTTTGAATACATGATGTATTCCATGTAAAAGTGCATCAAAACCGCCATATACACGAATTAATGCACACAATGCAGCTACAAGGACTGCTACGATACAGGTTTCAAACATACCCGATACACCATTTCCCATATTTGTGACAAGTTCCACAGCAGAAGTCTGTCCCGTAACTAACATTATAAACGCTCCTGATACAATACCCGTCAGCAGTACAAGAAACACATTCCAGCCGATTATCCCTCCCATCAATACAAGTACATACGGTATTATCTGTACCAGATTGTAATTATGATGCACGCTTCCGTTTATATTGGTATTCATCGATAAAACCCCGATGATAATAACAGTCACAACAGCCGCCGGAAATGCAATCCGGAAATTCTGCCTGAATTTATCTTTCATTGCACAACCCTGTCCATTGCACGCAGCAATAGTCGTATCTGAAATAAATGACAGATTATCTCCAAACATAGAACCACCCATTACCGCAGCCACGCAAAGCGGCACTGAAAAACCAGAAGCATCCGCCACCGCAACAGCAATTGGCGTTATAAGTGTTATTGTTCCAACAGAAGTTCCCATTGCAACAGACACAAAACACGCAACGATAAAAAGAACAATAACTGCAAACCGTGCCGGAATTAACTGTAGCATAAAATATGCGACACTTTCTGCACTATCCCGACCTACAACACCAACAAACACTCCGGCTGTCAGAAATATAAGCAGCATTGTTATTATATTTTTGTCTGCCATTCCCTGTGCCATGATTTCAAGTTTTTCATCAAAAGATACCTCTCTGTTTTGCAGACAGGCAGTTAAAATAGCTACTAAAAAAGCCACAATTATTGGAATATTATAAAATCCCATTGGAATTTTCATTATATATTCAAATACAATTCCAAGCCCCAGATATAATGCCAAAAATACAAAAATCGGCAAAAGTGCCACCGGATTTACTTTCCTTTTCATGCTCTATCCTCATTTCTAAATACATTGTAAACTGCACACGAAACTAATGCTCCGATACTTATTGTTCAAATATTTCCGTTTTTATATTTAACTATTTTTAAGTTATTCTGTCAAGGATGCAAACCTATAAAAAGAGCCGGATATTCCATAACATCCCAGAACCTTACAAATACCGAAGCCAGTCGATAACAAAGTATTTTTAGTAAAATTATACAGTCCTGAACAGATAGCTACTTTTACAGACAAGAGCATTGGTGATGTAAAAGCCATCATAGAGGGTAAAATTCCGGCTACAGTTGATTAAAACAACTATTGTATAATAGCCAAATCCCATAAACTAAAAACTGTGGACTGGTTATCCATTAAAAATTCTTAAAAGATAACAATCCACAGTTTTTTTCATAGTATAAAACATCATTTACATTTTGCCAAACAGCTTGTGCAAAATCACAGTTCGATGCCGCCCCAAATTAACATTTTCAAAATAAATGCCGCCGCAAAAACTACTTAGACGGAATTCTGCTTGCAACCCTTCCCGCAAAATCATTAAAGTTCTGCGTCTGGAGTATAACCTTTCCCGGTCCTACAAGTCTTGTCAGGAAAAGTCCCTCTCCGCCAAGGAATATGTTCTTAAGACCTTTTACTGTCTCTATTTCATAGCTTACAGTCTTTTCAAATCCGACCACATTACCCGTGTCAACTTTTAAAACCTCCCCCGGTGCAAGTTCTTTGATAACTTTATCACCGTCAATTTCAAGAAATACCATACCTGTTCCTGTAATATCCTGGAGTATAAAACCCTCTCCGCCAAAGAAACCTGATGAAAATCTCTTTGTAAATGCAACTGATAGTTCTACTGAAGGCTCAGCACAAAGAAATGCCCCTTTCTGGCAGATAAATCCACCTGTCTCGCCAATATTTATAGGAAGAACTTCACCTGCAACAGTTGATGCAAATGCAATTTCTGCCCCTGCTTTAGTTGCCGTGTATGTTGCCATAAACATTGATTCACCCGCAAACATACGACCAACACCCTTTAAAAGACCGCCTTTCGTATTTGTGTCCATCCGAATCCCCTCGGTCATCCATGCCATGCCACCTGACTGTGTGTACATAGACTCTCCCGGTGAATCAAAAAGCACCTCAACTGCCGGCATTGTATTTCCTACTAATCTGTATTGCATAACTCCCTCTCTTTCCGCACTTTAAGTGCAATCTTTTCAACCAACTTCTTTATCACTTAGTGTAAGGTTCTAAAACATACATTGACATTTATTTTTGACCCTTGCATCATTATATTAACATATATTGGTACTTATGAAAAGAAAAACTGCTGTCACTGACACATCTATCCAGTGTACTGACCTGCTGACTTTTAGCTAAATAACTCAGGATAAATTTTCAGTCTGCAAGACGGAAGAATGAGTCGTAGTGGGCTACGGCGATTGATGACAACGAAGCAGATGGAAATTTATACAAGTTATTTGGCAAAATATCAACAGGCAGTACACTAAGTACAGTAACAACAGTTATCAATTATATTTAACTCTATCAAGGAAGTAACAGAGCAGGTTACGAATATACGATTGTCTTCCAAAAAATATCTATTTCAAAAGCAGCAGAGGATCTACGCTCTTTCCGTTTTCTTTAACTTCAAAATAAAGATTTGTTCCTTCTTCTGTATAATATTTCGTAGGTTTTGCTATATGACCTACTATATCACCTTTGGCAATCTTCTGACCGTTCTTTACATTTAAGTTTTTAAGCTGACCATATATAGCTTCATATCCGTTTCCTATATCAACGGTTACCGTTGTTCCTGTTTCGTCACTTGTCTTTATACTTTTTACAATACCTGCTGCCGCAGCTTTTACCTTTTCATCAGCTTTTGCCGCTATAACGACGGCAGGATTTACTTTGTACTGTGCAAGTATCTTAAAATATACCGTATTGCTGTTGCTAAATTTAAGGATTATGTCCTTTTCGCCGCTTCCAACAGGCCATATCATTCCCTTTTCTGCATCAAATTTAAGAGAAGTATCCTTTGATATTGTGCTTACCGTTTTATTCTTATCTGTATTTCTATTCTTTTTTATGTTGCCATCATGCTGTTTTGTATCTGTACTTTTCTTTTTATCATCCGTTTTAGCTGCTGTTTTTTTTACATAAACATCATTATTGTTTTTGTCCGATTTAATTTCTGCCTTTGCATCGTTTAATTTTTCTCTTGCACTTTTAATATTTTTCTTTTTGATGTTTTTTACAGCACCCGAACCTGCCGCTACTGTTTTATTTTCAGTATTTTTGTCTGCTGCATTGTCTTTTTTATCTGACGGTGTTTCCTTTTTATCATTTGTATCTGCTGATTTTGTACCTGTCGATGAGTCTGAAAAAAGTTTTGTCCCGTCACTCTGCGGTGCTTTATTCATCTTGTAATATACCCCGCCTATTCCAAGACCACATACAAGTGCAGCACATAATGACACGCAAAGCCCTTTTTTCTTAAAGTTGTTTTCTTTCTTATCATACATACGGCAATCCCTCCATTAGTTATTGTTCACACCTACGGTGCGACCGGCAACAATTACTTTTAAACAAAACAGACACCTCAATGCCATTACTGCTCACCCTTGCAGTGCGACCAGTAATGATTTCAGTCCATTCAAAATGCATCTTCGATGCATGGGGCTGAAATCCTATAAAGCCCATTCATTAGCGTATGCCTGACAGCTAATGTCAGGCATACGAATGAACAATAACTCAATGCCATCAAGTTGTCTGATAGTATCTGTTAATATTCTTAACAGATTTCTTTTTTTTATTCAAAATTATTGTTTAAAATATAATTGCCATATGACTGTATGATTACTTCTCTATTTCACAACATCCTCAAACTGTAAAAAATATCATGTTGCAGCCAAAATGCCATTGTATAACTTTCTCTACGCCACAACATCCTCAAACTGTGAATTATAAAGATTTGCATAAAATCCGTTTGCTGCAAGAAGCTCATCGTGATTTCCCTGCTCTATTATATCTCCGTCTTTCATAACAAGTATAAGGTCGGCATCACGAATTGTTGAAAGCCTGTGTGCAATGACAAAACTCGTGCGTCCTTTCATAAGATTATCCATAGCTTTCTGTATCTCTATCTCGGTTCTTGTATCAACCGAAGAGGTTGCTTCATCAAGGATAAGTATCTTATTGTCCGCAAGAATTGCTCTCGCTATCGTAAGAAGCTGCTTCTGTCCCTGTGACACATTGCTTGCATCTTCGTTAAGTTCCATCTGGTAACCGCCCGGAAGTGTCTGAATAAAGTGATGTGCTCTCGCCGCTTTTGCCGCTGCGATTACTTCCTCGTCTGTCGCATCAAGTCTTCCGTAACGGATATTTTCCATTATCGTTCCTTTAAAAAGCCAGGTGTCCTGAAGCACCATTCCAAATGCGTCGCGGAGTTCACGCCTGTTAAAATCTTTTATATTGCTGCCGTTTAATTTTATCGCACCGTTGTTTACATCATAAAAACGCATAAGAAGTTTTACCATAGTTGTCTTTCCTGCACCGGTAGGGCCTACTATCGCTATCTTTTGTCCCGGTTTTACCTTTGCACTGAAATCGTTAATGATTATCTGCTCAGGATTGTAACCGAAATGAACATTTTCAAATGATACCTCTCCTGTTACTTTTGAAATGTCGGCAGGATTTTCTACTATCTGCTGTTCTTCCTCCTCGTCAAGAAATTCAAAAACTCTCTCCGATGCCGCAGACATTGACTGAACCATGTTTATTACCTGTGCTATCTGCTGTATCGGCTGTGTGAAGTTCTTTACATACTGGATAAACGCCTGTATATCACCTATCGTAATGACATTTTTTATTGCGAGCATCCCACCTGCAAGTGCAACTGACGCATAGCCTAAGTTTCCGACAAACATCATTATAGGCTGCATCATTCCTGAAAGAAACTGCGATTTCCATGCTGAGTCATATAAAATTTTGTTTGTTTTTTCAAATTCCTCTATAGTATCTTTTTCACGGTTAAATGCTTTTATTACAAGATGACCGCCGTAAACTTCCTCGACCTGACCGTTTATGTGACCGAGATATTCCTGCTGTGCACGGAAAAATTTTTGTGATTTCTTTGTCACGAGACTTATAAGTGCAAGTGATATAGGAAGTATGACAAGTGCGATAAGTGTCATAAGCGGCGAGATACTGAGCATCATTACAAGGACACCGATAAGTGTTGCAACGGATGTGATTATCGTTGTTATGCTCTGGTTAAGACCCTGTCCGAGTGTATCTACATCATTTGTAATTCGTGATAACACCTCGCCGTAAGTGCGGCTCTCAAAATATTTCATCGGCATCCTGTTTATCTTTTCTGATATTTCCTGTCGAAGTTTATAACATACTTTCTGCGTGATGCCGGTCATTATCCAGCCTTGAATAAAGCTAAACAATGCACTGCAAAGATAAAGACCGAGCACAATAAGAAGTATGCGTCCTATCTTATCAAAATCAATGCTTCCTGTTCCGCTTATCTTTGCCATAAGACCCTCAGATAATGCAGTTGTCGCTTCACCTAATATCTTCGGTCCTGCTACGGTAAAGACGGTTGAGCATGCCGCACAAAACATTACGACAAATATGCCTGCCTTATATTTTGCGATATATTTTACAAGTGTTTTTAATGATTTTTTGAGATTCTTAGGCTTTTCGCCCGGCTGCATACCTCTGCCCATAGGCCCTCTCCTGCGTGGCTGTGGCTTTTTAAACTGTTCCTCATTACTCATTGTCTGACACCTCACTTTCATCCATGCCAAGTTCTTTAGCAGACAACTGGGATTTTGCAATCTCACGATACACATCACAGTTTTTAAGAAGCTGTTCATGCGTTCCCTTTCCGACTACTTTTCCGTCATCGAGAACAAGTATCTGCTCTGCGTGTAATATTGTGCTTATTCTCTGTGCAACAATGATAACCGTGCTGTCCTTTACATTTTCAGATAACGCTTTTCTAAGTGCTGCATCCGTCTTTAAATCAAGTGCCGAAAAACTGTCATCAAATATAAATATCTTTGGATTTTTGGCTATCGCTCTCGCTATCGCAAGACGCTGTTTCTGACCTCCTGATACATTACTTCCACCCTGTGATATTGAGCTTTCGTATTTATCATCTTTCGCCTCGATAAACTCTGTCGCCTGTGCTATCCTGGCGGCTTTCTTTATCTCCTCATCAGTTGCATCATCATTTCCAAAGCGGAGATTTGAAGCTATAGTTCCTGAGAAAAGAACTCCTTTCTGAGGTACAAAACCGATTTCTTCCCTGAGATCTGACATTGAAATATTTCTTATATCTTTTCCGTCAAGCAATATCTTTCCATCCGAAACATCGTATAATCTCGGAATAAGATTTACCAATGTTGATTTGCCGCATCCCGTACTGCCTATGATAGCAGTTGTCTCCCCCGGTCTTGCCACAAAATCAATATCGTGAAGTACATCTTCCTCTGCTCCCGGATATTTAAAGTTTACATGCTCAAATGATATTACACCGTCATGGCTTGTAAGTTTTTCCGGCTCGTCAGCATCTTTAATAGAAGATTCTGTGCGGACAACCTCGTCAATACGCTCTGCTGCGACAGCCGCACGAGGGAGCATTATAGACATCATCGTAAGCATAAGGAATGACATGACTATCATCATCGCATATGTTATAAATGCAGTCATAGCACCGACCTGCATATTTCCACCGTCAATCTTTTTAGCACCAAACCACACAATGCCGACTGTAAGAATATTCATTATCATCATCATGCCCGGCATCATAAATGTCATAACCCTGTTTGTAAAAAGCATTGTCTTTGTTAGGTCTTTATTTGCCTCGTCAAATCTTTCTTCTTCTTTTTTCTCCCTGCCAAATGCACGGATAACTGAAAGTCCGGTAAGAATTTCTCTCGAAACAAGGTTGATATTATCGACCAGCTTCTGCATAAGTTTGAACTTAGGCATAGCGGCAGACATAAGTACCATGACATATCCGAGTATAACAGCTATCGCAAGCACGATTATCCATCCCATGCCTGCTCCCGTCTGCACAACTTTTAACACACCGCCGATTCCAAGAATAGGTGCATATGCAACCATTCTTAAGAGCATTACCGATACCATCTGTATCTGCTGGATGTCATTTGTACTTCTCGTGATAAGTGATGCAGTTGAGAACTTATCCATCTCGGCATTTGAAAATCCGACAACATTTTTAAATACTTTTTCCCTGAGTGTCATACCGATTCCTGCTCCGACTCTCGAAGCAAAGAAACCGACGAGCACTGTCACCACACCCATAAGAAGTGCCATTCCAAGCATTTTTAGTCCCGCAAACAAAAGATATGATTTCTGGATATGGTCAACATCAATGCCTGCCGCCTTATCACAGGAAACCGCATAGGCAACACCCATTGATTTAACAAGAGAACTTCCCATTGCATCTATAGTATCACTCATCTTATCCCTCATAGACAAAATGCTCTTTTTATCCATCTTGCCACTCTGCATCATTCCGGCAAAAAACGGTCTTGCGTCAACACAGTCAACCTTAACTTTGTTTCCGTCATCATCCTCTTTTTCCTGTTTGAAACTCTTAAGTTTCACACCGAGTGACTCGCCAAGCTGCTCGACACTTACATTTTCAAGTTCAGACTCTTTCTTTCCCATCTGATTTGCAATCGTCTTTTTGAAGCTGCTTACCTCTAAAGTGCTCATCTGATAATTCATGATAAGCGGCAAAGTAAGTTTTTCATCCGCTTCATCAAGCTCCTTAGATGACTTATCCTTAAGTTTATAAAACTCTCCATCCGCTTTATACAGACCTTTCCACAAATCAGCTTCATCATCCGTCATGATAAACTGTGCCGCTTTAAACTCACTCTTTGTAAGTTTCTCAGGCACAATATGTTCAACACCGCTGTTCTGAATACCCACATCGATAATATCCGATGTGTAAGACGGAAGCGACAGATCACACCACGCCTGCACAAACAGCAAAGCAATGATAATAATAACCGCTTTCCGGTAAGGAAGCATATTTTTAAAAATTTTACCCATTGTTCTATCCTTTCTTTACTTTCTATCTTCTAATTCTTATAGACATTTATGAAACTGTCATAATTTTAAATTGATTGTGGAGATATAACAAAGAATGTTAGCCGACATTTTTGTCACCGTCAGAACTTAGTCAGTGTCTTTTACTGACTTATGTACTGCTACGAGTGACAACATAGCGCAAGCGTGCCGGCGGTATTCTTTGCTATATCCACACAATCTTCACAGCCTGCAATCAGTTTCGCATCATATCTATTTCTTAATCTTTCTAATTTCAATCTCCTTTTTCGCAATATCATATATGTTATTCAGATATGCTACGAGTTGTGAAAGTTCATCCTCATCAAGTTTTGATAAAACTGCTTCTCCGAAATTATGCATAGTTTCTTTTACTTCCTGCATAACTTCTATTCCCCTGTCAGTCATCTCAACATAAGTATTTCTCCTGTCATTTTTATTTATTGTCCTTTCGACATATCCTTTGTCCTCAAGACCTCTGATAGTTCTCGATATTGCAGATGGAAGTACATTTGTCTTTTTAGCAAGTTCAGAAATGGTTATCTTTCCATCTTCGCTCTTATTTACAATATTGTTCATCGCCCAAAAATCAGCACCGCTGACATTTGGCATCATCTCACCAATCCTCAGTTTATGAAACTGATGCATAGCCTTAAAAAGTTCCTCAAATTTATCATTCATCATCTCACCTCATCAAAAAAATAATAATGTTTACACCTGTAATGTAATCAGTTGGCAGCAAAAAACATCATTTAAAAACTTATCATATTTAATATAATGTACTGCATAATATATAACCTTTTCAAAACTTAACATTGTTATATATTGCGTATGTGAAATAGTAACACCGTTAATTGCAAATGTCAACCACCAAATATCCATGCACCACAACAACACCGAACTCAGCACTTTTACTTTATCTGTTTTAATGCTACAATTAACTTAATACTTTTAAACAACACTGGCATACTATATCACTGACTTACATTTAAATACACGACAATCTGTAATTTATATATTGAATATCAATGACACAATAAACATATATTGAGGGGATGAAGGAGAATATATATGAGCACATACATGGAAAATATTTATAATAACAACGAAAATAATAATTTTCAAAGTACTTACGATTCGATAATCAATGAATTGATTAACTTAGAAAATCTTACACCAGACAAAAGCAGAGCAACATTCTTAGAGTCAATTTTCAAACAGCTTTGCACTGTTACAAACAGCAGTGCAGCTTTTATTTTTGAATTATTTAACAAAAATATATATGAACTTAAATTTAAGTATTTGAAAAACGGCTATCATTTATCTGATACTCTGCCTGACATATTTTCGGCAGAAACAATCCCTGACTGGCACAGCCGTTTGTCCAAGCGTCAGATAATCATCGAAACAGATATTAAGGACAGTCCTACTGCCATGACTGATGAGAATAATAAACTTCTTAATGCCGGTATAAATTCTGTTATTGCATTTCCTATATCATATGCCGGAAACCTTCTCGGATATATCAGACTTGATGCACCTTCCTTTCCAATTTCGCCTTTCCACCTGATGCTTATGCGTACGATAGGTATGCATCTTGGCAGTATATGGCAAAATATAGATAAGGATTTTCTCCTTATGCAGCGTCAGGACATTATAAATGAAAATAAATCTGAGCTTGAAAAAGAAAAACAGTTTCTTGATGTTTTATGCCGTGACTATACCTCCGTGTATTATGTCGATCTTGAAAAAAACACTCTGGAACTGCTCAAGCTTGACAGAATTGCAAATGCCGCTAATTTCATTCCGGTTGAAAATCCAAAACCGCTCGACTATACTGAAACAATTAAAATTTACGCTGAAAAATATATAGCATCTGAAAGTATTGATTTCTTTAAGAAAACAATGGATATACAAAATCTTAAAAATGAGCTAAAAAACAAAGAACGATTGGTATTCAGGTATCGAAGCGTACCAAATCTTTTAAGACAACAGTATTTTGAAACTGTCATTGTACGAATTTCACTAACTGTTTCAGACTACAAACTCTTACTCGGTTTCAGACATATTGATGACATTGTGGCGATTGAGCAGAAAAAACAGTTTGAACTTGAACAGGCACTTGCAGAAGCCAATCTTAAAAATGAAGTAATATCTGCACTAAGCCAGATATATTATACAATTTTTCTTATAGACTTGGAAAAAGATACATTTAAAGAAATATCCGGAAAAAGCGGCACCCATAGACTCGCAGGAAAAACAGGCTGTGCATCCTATGAAATGAACAAATTGTGCAATGAATTTATTGTTGCCGAATACAAAGACAGACTGCTGCAGTTCTTTGATATATCGACACTTGCAAAACGCCTTGAGAATGAGGAAACCATAGCAACAGAGTACCTGACTACCGACAATAACTGGCACACTGCAAGATTTATAGTAAGAAAACGAAACGAAGCAAATACCGTAACGGATATTTTATATGTCACACAAATAATAAGTGCGAGCAAACGCCGTGAACAAAGCTGGATTTCAATAGCCGAAGAAGCAAACAAAGCAAATGTTGCAAAAACAGAATTTATATCACAGATAGCCCACGACATAAGAACGCCTATGAATGCAATTATGGGATTTACAGATATAGCCGCAACGCATTTAACCGAACCTGACAAAGTAAAATACAGTCTTGAAAAAATTAAACTTTCAGGCAACTTTTTATTAGAGCTTGTCAATGAAGTTCTCGATATTTCAAAAATAGAAAACGGACAGATGAAAATTACACCAAAGGAAATAAATATCTGTGAAATTTTTGATGAATTTCCTCCATCATTGGAACAGATAAAACTTGGTAAAGACCTTGGCATCAAATGTTTTAAACATGATATTTTATATAGTGAATTATTTGCCGACCCACTCCGTATCAAGCAGATATACACAAATATACTATCTAATGCCGTAAAATACACTCCTGACGGAGGAAGTATTGTTTTTGAAATGTATCAACAAGAAATACCAGGCAGCAAAAACATACGGCTTATCGCTAAAGTAAGTGACACCGGCATCGGTATGTCAAAAGAATATATTGAAAATATGTATTCAAAATTCACGCGTGAAACTGATTCAAGAATAAATAAAGTTCCCGGATATGGGCTTGGTCTGTCGATTGTTAAATATCTCACTGATATAATGAACGGCAGCATAGATGTTCAGAGCGAACTCGGCAAAGGAACTACTTTTACCGTAACATTGGAACTTCCATATCTTAAGGAGCGTTCAATAAAGACCACTGAAACTTTGACAATAGAACATTATTCAAAAATCTGCTCCGGAATGAACCTGCTTATAGCGGAAGACAATGAATTAAATTACGAAGTCATATCTGAACTTTTGAAAATGCATAACATCACCTGTGAACATGCCTCCGATGGTTCTATATGTGTTGAAATGCTTAAAAATTCTAAAAAGCATACCTATGATGCGATACTTATGGATATGCAAATGCCCGTAATGAACGGACTTTACGCAACAACCGCCATAAGAAACATGAATAGTTCCGAAGCTCATACTATTCCTATCATAGCAATGACTGCAAATGCCTTTAAAGAAGATATTGAAAAATGTCTTAACGCCGGCATGAACAAGTATTTATCAAAGCCTGTTGATATTTTCAAACTTTTAAAAGTACTGTCAGAATTTAGAAATTAGAAAAAAAGTCCCCACTCACCACTTCTATTGCATAGACCAATAAGTGGTGGGTGGGGACCTATTAAAATAAAACTTTTACCTGATTTTATTTTCCATCTTTATCGTCAGCGTCCTCAAAATATCCACTCGGCATATTCTGTGGATGAACCGTTTTTACCGATGATACTTCAGCATTATCCGTATTGTCAAAATCTTCCGTATCATTTGAATATACAGATTTATTATCCTGATTTTGTGGCTGCGTATTTACTTTTTCATATGGATTTTGGTTCTGTGGCTGTCCATTTACTTCTCCATATGGATTTTGGTTCTGTGGCTGCACATTTACCTCTCCATATGGATTTGGACTCTGTGGCTGCACATTTACCTCTCCATATGGATTTGGACTTTGTGACTGTGCATTTACCTCTCCGTGTGAATTTGGATTCTGTGGCTGTGCCACAGCCTGCACATTTGCATCAACCATGTTTCTGTAATGTATATCCGCATGAGTGTAAACCTTTTTCTCATGATAATATACAACATTTGTATCACTTAAAATATCGTGAAGTCCTCTTTTTTTCTTGTCAATAGCAATCATGATATATCCTATCGAGAGTATAAGTGCAGACAAAAATCTTCCTACTGTCTCTCTGAATGTCACTTCAAAAAATGTCATTTTTCTATCTTCGGCACTCACCACTCTTATCTGAAAAAGTTTCTTTCCAAGCGTTGAACCCGTAAAATATGTGAGCAGGACAAAGTATGCCGCCTGCATAATGTAAAACAATATATCTTTGATAGAATATTGGAAGATAAAATCCTTTACTAAAAAGTTATCGGGACTTGAAATCGTTGTGACCCATACGGGAATCCTGACGATAAGCATAGCCGCCCAGACAATTACAGTATCAACTATATATGCTGCAAGACGAACAAAAAAGCCTGCATATATACGATTATCCGGTCTATTTTGCATAATATTTAAGCACCCCATTTCCATTGTTTTGAACAATGTCCTCTGCAAGATCAATATCTGACTTAGGAACAATGTCTTTTACTGCACCAAATATACTGCTAAACATTCCTGATAATGAATCCTTTTCAGGTGTATAATAAGTTATGTCCTCCGAAAATCCTGCTTCTTTTGCAAATGCTTTCTTTTCGTCTTTGAGAGAGCCAACCTCATCCACGAGATTTATTTCCTTTGCCTGCTTTGCTGAATAGATACGACCATCTGCTATTTTCTTTACTGCCGACTTATCCATCTTTCTGCCATCAGCAACAATTCCCACAAACTGGTCATAAGCTTCATCTACAAGTGACTGTAAGATACCTCTCTGTTCTTTTGTAAGCTCAAGTCCCTGAGAACCCATGGCTTTATTTTTACCGCTTGTTATATCAATCTCTTTTATACCAAGTTTGTCATAAAGTTTCTTGCAATTTGTAAGTGAAACTATAACGCCGATAGAACCCGTCCAGCAATTCCTGTTTGCATAAATCTTATCTGCTGCCATTGAGATATAATATCCGCCTGAGCAAGCCTGTGATGCAAAATATGCCCATATCGGTCTTTTTGTCTTTTCTTTATATTCCATAAGTTTAAGATACATCTCATCACTCTCATAAACAGCTCCTCCCGGACTGTCCACATAAAGAAGTATTCCCTTATTTTTATCTGACTTTTCCATCTTTTCAATATATTTTAAATAAAAGTCATGATTGTATGTGCTGTCTGATGTAAGACTGTTAGATGAAGAAGCTCCGATTTCCCCCTCAATATTTATGACACCGACAAAATCTTTATTCGGAAGCTCTATATTTGAATCTCCCGAAACTGACGAAAACATATCTTTCACTATACTGCTTGTTTCTGTTTTGTTTTGCTTAATAAGTTTTGAACCTATCACATTTGATGCAACACCTGTGATTCCAACCGCTATTATCACAACTCCGGTAATCACGATGCTGATAATTTGTTTTGTTTTCATAAAATTTTCCTTTCCCTACTAATCTGCAATATGCACTTTCATGCATTTTGTGCACTTTCATGCATTTATTGTATGCAACATGGATAATTTTACCACAATGAAGCTATTCGGTCAAAAAATATAAAATCACTTACACTGTAGTCCTGTAAAATCCGGTTATTTTGTTTAACCGGCAGCTAATGTTAAAATTTAAAAAACGGCATCACACTATGTTATTTGCTTTTTCCTATACATTTAAAAAAATCCCCCGTTTTACTGCTATCGCAGTAAAACGGGGAATGATTTGTAACATTCTCTTTTGCACATTTTGAAGTCTTTATTAAAACCCTTAATATATGCAATTTAGAGTGTAACAGTTCAGCTACAAAAATATAATCGGTAATATCAGAGCTTGCTCATTCTATAATAATTTGCTATTACACATTATAATGAACCAGCCGGCACTCATATAGACTCACAATTAGTCTGCGTCAGTTACCTCAACTTTAACTTTGTCAAGATGCCAGATTTCTTTTGCATACTCCTCAATAGTTCTATCTGATGAGAATTTACCGCTCTTTGCTGTATTTAACATAGCTGAACGAGCCCACTTCTTCTCATCCTTGTAAGCTGCTTCAACTCTTTCCTGAGCTTCTGCATATGATCTGAAATCTTTAAGGATAAAGTACATATCAGGTCTGCCGCCCTGTCCGTCAAGAAGTGAATTGTAAATATCTCTAAACTCTTCAAAATTACCCTGTGAGTATGTCCCGTCTACAAGCTGTGTAAGAACGGCACGGATGTCTGCATCCGAATTATATATATCTCTTGGATTGTACTGTCCGTTGTGCTCATATGCGATTACCTCATCTGATGAAAGACCGAAGATAAATGCATTTTCCTCGCCAACTTCGTCAACTATCTCAACATTTGCACCATCCATCGTACCAAGTGTGAGTGCACCGTTTAACATAAACTTCATGTTTCCTGTTCCTGATGCTTCTTTACTTGCTGTTGAAATCTGCTCTGAAACATCTGCTGCCGCAAAGATAATCTCGGCATTTGATACTCTGTAGTTCTCAATAAATACAACCTTAATCTTTCCATTGATTGAAGCATCATTATTGATAACATCACCAACGCTGTTGATAAGCTTAATTATTGATTTTGCTCTCATATATCCTGCCGATGCCTTTGCACCGAATATAAATGTTCTAGGATAGAAGTCCATTCCCGGATTCTGTTTTAATTTATTGTAAAGGTACATTACATGAAGAATATTTAAAAGCTGACGCTTATACTCATGTAAACGCTTTACCTGCACATCAAAGATAGAACGAGGATCTACTTCGATTCCATTATGCTCTTTGATATATTTTGCGAGTCTTACTTTATTCTTATACTTGATATTCATAAACTCTTTCTGGCTGAGTTCATCATCAGCATAAACAGAAAGTTCATTGATATGTTTAAGATTTGTAATCCAGTCATCACCAATCTTATCTGTAATCCACTGTGCAAGCAACGGATTTCCATGAAGTAAAAATCTTCTCTGCGTGATACCATTTGTCTTATTGTTGAACTTCTCAGGCATCATCTCATAGAAATCTTTAAGTTCCTGATGTTTAAGAATCTCAGTATGTAGTTTAGCAACACCATTAACAGAAAAACCTGCTGCTATTGCAAGATGTGCCATCTTAACCTGACCGTCATAAATGATAGCCATTTTCTCAACCTTGCTGTTATCATCAGGATATGCAGCCTGAATCTGAAGTACAAATCTTCTGTTTATTTCTTCTATAATCTGATAAATTCTTGGAAGAAGTCTTGAGAACAGCTCTAAAGGCCATTTTTCAAGTGCTTCTGACATGATTGTATGGTTTGTGTATGCACATGACTTTGTGGTAACATCCCATGCTTCATCCCATGAAAGATTATACTCATCCATAAGGATACGCATAAGCTCTGCAACAGTAACTGTAGGATGTGTATCATTTAACTGGAATACGACTTTTTCATGAATTTTACGAATATCATCATGCTTTTCCATATATTTCATAACTGCACGCTGAATACTTGCAGATACAAAGAAATACTGCTGCTTTAATCTAAGCTCTTTACCTGCCATATGGTTATCATTTGGATAAAGTACCTCGCAGATAGTTCTTGCAAGATTTTCCTGCTCAACTGCTTTCTGATAATCCCCCTTATCAAATGAGTCAAGATTGAATGTATCAATAGGCTCTGCATCCCAGATTCTCAATGTATTTACAACATTGTTATTGTAGCCAACGATTGGAAGATCATAAGGAACGGCCCTTACTGACTGATAATTCTCCTGAACAAACTTATCCCTGCCGCACTCATCCTTGCGGATAGCAACATAACCGCCAAACTTAACCTCGACTGCATACTCAGGTCTTTTAATTTCAAATGGATTTCCATATTTGAGCCAGTCATCCGGCTTTTCAAGCTGATAACCATTTTCAATAACCTGCTTAAACATTCCATACTTATAACGTATACCACATCCATATGCCGGATATCCAAGTGTTGACAACGAATCAAGGAAACAAGCTGCAAGTCTTCCAAGACCACCATTTCCAAGTGCAGCATCCGGCTCCTGATCCTCGATCACATCAAGATCCATACCAAGTTCTTCGATAGCATCTTTTATTGCCTGATTTCCTTTTAAGTTAATGATAATGTTTCCTAAAGCTCTACCTGTAAGGAACTCCATTGACAAATAATAAACTGTCTTAACATCCTGTTCCTCATAAGTTCTGTGTGTAGCCATCCACTGATCTACGATAAAATCCTTAACTGCATATGCTACAGCCTGAAACTTCTGCTGATCATCAGCTTCATTGATAGATTTTCTAAATAAAACTTTTAAATAATCCTCGACTTCCTTTTTAAACTCTACCTTGTTCAATTCTTTCATACTATTTACTATCCTCCTGCTTTTACTTCCACAGCCAACTATGTCTGATATTTACTATTATAAACCACAGTCCTCTAAAAATCAACGAAAGCAATTACAACATATAATATCTTTCTGACGCTGATTTTTGATAATTTTTTCGGTTCTTTGTACCTTATTTCCTTAAAAATATACATAAAAAGCATTTTTTATTCATAATATTTTACTAATATAATAAAGTGAGGCAGCCCTATGTTCAATCGAAACAAAACCTCATTTCACCGAATTCAAGTTTATATTTTTCTCCTATCAGCCGCATTATCATCAACTTTTTTGTTTAGCGGATGCAGCAAACAGGATGATTATCCAAAAACTAGGGATATAGATTACACTGTCGTAACTGGTAGCGAAATCCCACAGGAACTCAGAAAAATGATAAGGGAACGCAAAGAAAATGCCTTTGAACTCAGTTTTTCATGTGAGGGAGAACTCTATATAGTAAAAGGCTACGGCAAACAGCTTTCACCTGATTTCAGCATAACCGTCAATGAACTTTATCTTTCAGATAACTATATCGTATTTGACACGGAATTATATGGTCCTAAGCAAAAATCAACTTCTAAAGCCAAGAGTTATCCGTATATTGTAGTTAAAACAGAATATATCAACAAATCTATTGTTTTTAAGTAGTATTATGCAAGTGACAAAATCAGACAGCAATGGAACAATACACGGCATCAGTTGATTTCAAAATGTCTTTTAGCTCCAGCACCCTGGTGTACTCAAACAACAATAAAACATATATCCGCAAATGTAATCTCATCCCTGACACTACACTTTGTTTTTACATTTGCGGCAATTTTTTTGCCATTTATAAAAGTCCCGTTTAAAGAACCTTTATCGGTAACATACAAAAAATTTTCATCTGCCTCAAGTACTGCGTGTATCCTGCTGATATAATTCTGTGGAAATACAACTTCATTTTTTACACTCCTGCCTATATGCACACACTCCTCCATTCCACAGCCAAACGAAACAGACTTCTTTATATCTATGGCTCTTGGAACGAACTCCCTCACCAGCACATCTTTTATATTTCCTCTCACCAGCGTGAATTTTTTACTTCTATCGCGACAGACTTCGCCAACTTGATAATCTTTGCCCGTCATGCAGATTTCACCGTCTTGATAAGACTTTCTATTTTTAAAAATCTTACTATATTTAGGGCTTTTTCCTGCCTTACGGACTTTGCCATCGCTATAATCTTTTCTGTACGAACCTGTTTTATTAACTTTACAGACTTTTTCCTCCACACCGATTATATCAGATTGATAAATTTTATCATTACAGTTATTTCTTTCTCTCCGGCACTCACCGGAAAGTTCCTTTTTCGTCTGCTCCGACTGTATTCTTCTGCCTTTATCTTCCACAGATATTTTGTCTTCACATATCTCACTATTCTTTAAATCATGAATTTTCTTTTTTTCATCTACAAACTCCTCAATGTCACCGATAAAAAAACTATCTGTTGAAACAATTTCATATAATTCATAAATAAATTCCGCCCCCTCCCTGTCCTCATGCTCCACTGCCCTCATAAGTTCTTCCGTCATATCTTTCAACTGTTTTCTATATGAAATATCATGGTCCGGAAAAATACAGAAAGCAAACTCCCTGAACTTTCTTTTAGTATATATAAGCTCCATTTTAAACATAATTGAATCAAATGATATAAGATATTTTTTACAACTTTTTGCAATCTGTATAACCGCAGTATATATACGACACAGCTCATTATACCCAACACTTTTTATATTTATCGCATCTTTCATGGAAATCATATCTTTTATATCATAATACAGACAAAATTTATCATCCATATATCTAATGTCATATGTAAGCACTCCCGGTATCTTGTTATTTTTAAGCATTTTCAGTTCTATCGTTTCATTTTCTGCTGTTTCACTATCCACATCATCAATCTCATACACAATATATGAACCAAATGCACCATCTTTTTTTTCATATTTAACCATAATTTTTATTTTCACCTCCAAAAGCCATTTGCAGCTTTTTACTGCTTAGTATTTTTTCTCCAAAGCATACTTTCCGGTTTCAATTTCAAGCATCTTGTTTTTAAGCAGATTTTGTTTTTCTTTTTCATAAAGTAAGCTATAACGGGAATATTCATATTCGCAACAGCATTTGCCTTAGCTGTCACATACTTAATACCAACATTGCAATCCGCATTTTTGACTTTTAGGACTATTAAATTTTTTGATACCTGTTCTTTATAGCCTGTTACGGTATTTACCTTTTTTCCTAACGAACTCTCAGCACCTTTCTCAATCTTTTCTGCTAAATTTTCAGTAACTACATTCCTGCCAGATACATTTTCATTCTGTGCAGCACTCAACACTACTGTCCTTAGATTTTCCTGCAAAACCACTTTATCATGCAGAAAAAAGAGCATATACATGATTGCAAAGACAATACCCAGTATCATTGGAACAATAAAAGCAGCTTCAACCGTGTAATTACCTGATATATCATATTTTTTAACCATTTTTATTTTTTTGCCTACCTCCTCATATTCAACAGATATATCTTCTTTCTGATTTGCATCTTTACATTTTTTATAACTTCTCATATTTTTATTATTATAATCAATCTTTTCCAATAACCCTCCCCCTGTCAAACCATAAAGCTGCTTACATATGCCATAAAAATAAACGGTACCAGCGGTATTTCATATTTTTTTTCTTTTCTTTTAACTATCACAAGATATAATGCAGCAAAAAACGCAAACATCACCGACATAAAAATAATGTAAAAAGCTTTTTCTATGCCCACAAAACACACAATACATGAATACAGTAAGGCATCTCCCATGCCGATTGCTCCTTTTGAAACAAAAGATAATGCCGCAAATAAAGCAGCCGCAAACAAACCTGCTGTAATATTATGAATACTGATGTTTTTTTCAATAAATCCACAAATCATAAGCATACAAAAAAATAATATCAGCACTCTTATATCAACCGTTCTTTTTATAATATCCGTTATCATACATATAGCAAGACATAATCCAAGTAATATCGTTACTGCCATATATCTATCCCCTTTCCATACATTTATTGCACTCTGACATTCCTCCTACTTTTGATTTTTTTACCTTTTTTATATTTCTTTTTATTCCTGAACAATGTCCTGACATATGATACCGGTCTCCATAATCTGTTATGTAAATATAAGTCCCTACAGTTTCAGAGTGTTTTAAACAATGCTCACATCTTTTGTATTTCCCTCCTGAAAGATTTCTCATTCCGTCAATTTTATCTGCAAAAACTCTCTTTACACTCGGTTTTAAATATGTGCAGTCAGAATGTGTATGATAGACTTTGCCTGTCTCCGTTATATAAACATCTTCATCCCCTGCCGTTTCATCAGTCAGCATACTTTTTCCAGCATACTCACTCACAACCATCTGGTGGTAAAAGTTCTGTCCAAACCCTGCCATTCCAAATGGAACTTTCTTTTTGTATTTCATATAACAGACCTTATATCCGCCTTTATCTGTCCAGCTTATTATATTTTTACCATTTAAAAACGAAGCTATATTATCTGTAAGCATTCTGATTTTTTCATATGAATATTCAGATTTGTCCGAATTATTTTCATTGGTATCATGACTGTATATCGCATATCTGTCTGCCGCATCATACAATTTTGCATAATTTTCATTTATTCCAAATAGAATATTAAATTCATACAACAATGAAAACAACACCAGAAAAAATATAGGAACACAAAATGATGCTTCAACCGTAATTGATGCTTTTATATTTTTATCCATATCTGTGACTAACGCTCACCTGCCTTCTAAATTTTTTATACTTCAAATCCTTTCCATACATATTCCATAAAAACGGAAATGCAAATTTCATATGATTAGCGCCTATTAGGAAAACACACTGTCAAAGGGGTTTGTAGCGGGGGT
>ERZ773264.434-NODE-434-length-60430-cov-4.037184_pt1 | contig 60430 bp, 73 predicted proteins | sample MGYA00511910_ERZ773264 | MGnify/ENA primary metagenome ERZ773264 (study PRJEB29015, sample SAMEA2737739) | human gut metagenome | biome: human gut; feature: human-associated habitat; material: faeces | place: China | collected 2012 ...
GCAAAGCTACGTGCCCGCGCTGCATCCTCTCATGAAATACGGCGTAGAAAAGGCGCTCGTCTGCACGTATCAGGCCATTTCCGGCGCCGGCAAGACGTTTGAAACATGGCCGGAGATGATCGACAACGTCATCCCGTACATTGGCGGCGAGGAAGAAAAGTCCGAGCAGGAGCCGCTGAAGGTATGGGGTCACATCGAGGGCAGCGAGATCGTAAAGGCTCAGTCCCCGCTGATCACCACACAGTGCCTGAGAGTTCCGGTTTCCAACGGCCACTTCGCAGCAGTATTCGTAAACTTCGAGAACAAGCCTTCTATGGACGAGATCAAGAAGATCTGGGCTGAGTACGCAGGCGAGCCGCAGGCGCTGAAGCTGCCGTCCGCTCCGAAGCAGTTCATTCACTACTTCGAGGAAGACAACATGCCGCAGGCTAAGCTGCACCGCAACCTTGAGGGCGGTATGGCTGTATCCGTCGGCAGACTGCGCCCTGATACAATGTTCGATTACAAGTTCGTGTGCCTTTCTCACAACACACTGAGAGGCGCCGCAGGCGGAGCTGTTGAAATGGCTGAGCTGCTTGCTGCAAAGGGCTACCTGGACTGATATCTCCGTGAAAGGATAACCCATGAAAAAGACTATATTTACCGGCGTAGGCACCGCCATCGTCACCCCGATGAACGCCGACGGCTCCATCAATTACGATGAGTTCGGCAAGCTCATCGAGTTCCAGATAGCCAACGGCGCTGACGCTCTCGTAGTATGCGGCACCACCGGCGAGGCTTCCACCATGCCCGACGAGGAGCACCTTGAGTGCGTCGGCTACGCCGTTAAGAAGGTCGCTCACCGAGTTCCTGTAATTGCAGGAACCGGCGCGAACGATACCGCCCACGGCATCAGACTTTCCGCTGCCGCTGAAAAGCTCGGCGCGGACGCCCTGCTTCAGGTAACGCCATACTACAACAAGGCTTCCCAGCGCGGACTGGTAAAGCATTTCACCGCTATCGCAAACAGCGTGAAGATACCGATAATCCTTTACAACGTTCCCAGCCGCACCGGCTGCAACATCTCCATTGACACCTACAAGGAGCTTGCAAAGGTTCCGAACATCGTTGCAACTAAGGAAGCAAGCGGCAATATGTCCCTCGCTGCCGAGATCGCAGCTTATACTGATCTCGACATCTATTCCGGCAACGACGACCAGGTGATGCCGATTCTTTCCCTCGGCGGAAAGGGCGTTATCTCCGTGACCTCCAACCTCATGCCGAAGGAGAAGCACGACGAAGTCGCTCTGTTCAACGCAGGCAAGCAGGCAGAGGCGCTCGCGATCCAGGCTAAGATCCTGACGTTCGAGAAGGCTCTGTTCATGGACGTCAACCCTATCCCTGTCAAGGAGGCTCTGAACATCATGGGCTTCAAGGCGGGCGAGTGCAGACTTCCGCTGTGTTCCATGTCCGACGAGCAGATCGCTAAGCTCAGAAGCACGATGGAGCCCCTCGGGTTAGTAGGTGCAATAAAGTAAATAATGCGGGCGGAATCAAATGCTTCCGCCCGATATGCTAACTGGCATTTCTGCAAAAATCTGAAAGGAATTACAAATGACTAGAATCGCAATAACAGGCGCATGCGGAAGAATGGGCAGAGTGATCGCGGGTCTTGTTAAGGAGCGCGCGGACTGCACCATCATCGCCGGAATCGACAAGCTCGGCGAGCAGTACGACGAATTCCCGGTGTACACCAAGGTGTTCGACATGCCCGAAAAGCCCGATGTTATCATCGATTTCTCGCACCCCTCCGCGCTTCCTGACCTGCTCAGCTATGGCAAAATGAACAACGTTCCGCTGGTGCTCGCCACGACAGGCTACACCGATGAGGAGCGCGCGCAGATAACCGCGGCTTCGGCTCAGGTCCCGGTGTTTTTCACATTCAATATGTCGCTCGGTATAAACCTGCTTGTGGAGCTTGCGCGCAAGGCTACTCAGATACTCGGCGGTCAGTTCGATATTGAAATCGTTGAGAAGCACCACAATCAGAAGAAGGACGCGCCTTCCGGTACTGCAATAATGATAGCCGAGGCAATCAACGAGGAGCTGGGCGGCAAGGATCATTTCGTATACGACCGCCACAGCGTTAGAAAGCCCCGCGACAAGGACGAGATAGGAATGCACGCTATCCGCGGCGGCACAATCGTCGGCGAGCACGACATAATTTTCGCCGGACACGACGAGGTGATCACACTGTCGCATTCGGCACAGTCGAGAGAGGTTTTCGCAAACGGAGCGGTCAACGCCGCAGTATTCCTTGCGGGCAAGCCTGCTGGAATGTACGCAATGTCTGATCTTATCAAGGAGGGCTGACAATGAATATCACAGTAACAGAAAACGTATCAGCAGTAACCTTTAATAATGTACCGCTGTACAAGACCATTATGGAGGACACCCTGACCGCTGTCGCAGAGGCAGGTATCAACATTGACATGATCTCCATGACCGCGCCGACATCGGAGCGTTTCGGCTTCGGTTTCACGCTGGACGACGACGATATGCCGAAGCTGCTGACCGTGGTTAAGCGCCTGAAGGAGAAGCACGACATCACTCCGATGATCAACAGCAGCAACCGCAAGATTGTTATTAAGACCGGAGAGATGGAAGCGCAGGCTGGTTTTGCGGCTAAGGTATTCAACCTGCTGAACAAGATAGACGCGATGATTCTTCTGATAACCACCGGTGTTGACGAAATTTCCGTACTTATCCGCGAGAGCGACGGCGAGGCGGCTGAGGCAGGTCTGAGGGAACTGTTCAAGTGAGCGTGCTGAATTTGATTTCGACCGCCGCGGCGACTGCCGAGGCTGCAACGCACGAAGCGACGATAAACGACGCAGTTCACAACCTCGTTGAACACCCGGAGGAAACGGTGAGCAAGTTCAGCGAGTTTTTCCATAACATGTGGGACGCGATAGTGCGCGCAGTTCCGACGATAATTCTCGCGATCATCGTGCTGATAGTGGGTCTGATAGTCTGCAAGCTGGTGCTGAAGCTCATCAGCAAGGGACTCGACCGCACGCGGCTCGACCTGACCGTCACGAACTTTAAAAAGCAGTGCTGCAAGATCGTGCTGTATGTTCTGCTGATAACCGTGGTTCTGAGCACGCTGGGAATTCCCGCGACCTCGATCGTTACCGTTATCGGCACCGCCGGCGTTGCGATAGGCCTTGCATTGCAGAACAGCCTTTCAAACGTTGCGGGCGGCATTATGCTGATGATTAACAAGCCGTTCAAAATAGGCGATTACATCTCAGTTGCGGGTGTGAGCGGCACCGTAAGGCAGATCACGATACTGTACACCAGGCTGGATTCCGACTCCAACCAGGCGATATTCATACCGAACGGGCAGGTTTCCGGCGCGACTGTTACGAACAACAACAGCAACGGTATCCGCCGCGTGGATATGGTGTTCTCAATAAGCTACGACGACGATTTCGAGAAGGCGCAGCAGGTTATTTTCGAGGTGCTGAAGCGCAACGAAAAGATACTGAAGGATCCCGCACCTATCGTCAGAATGCTGGAGCATGCGGCAAGCTCGATAAACATCGCGGTACGTCCGTGGTGCAATTGCGCCGATTACTGGAGCGTGTACTTCCAGACTATGGAGGATATCCGCGCAGCGTTTACAGCGGCGGGAATCTCGATCCCGTTCGACCAGCTAGACGTGCACGTTGTCAAGGAATGATCACAGGGGAGCAGATGCTATACGTCTGCTCCTTTTTGTATATTTTTTGACTGTTGCTGCAAATAGTCTGTATAATTATTCAAAAAATACTTGAACAAATCTTAAAAGTGTGGTATACTAAAATAGATTAAATATGTTCGCCTGAAACTCAGGAGGTAAGTATGGATAAGAAATCAAACAAGCCGGTCGGCACCATCAAGGTGTCCGAGAGCGTTATAGTCAAGATGGCAGAGCTTGCGGCTGCCGAGATCGACGGAGTTTACTGCCGTGGTCAGGCTCCAGCTCCATCGAATACCAAGTCAAAGGTGCTGGGCCCTGTTCGTGCAAGGCTGGGCGAGGATACTGCGGAGATACGCGTTGATATCGTCGTGATGGAAGGCTTCAACGCTGTGAATGTCGCGGAAGCAGTCCAGAAGAGCATAAAGTCAGCTATACAGAGCATGACGAACTTCACGGTTACAAAGGTAGACGTTAACGTTGCCGGAATAAAATTCAAGGAGAGCGCGGAATAAGCGCAACAACGAAAATGGAAGAAAAACTTAGCAGAAGAGAAGTGCGCGAGGGCGCATTCATAATACTTTATCAGACCCTTTTCGGTCAGACCCCCCAGGAGATAACAGAGGCTGACGAGGAGGCGTTCGGTCTTGCGCGCAGCCACGAAACCGACCTCATCGTAAACGGAGTTCTCTCCCACGACGAGGAGATCACCGGAATCATCGCGAAGTACAGCACCACCAGGTCGGTAGCGCGTATTTCAAAGGTGAACCTCATTATCATGAAGATCGCGATTTATGAGATCAAGTACGACGACAAGGTGCCCGGAGCCGCCGCCATCAACGAGGCGGTCGAGCTTGGCAAGAAGTACGCGTACAAGCAGGACTGCAACTTTATAAACGGCGTTCTGAACTCATATCTTGAGGAATTCGAGAATGCCAGGGATTGATTTCGGCCTTGACAGGTTCGGAAGGCGCGACCCAGACCCGCTGATGACTGTAACTCAACTCACCGCCGCGGTAAAGTCTGCGATAACCTCCATGCCGGAGCTGTCGCACGTTGCGGTCGCGGGCGAGATATCGTCCTGCACGCGCTCGGCGAAGGGGCATATTTACATAACCCTAAAGGACGGTGCAAGCGTTGTGAGCGCGGTGGTCTTTGCAGGCTCTGCACGGACTCTCACTCACCAGCCGCAGGTGAACGAGCAGGTAGTCTGCTACGGCTCTGTGGACGTTTACGGCGGTCAGGGCAGATATCAGCTCTACTGCACTGACATCACGCTCCAGGGCGCAGGAACCCAGGCGGCAGAGCTGGAGGCGCTCCGGCGCAGGCTGGAGCAGGAGGGGCTGTTCAGCCAGCACCGTCCGATACCTGCCATGCCCAGGATCATCGCGGTGGTCACTTCCGCAGGCGGAGCCGCGCTGACCGACATCAAGAACGTACTTGCAAGGCGCTGTCCGATGGTGAAGCTGCTGCTTATTCCTGCCCTGGTGCAGGGCGCGGAGGCTCCCGAGTCGGTGGCTGCGGGAATACGCCGCGCACAGGACACCGACGCTGACGTTATCATATTCGGCAGAGGCGGAGGCTCCGTGGAGGATCTTTCCTGCTTCAATTCCGAGGTGATAGCCCGGGCGGTCTACGCCAGCCGTATCCCAACGATATCCGCAGTAGGCCACGAGCGCGACTACAGTATCTGCGACTATGCCGCAGATCTCCGCGCGCCGACTCCTTCCGCGGCGGCGGAGCTTGCTGCGTCAGTGACCGCCGATATGATGATCGACGACCTCAGCGGCGCACTGAGCCAGATAAGCAGCCGAATGTCGCACTACATTGCGGAACGCGGCAGCATGCTGGATTCCCGAATGGCGCTTATCACTGCGCTTTCGCCCGCGTCCAGGCTCCGGACTGCTTCGCAGCGGCTGGATTCTATCGAGCAGCAGATACGCCAGAGCATACACAGCCGGCTTGACAGGCTCGACCGCGCTGTTATGGCAAGCGCCGGAGTTATATCCGCGCTGAATCCGCTTGCGGTGCTGTCGAGGGGATATTCCGTCACCAGCAGCGGCGAAAGGATAGTCACGGAAGCGGGACAGCTTTCTCCGGGCGACGATATCAGCATCAGGCTCGGGAAAGGCTCCGTCACCGCCAGAGTGACTTCAGTCAGCGAGGACTGAACTAACGGAGGTACACAATGGATTTTGAACAGGCAATGAAGCGCCTTACAGAGATATCAGAACTAATGGGCAAGAGCGACCTCAAGCTTGAGGACTCGATGAAGCTTTACACCGAAGCGGTGGAGCTGACTAAAAAGTGCAAGGAATATATCAAAAATGCGGAGCTCCAGGTTCAGACCCTGGAAGCTTCCAACTGATCCGGAGGTCAGAATTTGGATAAGGAAACAGTCAGGGAACAGCTCCGCGATTACGCGGAAATGACCGAGCGGGCGATAGATTCCTACCTGCCCGAGACCGAGTGTCTCCAGAAGAACGTGATTTTAGCGGCAAGGCACAGCCTGACCGCAGGCGGAAAGCGCCTCAGACCCGCGCTCGTGATGGAGTTCTGCCGGGTCAGCGGCGGGGAAGCGGCGTCGGCGCTTCCGGTGGCGTGCGCCATTGAGATGATGCACACGTTTTCGCTGATACACGACGACCTTCCGTGCATGGATAACGACGACATGCGCCGCGGCAGGCCGAGCTGTCACAAGGCATTCGGGGAAGCCAACGCGCTTCTTGCCGGGGACGCGCTTGCGATTCTCCCGGGGGAGATAATCGCGAAGGCGGGGCTGAAGGGCACGATATCCCAGGGCGCCGCGCTGAAGATCATCTCGCTGCTCGGGGAACAGGCGGGCATTTTCGGAATGATCGGCGGTCAGGTGATCGACACTGAAAACGAGGGGAAGCAGCTCCCGGAAAACGTGCTGCTTGAGATGTACCGCATGAAAACCGGCGCTCTGCTGGAATTCTGCTGCCGCGCGGGAGTTATCACAGCGGGCGGCGGAGCCGACCTTCAGCTTGCGGCGGGAACATACGCAAGGAAGCTGGGACTGGCATTCCAGATAATCGACGATATCCTGGACGTCACCGCTGACGAGAAGCTGCTCGGCAAGCCGGTAGGCAGCGATAAGGAGAGCGGGAAGTACACATACGCCGCCGTTGTGGGGCTTGATAAGGCACGCAGCGAAGCGGCAAAACTCACCGAAGAGGCAGTCCGGGCGCTGTCTGCATTCGGGGACAGAGAGTTTCTGGAGGGGCTGACGCGCCTTCTGCTCGAGCGGAACTACTGATCGTCCGGAGGAAGTAATTTATATGAATATTTTTATGGCGAACCCGACTGTGACGGTCGGGCTGATATCGTTTATTTCAGCGCAGATAATCAAGACTGCGCTGTTCGCGATAAAGCAGAAGACCTTCAACCCCGAGCGCATCACGGGCGCGGGCGGCATGCCGTCGTCGCACTCGGCGCTGGTGGTATCCGTTGCGCTGTATCTGCTGCGGCTGGAGGGATTTTCAAGCTCCACGTTTGCGCTTTCGATAATCATAATGGGCATAGTTATCTATGACGCGCTCAGCGTGCGCTATAACGCCGGGCTCCACGGCAAGGAGCTGAACCGCCTGCGCAAGGTGATAGACGAGATGGACGACGAGATCTCCAGGCTCAGCGGCGAGGAGCGCGACGAGAAAATGGAGGAACTTTCCGACCGCAAGGATTTCAAGGAGTTCCTTGGTCATAAGCCGATAGAGGTGCTTGCAGGAGCGCTTCTGGGAATACTTATTGCAATGCTGTTCCCGCTGCCGGCGTAAATTTGCGAGGAGATCATGATACTAGACGATTCAATAAATCACGAAAAGATATCAAACATGACCCTGCCCGAGCTGAAAGAATTATGCCGTGAACTGCGGCGCTGCATTCTGAACACCGTATCCGAAAACGGAGGCCATCTTGCCTCCAACCTCGGAACAGTGGAGCTGACGGCGGCGCTGCACTTTGTTTTTGACGTAAAAGAGGACAGGATCGTGTGGGACGTAGGCCACCAGGCGTACGCTCACAAGCTGCTCACCGGGCGCTATTCTGAGTTCAGCACGCTGAGAAGCCTAAACGGAATATCCGGCTTCACACGCCGGAAGGAGTCCACAGCGGACGCTTTCATTTCCGGGCACAGCAGTACTTCAATATCGGCGGCGTTCGGGATCGCCTCCGCGATGAGATTACAGGGGCGCCGCGGAAGCGTAGCTGCGGTGATCGGCGACGGAGCGCTCACCGGCGGCATGGCGTACGAGGGTCTGAACAACGCCGGAAAGAGCAAGGCTCCGCTGGTGGTGATACTTAACGACAACGCGATGTCGATATCCAAGAGCACCGGCGCGCTGGCGCTTTATCTGGCGCATATCCGCTCCACAAAGAAGTACTACTGCGCGAAGGAGCACGTAAAATCCCTGCTTTCAGCGGTCCCGGTGGTGGGAGATAAGCTGGAGCGCACGATACGCACCGCAAAGGGGCTTATCAAGGACGCGATATACGACAGCAGTAACATGTTCGAGAATTTCGGGTTCCAGTACATCGGTCCGGTCAACGGCCACGACCTTGAGGACCTGATCGAAGCGTTACAGGTCGCGAAGATAATGCGCCGACCCTGCGTTGTGCATGTGTTCACCACGAAGGGAAAGGGCTGGAAGCCTGCGGAGGAGAACCCCGGCGAGTACCATGCGGTCACAAAGAAAAGCTCTGCGCCCTCCGGCGAGACGTTCACCGAAGCCTTCGGCAGGGAGCTTGAGCGCATAGGCAAATCCGACAGCCGCGTATGCGGCATCACTGCGGCGATGAAGTATGCCACCGGCATGAACTACTTCAAGAACGCCTGCCCGGAGCGCTTCTTTGATGTCGGCATAGCGGAGCAGCACGCGGTGACTTTCGCCGCAGGCCTTGCCGTGGAGGGAATGCTCCCGGTGTTCGCGGTGTACTCCACGTTTTTGCAGCGCGGTTTCGACCAGATCGTGCATGACTGCGCGATAGAAAACACGCACGTTACATTCGCTGTCGACCGCGCGGGCTTCACCGGCGAGGACGGCGAGACCCACCAGGGAATTTTCGACGCGGCTATGCTGGCTTCAATTCCGAATACCACGGTGTTTTCCCCGGCAAGCGCCGAGGAACTCCGTCTGTGCCTGAGCGAGGCGCTCTACAACACGGACGGAATCGCGGCGGTTCGCTACCCCAAGGGCGGCGAGAACGGCTCGGTGGAGCCGTCGGTAAGCTGGGACTGGTCTGGGAAGCGAGGCGGTACGCTGGCGGTGAGCTACGGAAGGCTCTCCGCAAATATGACGGCAGCAGCCCGGGAGGCCTCCCAGCGCGGAGAGCCGGTGGACTGGCTCCGGCTGGTTCGGATTAGCCCGATTCCGGAGGAAGCGCTCCGGACTTCGCTTTCCTACAAGCGGGTGGTGTTCTTCGAGGAGGGAATACTCCAGGGCGGCATAGGCGAGCGTTTCGGGGCGGCTCTGCTGGAGATGGGATATTCCGGCGGTTTCGAGGTCGTCGGGGTGGACGGTCAGTTCGTTCCGGCGGGGACTGTCGCTCAGCAGCTTGAGCTGTTCGGGCTTGACAGGGCTTCCATGGCGGCAAGGCTGACTAACCTCCCGGGAGGGAATCATGCGACTTGACATCTATCTCACTGAGAATTCGCTCTGCAAGAGCCGCACAGCGGCGCAGAGCCTGATAAAAAGCGGGGGAGTTTCACTAAACGGAATCCCCTGTACGAAGTCGTCTCAGGAAGTCGGCGAGAGCGATACGGTCGACATCATCGGAGAGCAGCTCCGGTATGTCGGCAGGGGCGGGCTGAAACTGGAAGCCGCTCTGGACAAGTTCGCGCTGGATATTACCGGCGCGGAGTGCATAGACATCGGTTCCTCAACGGGCGGCTTCACGGACTGCATGTTACAGCATGGCGCGGCGAAGGTCTGGGCGGTGGACGTCGGCAGAGATCAGCTTGACGAGAGCCTGCGACGCGACTCGCGGGTAGTCTCCATGGAGCAGACGGATATCCGCACGGCGGAGCTGCCGCAGGTGGACTTTATCGGCACTGACGTGTCGTTTATCTCGCTGAAGCTGATACTTCCGCACATATACCGCCTGCTGAAAAGCGGAGGGAGGGCTGCGGTGCTAATCAAGCCGCAGTTTGAAGCCGGCAGGCCGAACCTCAGCAAGAAGGGGATAGTGCGCGATGAGAAGGTGCGGCTCAGGATACGCGATGAGATAGCCGAGTTTGCACAGGGCTGCGGATTTTCGGTCATCGGCACGGAAACCTCGCCGATAACCGGCGGCGACGGAAACACAGAATACCTGATGTGCCTTGAAAAGCGCTGAGCTTTCAGGCAGAACGGAGGCAGGCATGAACGGAAAAAGCGTCATGATAGGCTATAACCGCAGGGACCCCAAGTCGGTACGTATCGCGGAGGAAATATGCGCAGAGCTGACCGCGTCGGGATTTGCTCCGCTGTCGCTGAAATACGACGACGGCGGGACGGGCGGTCTGAAGGGCGCGAAGTCCTCCGAGAGCGGCGAGGGCTGCGTATGCATGATAACCGTCGGCGGCGACGGCTCGATAATATCGCACGGCAAGCTGGCGGCGGTCTGGGGAATTCCCCTGATGGGCGTCAACACCGGGCGGCTGGGATTCATGGCGAACCTCGAACCCGGCGATATAAAGCGCATTCCGGAAATAATTACCGGAAATTTCAGAGTGAGCCGCCGTATGATGATGTCCGTGGACGTCAGCTACGCAAACGGCGGGAAGCTCCACCAGAACTGCCTGAACGACGTCGTGGTGTCCCGGGACAGCAAGTCCAAGCTGCCGGAATTCTGCGTTTACTGCGGCGAGACCGAGGTTTCCAGGCTGCGCGCGGACGGCGTGATATTCAGCACTCCGACTGGCTCAACGGCGTACTCGCTGTCGGCGGGCGGGCCTATAATCGACCCTGCGCTCCATTGTATCGAATACACCGCGCTCTGCCCGCACTCGCTGTTTTCCAGACCCATGATCTTCTCTGCGGAGCGTGAAGTCACGCTGCGGGTGAATTCCTATCAGGACAGCCGCGTGACGATAAACTTCGACGGCGACAGCGGATATCCTTTCGATGAAGGCGACGTGCTGACGCTCCACATAGGCTCCCCGGATCTTATGCTGATTGAGACCGGCGAGGGATTTTTCGGGTCTGTGAACCGCAAGCTGATGCAGCCGCTGAGATGACGAGGTACTCATGATACAGAATTACGACGAATTCATAACAGAGCTGCACCGCGCTGGGTTTTCCCTGGGCGGCGGGAGCAGCAAGGGAATATACGCGGCGGTGCCTTTCGACTGGACGGAGCAGCCCGCAGGTACTCAGGTGCGCTGGCACACCGGCGAGCCTGACACCGACCCCTGGGAGTGGCGCATGCGCGTCCTTGAGGAATGCAGCGACATCGCCTACGCGAAGGTGTTTTTCCGTGGAAGCGGCTACATAACCCGGGAGTGGTACCCATTCTTCATGTCAGTCCGCCGCCAGGGAATGACTTTTGAAGAAATGTGGGAATCCGGCAGGGTAACGGAGCTTTCACGCAGGATATACGAGGCGGTCAGGGATAACGGCAGGGTCGCAATGCACGATATAAAGCGGCTTGCGGGGCTGTCCGGCGAGACATCCGCGCACATTGAAAAGGCTATGACCGACCTCCAGATGAGCATGCTGCTGACGATATGCGGCAGGCAGCAGAAGCGCAATGCGTTCGGGGAACTTTACGGCTGGAGCAGCACGGTATTCTGCACGCCGGAGGAATTCTGGCACGCCGAAGATACCGGAGATATCCCGCCGGAGGAAGCGGCGGAGAGGATACGCGCAAGGGTGCTTGAACTCAACCCTGACGCACAGGAGCGTAAAATAAGGAAGTTCATTTACGGTTGAGAGGTACACTATGGATAAGAAGCAGCGGCAGCGTGCTATACTCAAGATAATATCCTCGCAGGAGGTCGAAACCCAGGAGCAGCTTGGCGAGCTTCTTGCCGAGGCGGGCTACCCGACCACGCAGGCGACGGTCTCAAGGGATATGCGCGAGCTGAAAATACGCAAGGGAATGGCGGAAAACGGCGTGAACTGCTACTATTCCCCGGAGTGCGAGAATCCACCGGAGTACAGCAGCGTGTTTGCTCAGGCGGTGCTGTCCATAGATTACGCGATGAACATCGTGGTGATAAAATGCCGCCCGGGTCTTGCGAATGCCGCCTGCGTAGTCCTGGACGACGAGGCGTTCGGCTTTGTGGTCGGGACCATCGCCGGAGACGACACGATATTCGTGCTCACCAGAACTGAAAACCACGCCGTGCAGCTTATAGAGCTGCTCAAAAAGATGATGACGAGATAAGGAGAATGCCGCTTGTTAAGAGAACTTTCTATTGAAAACCTTGCAGTTATAGAAAAAGCCTCCGTGGAATTCGGCGGCGCGTTCAACGTTTTCACCGGCGAGACCGGCGCGGGCAAGAGCGTCATCATCGGCGGTATCAACGCGGTGCTCGGCGGCAGGACTAACAAGGATATCGTCCGCAGCGGGGCGCCGAAGGCGGTTATTTCCGCGCTGTTCGACGATATTTCCGACCGCGTGAAGGCGAAGCTGTCGGAGCTTGGTTTTTCCTCCGAGGACGGCGAACTTGTTCTCATGCGCGAGATAACCTCCGAGGGAAAAAGCTCCGCCCGGATAAACGGCAGAGCGGCGACGGCGGCAATGCTCCGGGAGGTCGGTGAGCTGCTCGTGGATATCCACGGCCAGCATGAGAACCGCATTCTCATGAACAACGACAATCAGCGCCAGATTCTCGACAGCTACGGGGAGCTTGACGGGCTGCTTGAGGCGTACCGCGGGGAATTCCGCAGGTTCTCGAAGCTCTCGAGGAAGCTACGAGAAATGCAGGAGGAGAACAAGACACGGGAACTCCGCACGGCGCAGCTAACCGCCATCATCGAGGAACTTACCGAGCTTGACCTCGACTACGGCGACGGCGAGCGCATGGAGGAGGAACTGCAGAAGATACGCAGCACAGCGAAGATACAGGGTGCGCTGTTCACCGCGAATAATCTGCTCAACGGCGAGGAAAATCCTGGCGCGGTGGAGCTTGTCCGACAGTCGATGAACTCGTTTGCGGCGGCGGGGGCGGTGCTTCCGGAGGCCGACGCGCTCTACCGCAGGCTCGAGGAGCTTCTCCCGGAGCTTGAGGACATCAGCAGCGAAGCGGCTTCAATGGCATTCGGAGCCGACGACAACGAGGAGCGCGAAGCCGACCTCGAGGACAGGGTCTCCGCGATGAAGCACGCCTGCCGTAAGTACAACATGGACCCCGACCAGCTTGTCGACTACCTCGGGGAGTGCCGGCAGGAGCTGTCGCAGCTCTCCGGGCTGGACGGCGAGATAGAGCGGCTCTCCGAGGAGAAGCACGAGCTTGCGGGTCAGGTGAAGCGCATGGCGGAGGACATCAGCGCAAAGCGCCGGGAGGCCTCCGAGAAGCTCTCAGCGGAGATATGCGAGGTGCTGAGGTTCCTGAACATGCCGAACGTAACGCTGACATTCGATGTGCGGCCGGATAAGATCACGATAAACGGCATGGACGAGGTGGAGATACTCATTTCCGCGAACGCCGGCGAGGAGCCGAAGCCGCTCAACAAGACGGCGAGCGGCGGCGAGCTTTCCCGTGTAATGCTCGCAGTAAAGAGCGTAATGGCGGAGGGCGACGATATTCCAACGATGATTTTCGACGAGGTAGACGCTGGTATAAGCGGCAGGACTGCGGCGAAGGTCGGCATAAAGCTTGCGGAGACCGCCCGGAAGCGTCAGGTGCTGTGCATAACTCATCTGGCGCAGATAGCGGCGCTTGCGCAGACCCATATGCTCATTGAAAAGCAGACCGACGACAAGCGTACCTACACGCGTATAGTTCCGCTAGACCACGAGGGCAGAAAGCAGGAGCTCGCCCGCATAATGGACGGCGGACTGACCGAAAGCGGTCTGAAAGCCGCGGAGGAAATGCTCAGCAGGCAGGTGGAATAATGAATGCATGGTACATGCTGGCGGCTTATGTCGGCGCAATTCTGATTTGTCTGGCGCTTTGCGCGGTTTCGCTTGCAGTCATGATGCATGGTATAGTGAAGCAGAGAAGGCTCGGCGGAAGGCTGGCTTTTCTCATTGCGGCGGGCGCGGTAACTGCGGCGGTTCTGCTGTTCACTAATTCGCACGCGACCTACTACAGATTCAACGATTGGGCTGTTTCCGGAAGCACTGTGCAGGATATCGTAAAGCACTACGGCGAGCCGGATATCAACATGTATACCCCGGGCAGGGGCGGCAGTCTGTGGTACTATATCTACACCGATGAAGGTCCGATAATGCCAGATCATCTTGAACATTTTTACCGTATTGGTATCGACGAAAACGGCAGAGCGGCTGAAATCAGTGATACTGTAAGAAAAGGTGGCTGAACGTGCATAAAAATGCAGTTTCCGGCGAAAATACAGTCAGCATCATATATGGAGGAAGAGCATGAAGGAGAAAATATCAGAATTCGTATATTCTCACCGTGAGGAAATGGTGGATATCATAAGGCAGCTTGTGGAGATACCGAGCGTAAAGGGAAAGCCGGAGCAGTCCGCTCCCTTCGGAGCTGAACCCCGCCTCGCCCTCGACAAAATGCTTGAAATATGCCGCGAACACGGCTTCGTGACCGGCTGTCATGACAACGTGATGGGTACAGCAGATTACGCTCCCTCCGGGAAGGTGGGACTCGGCATACTGTGCCACCTCGACGTTGTTCCGGCGGAGCCGCTCAACTGGAGCTGCCCGCCGTTCCAGCTCACCCGCCGCGATGGAAAGCTGTTCGGCAGGGGAGTTATCGACGACAAGGGACCATGCGCTGCTTCACTGATGGCGCTGTACTGCATAAAGGAGCTCGGAATCCCGCTAAAAAAGGGAGTGCGCCTGCTGTTCGGCACTGACGAAGAGAACGGCTCCGAGGATCTGGAGATCTACCGCAGCACCCACGAGCTGCCGCCGATGGTGTTCACGCCGGACGGAAGCTTCCCGGTGATAAACATTGAAAAAGGAATGATACGCGCCGATATCTTCGGAAAGTACGAGCCGGGGGTGGTTCGTTCGTTCGAGGGCGGAAGCATTCCGAATGCGGTCCCCGACAAGGCGTCAGCGGTGCTGCACGGGGTTTCATACGACGAGGTTCTCACGGCCGTTCAGGCGAACTCCACCGGGGCGGTGATCAGGGCGGAAGCCGCCGAAAACGGTGATATCACGCTGTACAGCTCCGGAAGGTCGGCGCATGCGTCTACGCCTCAGACAGGTATCAACGCTGTGACCGCGCTTATTGCACTGCTGAACAGACTCCCGCTTTCCGGCGGGGAGCGTGAGATATTCCACGGTCTGGAGCTGATGTTCCCGTTCGGCGAGACCGACGGAAAGTCGGCAGGGCTAAAGATAGAGGACACGGAATCCGGCGCGCTGACCCTGACTTTCAGTAAGTTTGCAATGCAGAACGGAAACATCACCGGCTGTATCGACATACGCTACCCGGTGTCGGCGGATCTCCCGGACGTTGTGGCGAAGCTTTCGGCGGCGCTTGAGAACTGCGGGCTACACTACGGGAAGAACATGGAGGAGCAGCCGCACTTCGTTCCTGAGGACAGTGAATTCGTGCAGAAGCTGCTGAAGGTCTACAGCGAGGTCGAGGGCGAGCCGGGTCACTGCATTGCCATCGGCGGCGGGACTTACGTCCACACGGTGGAGGGCGGCGTTGCGTTCGGCGTAGAGCGCGGCGACACCGACTATCACATGCACGGCAACGACGAGTTCATCACAGAGGACGAACTTCTGAAGGACGCTGTGCTGTTCGCCTGCGCGATAGCGGACATCTGCGGATAAAACAGCAAAAGAGCGGCTCAGCGCCGCTCTTTTGTTTACTCCGCAGGCATTTTCTTGATTCCGAACACCGCGCGAAGCAGTCCTGCGAACAGCTTCGGACTTTTTAGTACTACGATCTTCATATGTACTCCTTTCCAGTATCAGCACCTAAGCAGAAAAATGCCTATGACGATCAGCAGGAATGCGACCGCAAAGAGCAGCACCTTCAGTGAGAAGAACGATATGCACATCACCGCCCCGAAAAATGCCGCGACTGCAAGCGCAGCGCCTATCCCGCAGCGGCGTTTCCGCTTTCTGGGTCGTCTCAACAGCCTCACCCCGCTTTCCTTACTGCCTTATAGTATTCCAAAGCCGGAAAAATGGTTACAGTATTTTCGCTGAACAGCCATTGCGACAATTTGTACAAAAATTTGCACTAAATTTTGTTGAATCAGCTTATTTACAAATCGGACAAAATTACTTAAAATATTAGTATATACTTAATTTGTTCTACATGCCTGAAAGGATATAAAATGACTAAAAAATCTGTTACGATGAGCGATATCGCTAAGGTTATGAACGTCAGCACCGTGACCGTCTCAAAGGCGCTGGGCGACCGCGACGGCGTAAGCGTGGAGCTTCGCGAGAGGATAAAGCAGAAGGCTACTGAAATGGGCTACCGTGTACATGCAGGTTCCCACGGTGCGAAGGACGGTCTGACCTACAACATAGGGATAATCGTAGCGAAGCACTTCATCAGCGACGCAAGCTCGTTCTACTGGATAGTTTACCGCAACATCGTGGAGCTGCTCCAGAATCAGAACTACTACGGAATGCTCGAGGTGGTCGACAACAAGAGCATGACCGACCCCAACGCCGTTGAGGAAGTCCCCAACACCGTTCTTGACCACAAGGTCGACGGACTCATCGTGCTGGGTCAGCTCTCTGAGGACTACATCGACCGCCTGATGCAGCACAACCTTCCGACTGTATTCCTGGATTTCTACGGCAGCCGCGATGACGTTGACTCGGTGCTCTCCGACAGCTTCTACGGAGCCTACATGCTCACAAGCCACCTCATCGAAAACGGACACCGCCGCATAGGCTTCCTTGGGAGCATAAGCTCCACAAGCTCCATTCAGGACAGATACCTCGGGTATTATAAGGCGCTGCTTGAAAACCGCATTCCGCTGCGCCAGGACTGGGTAATAGCCGACCGCAGCAACGAAAGCGATATTTTCCCGGAGTTCACCCTGCCGAACGATATGCCGACCGCATTCGTCTGCAACTGCGACGAGACCGCATATAAGCTTGTCAATCAGCTCAAGGCGGCGGGCTATTCCATTCCCGACGATATCTCGGTTGTGGGCTATGATAACCACATTTACTCCACGATATGCAACCCGCGCCTGACCACGATAGACGTAAACAGCCGCGTAATGAGCACCGAGGCAGTGGACATCATACTGCACAAGATACGCGACGGAAACTACCGCCGCGGAAGAACCCTCGTCACCGGAAAGCTGGTACGCCGCGGAAGCGTCAAGAACCTCAACGAAGCATAAAAAAATCCCCCGGAACCGAAATCCGGGGGATTTTACTGTTAATCCAGGAACATTCTGAGATTCTTGCTGCGTGACTGCTGACGCAGCTTCCTGAGCGCCTTCGCTTCGATCTGGCGGATACGCTCGCGGGTAACGTTGAACTGCTTCCCGACCTCCTCAAGGGTGTGGGAGCGGTCGCTGCCCACGCCGTAGCGGAATTTCAGCACGTCGCGCTCTCTGGCGGGGAGGGTATCCAGCGCCTTGTTGAGCTCATCTTTGAATACCGACTGCATAGCGCTGTCGATAGGAGCCGGAGCGTCGTCGTCAGGAATGAAGTCGCCGAGAAAGCTGTCCTCTTCCTCGCCAACCGGAGCCTCAAGCGAAACCGGATCCTGCGCGATACGCACTATCTCACGTACGCGCTCGGGGGTCATGTTGAGCTCCTGCGCGACCTCCTCAATCGTAGGCTCGTGTCCGTTCTTGTGGAGCAGCATATTCTGCGCCTTCTTTACCTTCGTGATGGTCTCCACCATGTGAACGGGAATGCGGATCGTGCGCGCCTGGTCAGCAATGGCGCGGGAAATCGACTGCCTTATCCACCATGTGGCGTAGGTCGAGAACTTGTAGCCCTTGGTGTGGTCGAACTTCTCGACTGCCTTTATCAGACCGATGTAGCCTTCCTGAATCAGGTCGAGGAACGGCATGCCTCTGCCGACGAAATGCTTTGCAATGCTGACAACAAGCCGGAGGTTTGCTTCAATAAGGCGGTCGCGGGCGTACTCGTCACCAGCGCTGATCTTTTCTGCGAGCTGTATTTCCTCCTCGGCGGAAAGCAGCGGGATCCTGCCTATTTCCTTGAGGTGAACCTTGACCGGGTCGTCTACCGCAATGCCGTCAGACGAAAAATCCGCGTCCTCCTCACTGTTGAAGTCGAGGGCGTTGTTGAGGTCGTCAGGCGCGATGTCGTCGACTATCTCAATGTTGTTCGCTTCGAGGTCGTCGTAAAGCTTGTTTATCTGCTCGGCGTCGATGTCCATTTCTTCAATGGCGTCGGTTATCTCCTTGGTAGAGAGCTTACCGCTCTGTTTTCCGCGTTCGAGAAGTTCGCTGATAACTTTTGCGTTGCTCATTGTTTTTCCTTTCCAGTTCTGAACGGATCTCGTGTTTCGAATATGTATATCATTCGAGGAAGTCCTTCAGCTTCTTGCTGCGGGTGGGGTGGCGGAGCTTGCGGAGCGCCTTGGTTTCGATCTGCCTGATACGCTCGCGCGTTACCTGGAACTCCTGACCTACTTCCTCAAGCGTTCTCTGTCTGCCGTCGATAAGACCGAATCTCAGTATGATCACGCGCTTCTCGCGCTCGGTCAGTGTGTCGAGTACTTCGCCGATGGTCTGCTTGAGCACGCTGTTGCATGCCTCGTCAGCAGGCGCGGGAGCGTCCTCGTCGGGAATGAAGTCGCCGAGGTGGCTGTCCTCCTCCTCGCCGATAGGGGTCTCAAGTGAAACGGGATCCTGCGCTATGCGGATAATCTCGCGAACCTTGTCAAGCGGCATGTTGAGCTTTTCCGCGATCTCGTCCTCGGTAGGCTCGTAGCCGTTAGCGTGGAGGAGCTGGCTCTGCATTTTCTTGACCTTCGTGATAGTTTCGACCATGTGCACCGGAATACGGATAGTACGCGCCTGGTCTGCGATAGCACGGGTGATGGACTGTCTTATCCACCATGTAGCGTAGGTGGAGAACTTGAATCCCTTTGTGTAGTCGAACTTGTCGACCGCCTTGATAAGTCCGAGGTTGCCTTCCTGAATAAGGTCTAGGAACTGCATGCCTCGTCTTACGTACTTCTTTGCTATACTTACTACCAGACGGAGGTTTGCCTCGCTCAGGCGCTTCTTTGCGGCGGGATCGCCGTTTGCCATGCGCTCTGCGAGCTTTATCTCCTCCTCGGTGGTGAGCAGCGGGATACGTCCTATCTCCTTGAGGTAGAGCTTTACAGAGTCGTCGGCGAGCATGCCGTCGGCGTCGTAGCTCTCGTCTGCGCTCTCGGTCTCGGCGAGGTCAATGAGGTTGTCAATGTCGAGGTCTGCGGTGTAGTCGTCTACTATTTTAATGTTGAGGTTCTCAAGCTCTTCGTAGATGCCGTTGATCTGCTCTGCGTCAAAGTTGAGTTCCTCCAGTACGTCGGTTATCTCCTTTGTGGTGAGGCTGCCCTTCTGCTTGCCCTGCGCCAGCAGCTCGCGAAGAGTTGTTGCGCCGCCGTTGTTCTCTGTCATTTGTTTTTCTTCTCCTTTTGCTTCTGTGCGAACTCCAGCAGCTCGTCAGCTGACATGCTGCCGGGGTCTTTATTATTTATATTTTCATGATACTCGTTGAGCACCGTGATGTAATCGTTCATAACGTCCTCGGAATGAGCGAACTGCGCGAAGTCGTTCAGAATGCCGAATATCCGCCCGACCTCCTGGGTAGTAAACGCTTCGTTGAAGAGCCCTCCGGTGAGGACTTGTCCGGCGTTGTGCTTCTGCTCCATGAACTCGAACACCCTGCGGTTGAACTCGGTGGCAAAGCCGCCCGTGAGCTTCCTGCGGATATATTCGAGCTTGTCCTGATTGTGGAACGCAAAGCAGATAAGCCCGCGCTCCGCTTTTTCCTCCCGGGGGAGCTTCGCGGATTCGGGATTTATCCGGTCTACATTGCGGGGATTTATCAGCTCGCGCTGTTCTTCCCGCGCAGATTTCTTCCTTTGTCGCGTAATTTCGCTCTCGACTGCAAAACGAACGGTCTCCGCGGGGATACGCGCAGTTTCGGCAGCCTTTGAGACATACACCGCCCGCTCAAGCGGGTTATGTATCGTCGCGAGGAATACTACGGCCTTCTTGAGGTACGCCGCGCGGTCCTCCTCCTTGTTGAGGTCGAGACCTGCGGACTGCTTGCCAAGCTCGTAGTCTATTGCGCCGCCGGAGGATTCGATAAGGTGGGCGAACGCCTCCGCGCCGAATTTCTTGATGTATTCGTCGGGGTCCTTAGCGCCGGACATCTGAAGCACCCGCGCCTTGACTCCCGCCTCGCTGAGCAGGTTGATGCCGCGGGAAGCGGCTTTCTGCCCTGGACCGTCCGCGTCGTAGGAAAGAATGACCTCGGATTTGCCCATGCGCCCGATGAGCCGCGCCTGGGTCGCGGTTATAGCGGTTCCCAGCGTAGCGACAGCGCTGTCAAACCCCGCCTGGTGCATGGATATCACGTCCATGTAACCCTCGCAGAGTATGAAGTAGTCCGCCTTGGAGTTCTTTGCGTAGTTGAGCGCGAAAAGGTTGTCGCGCTTCTGGAAAACGTAGGTTTCCGAGCTGTTGAGGTACTTTGCCGGGGCGTTAGGGTCGAGCGCCCTTCCACCGTAGGCGATGATATTGCCGCGGGTGTCGAAAATCGGGAACATCACGCGGTTCACGAACTTGTCGTAGACGCGGTTGTTGTTCCGAACCAGCAGGGAACCCTCCACCAGCTCGTCCTCCGAGAAACCGAGGTTCCTCATATAATAGTGTAGCTTGTGGTAGTCGTTGACTGCATAGCCGATTCCGAAGTGACGTATCGTGTGCTCTGTGAGCTGCCGCCCGGTGATGTAGTTCCAGCCGTCCGCGCCCTCCGGGGAGAAAAGCTGGCGGTGGAAGAACTTCCCGGCCTCGCGGTTCATTTCATAGAGCCGCTGGCGGCGCCTTGCGGAATCGTCGTTCCTGTCCTCCGGCATGGGAAGCCCGGCGCGCTGCGCAAGGAACCTGACGGCTTCGATGTAGTCGAGGTTCTCAATAGTGCGGATAAATGTTATCGCGTCCCCGCCCGCGCCGCAGCCGAAGCAGTAGTAGCTCTGGGTGTTCGGGTAGACGTGGAACGACGGAGTACGCTCCGAGTGGAACGGGCAGCGGCAGGAATAGGTCGCCCCTGAGCGCTTCAGCTCGACATAATTTTCAATTAGCGAAACGATCTCGTTTGCGTCTCGCACTTCCTGGAGGAAGCTTTCCGGGACTGCCATGTTCTCACCCCTGTCTGATATGTGAAATAACGCCGTTCCAGCCCTTGGGGATTGTGATCTCCTTAAAGAGGTCAACGGCGTAGTCGTCGGTCATGCCGCTGATGAAATCCCCGACCGCGACCGGAAGCCCGAAACGCTCCGCGAGGGTAAGATACAGCTCCGGCATTTTTTCCGGCGTGTCTATAAAGTATTTGTAAAGGAACCGGACAATATACTGTGCCTTGTCCTTTTCGGCGATGGTAGGTTCTGCGCGGTAGACTTTCTCAAACATGAACGCACGCAGCTCGTCGTGAGCCTTTTTGGTAATATCGTCCATATGAATATTTTCCGCGCCGTTGTCGATGATGGAGCGCACCATCGTGGTTATCCTGGCGGATTTGGTAGCGCCGAGAACCTTCACCGGGAATTCCGGAAGGTCGTTCTGGCTTAACACGCCGCCGCGGATAGCGTCCTCAATGTCGTGATTGATGTATGCGATCTTGTCGCAGAGCCTTACGACCATGCCTTCCCGCGTGAAGGGCAGGGAAGCGCCTCCGGAAGTGGAGTGCCCCTGGATCCCGTCGATGACCTCGGCGGTGAGGTTCAGCCCTCTGCCGTCCTTCTCGATGACCTGCACGACGCGCTTTCCCTGCATGTTGTGGGAGAATCCGCCGGGCATGATCTCATTCAGAGCGCGTTCGCCGTCGTGCCCGAAAGGAGTATGCCCGAGGTCGTGCCCGAGCGCGATAGCCTCGGTGAGATCCTCGTTCAGCCCGAGCGCGCGTGCAACAGTGCGGGAGATCTGGCTGACCTCCAGCGTGTGCGTGAGCCGCGTGCGGTAGTGGTCGGAGTGCGGGATAAGGAACACCTGCGTCTTGTGCTTCAGCCTGCGGAACGCCCGGCAGTGGATTATCCTGTCCCTGTCGCGCTGGAAGTCCGTGCGGATATCGTCCGGAGCCTCCGGAAGCTCGCGGCCGCGGGTGTCGGCTGCCTTGCAGGCAAATTCGCTGAGGATAAGAGCCTCGTTCTGCATGATACGTTCTCTCGGAAGCATAGCGGTTCCTTTCGCAGAATGCCAAAACGTAAAAAGGGCATAACTACCCTCATTAATATATACAGATTAAAGCTTCCTGTTCCTTTAAAAAAAACGTCAATTTGTGACATCTGCACAATAAAAAGAAAAACAATTGTGCAGAATTACTTTAAGCAAAATCAAAGTTGAGCTTCTCAATCTCCTCGACAGAAACCGCGCCATTGCACACGTCAACGAGCTTGTCAGTGAGTTTCTGCGAGTTTTCCGCGCGTATATGGAGAACGATCCGCACGTTATCCGCGAACCGCTCGTCCTCGACGCGGGCGTCGAAATCGGCGAACACCTGGGCAAGTCTGCCGTACAGCCCGTAATCCACAGTAACGGCTAGCTTGACTGCCTCGGCCATGCACTTTATCTGCGCCGCGTCAACGGCGTCCTTGGCACCCTTGGTGTAGGCGCGTACGAGCCCCCCGGCTCCGAGAAGCACGCCGCCGAAGTACCTCGTGACAACGCAGCATACGTCGGTCAGCCCCTCCTTGCGAAGCACTTCGTAAATCGGGACTCCTGCCGTGCCGCCGGGTTCGCCGTCGTCGGAGTGGCGCGCGGCGTTGTTCTCACGCAGAATATAGGCGTAGCAGTTGTGCGTAGCCTTTCGGTGCATCGCGCGTATCTCCTCAATGAACGCGACCGCCTGTTCCTCGGTCTGGACAGGGCAGAGGTAGCCGATGAATTCGGACTTCTTTTCAATGAATCTGGCTTCGCAGCGGCGCGCGATGGTCTTATATTCCATGAGTCCTCCATAAACGCAAAAACACACGCAGGAAAATCGAGCGTGTGTTTTTTACTACATTAGTACTACCTGTTACTGTGCAATTACTTGCCCATGTTGTAGCGCTTCTTGAATCTGTCAACACGTCCGCCGGAGTCAACCAGCTTCTGCTTACCTGTGAAGAACGGATGGCACTTTGAGCAGATTTCTACTCTGATGTCCTTCTTGGTAGAACGTGTCGGGATCTCATTACCGCAAGCGCATCTGATAACAGTAGCTTCGTATGCGGGATGAATACCTTCCTTCATTGATTTTCACCTCAATCCGTATATGCCAAACCCTGGTTTGCTTACCATCAGCGGTTCAGACTATGGCATAGTCATTAACAATTATATAGTATATCACAATTCTTCCGAAATTGCAATAGGTTTTTCAAAATTTTTTGAAAAAATTTCGGAAATTGTGAAACTACATCAGAAATCAGAAGCCGAGGATCTTTGTGAAGTCAGCGGAGAGCTTCTCCTGGAGAGCCACAGCGTCAGCCTTCTTAGCGCCGGTGGTGGTGTAATAAACCTTGATCTTGGGCTCGGTGCCGGAGGGTCTGATAACAACGCTTGCGTTATCCTGGAGGAAGAAAGTGATAACATTGGACTTCGGCAGGGTGATCTGTTCGGTCTTGCCGTCAGCGGAGGTCTTTACGGAAGCTTCGTAGTCAGCGGTTGCAACTACGCTCAGACCGCCGATAGCCTTCGGACCGTTCTTTCTGAGGTCGGACATGATCTCGCTCATGCGCTCCATGCCGCTCTCGCCCTCGCAGGTGAAGGTGTCGAGCTTGTTGAAGTATACGCCGTACTCGTCGTACATTCTCTTTCTCGCCTCGATGAGGGAGATACCCTTTGTGCGGTAGAAAGCAGCCATTTCGCAGATGAGCATGGAAGCTACGACGGCGTCCTTGTCGCGTACATAGCCGCCTGCGAGGTAGCCGTAGCTCTCCTCGAAGCCGAAAATGTAGCGGTTCTCCTCGCCCTTAGCTTCGAGGAAGCCGATCTGCTCGCCGATGAACTTGAAGCCAGTGAGTACTTCGCGGAGCTCAACGCCGTACTTCTTGCAGATTGCCTTGGTGATGTCAGTGGTAACGATGGTCTTTACTGCAACGGGGTTCTTGGGCATGGTGCCGAGAGCGATACGCTCCTTGCAGATGTATTCGAGGAGCAGCGCGCCGACTTCGTTGCCGGTGAACAGCTCGTAGTGGTCGCCGTCGGGAACTGCGATACCTACACGGTCGCAGTCGGGGTCGGTAGCGAGCAGCAGGTCAGGCTTCTCGGTCTCACAGAGCTTCAGACCGCAGGCGAGAGCTTCCTTGATCTCGGGGTTCGGATAGGGGCAGGTTGGGAAGTTTCCGTCGGGTTTCTCCTGCTCGGGAACAACTACAACGTCCTTGACGCCGATCTCTCTGAGAATGCGGCGTACGGGCTTGTTGCCGGTGCCGTTCAGAGGAGTGTAAACTACCTTCAGACCGCTGGAAGCAACAAGGTCGGTATGCAGACCCTGCTCCTTGACCTTAGCCATGTAAGCGTCGATAACGTCGTCGCCGATGAAGCTGATCATGCCGTCGGCAACAGCCTTGTCGAAATCGGTGGACTTCACGCCGTCGAAGATGTCGATAGCGTTGATCTTGGCGAGAACAGCCTCGGCAGCCTCGAGAGTGAGCTGGCAGCCGTCGTTGCCGTATACCTTGTAGCCGTTGTACTTAGCGGGGTTGTGGCTGGCTGTTACCATTACGCCTGCGCCGCAGTCCAGCGCTCTTACCGCCCAGGAAAGCATAGGAGTAGGCATGAGCTCCTTGTAGATATGTACCTTGATGCCATTTGCTGCGAGAACTTCGGCAGCGCTCTTGGAGAAGTAGTCGGACTTGATGCGGCTGTCGCAGGAGATAGCTACGGACTTCTTCTCGCCGCTTGCGAGGATATACTCAGCAAGACCCTGAGTAGCCTTCTTAACGGTGTAAACGTTCATTCTGTTGGTGCCTGCGCCGATAACTCCGCGCAGACCGCCTGTGCCGAACTCGAGGTCGCGGTAAAAACGGTCGTTCTTGCCGTCCTCGTCGTTCTTTATGCTCTCAAGCTCAGCCTTGAGATCGGGGTCAGCAGTTGCCTTTGCGAGCCACTGTTCATAGAGCTTCTGTATGTCTGCCATTGATAAATCCTCCTGTTATTCTGTTCAAATCAGGCGAGTAATAGTACACTACTCCCTGAACAATCACAAATATTATAACACACTCTTGGCAAAATTTCAAGAGGTCTGCCGGAAAATATTTAGTTAAAAACGGATTTTTTTCTTACTTAAAAACTTTGATTTCATTAGCGCGAAAATTTTATCAACGGCACTTGACAAATCGGAGAATTTATGATATGATATATCTGGTTAGAAAACACTAATCCGAATGCAGAGTCTATTCTGCATTATATTTTGAAGTTTGGGTTAGTGCGGACTAATATCAAGAATAAAACTCCACGAAATGAACAGGATAAGGTGAGAGCTATGTCAAAGGAAGAATGCAGGCGTTTTGAGAAGAAGCTTGCGTTTCATACGGCGCCGTCTCTGCTTGGGATAAAGTGCGCGAGTCTTTTTACGCTGTTGCGCAGCGAGTTCGACATAGGCGGAAACGCGCGCAGATTCAACCGCCGCGCCGCCGCGAGGGGACTGAAGATAAAGGTGCTCCGCGAGGAGTGCTCCTGCGCGGGACGTTCGCTGATACTTGTCTACAGCCCGAAGCTGCTTGCGGCGAGGCTCAGCGCGCCGGAAAACCGCGAACTCCTGAGAGAGTACGGCTACACGGACGACATGCCGCTTGACGAGTGCCTTGAGCGGCTCTCGGAGCGCACGAAGTGCGATGATTTCCCGCACGAAATCGGAATTTTCCTTGGCTATCCTGCGGAGGACGTCCGGGGATTCGTGGAGAATGGCGGCTGCAATTACAAGCTGTGCGGCTGCTGGAAAGTATATGGCAGCGTGGAGAGCGCCCGCCGGAAGTTCGCAGCCTACGACCGATGCAGGGAATACCTCTGCGGCAGGCTGGAGCAGGGCGAGGACCTCTACCAGGCGCTGAAGATATCATAAGGAGGACAACTACTATGAAAATTGCAGTTATTTATTGGAGCGGAACAGGCAACACAGAGGCTATGGCTTCCGCAGTCGCAGAGGGTGCTGGCGCTGAGCTTTACTCGGTTTCCCAGTTCTCCGGCGATGTTTCCGAATATGACAGACTGGCGTTCGGCTGCCCGGCTATGGGCGCCGAGAACCTTGAAGAAGGCGAGTTCGAGCCGTTCTTTGAAGGAATCGAAAGCAAGCTCTCCGGCAAGAAGGTAGCGCTGTTCGGTTCCTATGGCTGGGGCGACGGCGAATGGATGCGCGAGTGGGCTGAGCGCGTCAGGAATGACGGCGCAGTTCTCGTTAATGACGAGGGTCTGATAGCCAACGAGACTCCCGACGACGCAGCCCTTGCCGACTGCAAGGCTCTCGGAGCCAAGCTTGCCGAATAAGCACAAAGTTTTGACCGTTCCCGAAGGATCAAAGTATTTCCAAGCGTTTTCTAATTTTGCCATGCGCAGTAAAATGCGCATGGCTTTTTTTCGCAAGTTTCACGGAACTGTCGATAATTGACGCACGAAATTTTCCCATTGCTTGACAAATCACCCGCGCGGGGTTATACTATATTAAAAGCGAATGGAGGCGGTTCGATGACGGATATTCAGAAGGGGCTTTCCCAGAGCGTAGCCGATGAGAAGATACGCCGCGGGGAATGCAACGGCAGCTTTTCGGTGAAGTCAAAGAGCGTCGGCAGGATCTTCGCGGACAATATTTTCACGCTGTTCAACCTGATAAATGTGATAATAGCCGTGCTGGTGGCTCTTGTCGGAGCCTACCGCAATATGCTTTTTATGGGGGTTATCCTCTGCAATATAGCGATAGGAATATTCCAGGAGATACGCTCGAAGCGCATTATAGACAGGCTTTCCGTGATTTCGGCTCCGAAGGCTCACCTGCTGCGCGATGGGGAGGAAAAGATCCTCCCGGTTTCGGACATTGTCCCGGGGGACATCATGCTGCTTTCCGCGGGACGGCAGCTATGCGCCGACGGAACCCTCGTTCAGGGGGAGCTTGACGTTGACGAGAGCCTCCTCACCGGCGAGAGTGAAACGGTGACGAAGCGCCCGGGTGACGTGCTTTATTCGGGCAGCTTTGTTGTGAGTGGCTCGGCGCGGGCGGAGGTCACGAAGGTAGGCACGGAGGCTTACGCGAACAGCATATCGGCAAGCGCGAAGAAGCCTAAGAAGCGGCATTCCGAGATGATGAGCGCAATCAACAGCATAATTTCGGTGATCTCAGTGTGCATACTTCCGTTTGCGCTGATACTGTTCACCAAAGCGCTTTTCGTTGCCCGGGAGGAGCTTCAGTACTGCGTGACGAGCACGGCGGCAGCGGTTATCGGAATGATACCGGAGGGTCTTGTGCTGCTCACCAGTATAGCGCTTGCGGTAAGTTCGATAAGGCTTGCAAAACGGCAGACGCTGTGCCAGGATCTGTACTGCGTTGAGAGTCTCGCCCGCGTGGACGTCCTATGCCTTGACAAGACCGGAACGATAACCACGGGAAAAATGCAGGTCAGCGGCGTAAAGCTGCTTGATGAAGCGTATCCCGCGGAGTCGGCGCTTGCGGCGCTCGCCGGAGCGATGGGACCCGAAAACCAGACGATGGCGGCTATCGCGGAGCGTTTCCCGGACGGTACGGGCACGTGTCTAAAAAAGGAGCCGTTCTCCTCGGCGAGGAAATGGAGCGGCGCCCAAGTCGAGGGCTTCGGGACGCTGATACTCGGCGCGCCGAGCTTTGTTCTGCCTCCCGAGGAATACGCGGAGCTGAGCGGCGAGTGCAGTGAATATTCCGGGAAGGGTCAGCGGGTGCTGCTTCTGGCGCATTCTGAGGAGCCGCTGCCCGGAAAGGCGCTTCCGGGAGGGCTGTCTCCGAAGGCGCTGGTGATACTCTCGGACGAGATACGCGAGAGCGCACCGGAAACGCTGCATTATTTCCGTGAACAGGGGGTAACGCTGAAGGTCATCTCCGGCGACGATCCAGTGACGGTTTCAAATGTGGCGCTGAAAGCGGGGCTTCCGGACGCAGGAAAATACGTGGACGCTTCGCTGCTTTCCGATGAGGATATCCCGCGGGCGGCGAGTGAGTACGCGGTATTCGGCAGGGTGACTCCCGCCCGGAAGCTGGCGCTTGTTCAAGCACTGAGAGCCGCAGGACATAAGGTCGCGATGACCGGAGACGGCGTAAACGATGTGCTCGCGCTCCGTGAGGCGGACTGCTCGGTCGCTATGCAGTCAGGAAGCGACGCGGCGCGCTGCGTTTCGCAGCTTGTCCTGCTGGATTCGGACTTTTCCTCGATGCCGCTCGCAGTACAGGAGGGAAGGCGCTGTATTAACAATATCCAGAGGTCGGCGGCGCTTTTCCTTGTCAAGACGATATTCTCGTTCCTGCTGGCGTTTATGTTCATGTTTGCGGCGTCCGCGTATCCTTTCCAGCCGATACAGCTGACGCTGATAAGCGCGCTGTTTATCGGTGCGCCGTCGTTTCTGCTGGCGCTTGAGCCGAACCACGACCGCGTGCAGGGAAGCTTCATTGCGAATGTGATGAAACGCGCTCTCCCCGGCGGACTTACCGTAGTGCTTGGAATAGGCGCGCTTCTGGTGCTCCAGAATGTGTTTTCTATCCCGCAGGAGCAGCTGTCCGTGATGGCTGTTTTCAATACGGCGGCAGTGTGCTTCGGTGTGCTTATCGGCGTGTGCCGGCCGTTCAGAAAGTGGCATACGGCTATGATCGCCGCGGTGGCTGCGGCTTTCTGCGCTGCTTCCTGGCTGTTTGGAGGGCTGTTCTACATTACTCCGCTCAACTGGCGGGAGTGGCTCTGCCTGGCGGTGATGATCCCGGCTTCGCTTGTGATTCTTTACGGACTCCGCCTGCTTCTCGGGAAGCTTCTTTCGAGGTGGTCGGGAGGATTCCCGGCGGCTTCGAGGCTGAAAAAAGCCGCGGCCGTGGCGGTGCTGTCGCTTTCGGCGGTGTACGCGCTCTGGTTCGGAACGGTTTTCACCGACCATATGTGCGTTGCATCCGGAGCCGAACCGATGTTCGCGCGCCAGCAGCCCGACGGCTCCTGGCAGGGCGTGCTCTATAGAATAAATAACGGCACTGTCCTGATTTTCGGGCAGAAGGGCGAATAAAAAAATACCGGAGCGAAAAACTCCGGTATTTCTGTTTTATTTTGCTGATTGTTCCTTGATCTTATCAAGGATCTCGTTTGTCTTGAAATCCTTCGGGTTGTTTCCGGGAACGGGATTCGGCGTAGTCGTGTACATATTGCCGCTCTTGATAAGCGAGGTTATCGCGAGGAACTCAGTTCCGATGCGGGACGTGATGTCCTTTTCAGGGAACATGCACATGTGAGTAGCACAAAGCGCGCTGATACCGTATGTATAAGTCCACATGTGCTGGAAAAGCACCTTGGATTCTTCCGTATTAAGACCGTAGTCGCGGCTGATAACCGATGTGCAGAGATCCTCGTATTCGCCGAGGTTTCCGAAGAAAGAGCCGGGATTTACAGGCTCCTGGTTTTCGGTCATGAAAATGAGCTGGAACAGTTTCGGCTCAGTGATCGCGAACCGCACCATGCGTACTCCGGCTTCCTTGAAAGCAGGAGTGAAGTTGACGATTTCGCGGATATAGCTGTTGAACTTTTCAGTGGCAGCTTTACGAACCTCGCGGATAACCTCGTCCATGCTGTTGAAAACAGTGAAGATAGGACGCGCTGAGCTTCCCATCCACTCTCCGAGATTGCGTGTTGTTAAGTAATCTATGCCCTTTTTACTGACGAGATCGACTGCGGAGGCAACGATCTCCTCACGGGTGAATTTTGGCTTTGGCGGCATTTTTTGACCTCCTTAACTGCATAGCAGTTATAATCCAGGTGATATAATCATCGCTGTGAGCGCTTCACAATTCATTATATCACAACTAGTATTATTTGTCAACTTAAATTTAAGGTAACTGCAAAATAAATTAGCACCGTGTGCCGTAAGCACGGAATTTGCAGGTTTCCTTGAGGTTGCAGTCCTCGCAGCTCCGGCGCTTCTTGTCCAGTTCGCCGCGGAACAGACCTATAACGCCGATGATGGTTTTCCTGGGTGTGAGCATATGAGTTGCCGTGCAGCATACGCCGATCTTTCTTACCGCGTCCACGGAAGCGATGAGCAGAGGAGCGCACTCAATTGGGAAATCGCCGTAGCCTGCGCCGTAGCACCATGTCGTAGCGTATCCGGGCATGTTGTTGATGATGTCCTGACGCGCCTCCTCGTTGACCTGCTCGACCATTGCATTTGCGAGTGCGTCGGTGATGAGCGCCTTCATTGAGTCGGAAACGTCCAGCTTCTTCAGGAATCTGTCAGCCGAGGACGACAGCGTCGAGCAGACCACAGCCGCCTTGTCGCAGCTGCGGAGGTGCTCCGCGATGTCGTGACCCTCAAGCTCGAAATCGCAGTCGGAGAGGAAAATCTCCCTGCCGCTTCGCTGGATATTGAACACGCGCCAAACAAACTGCGGGCGCGCTTCTTTTAAAAGCTCCTGCTCGCACTGGTCGATGACCGCGCTGATCCTTTCGTCAGGCTCATGGGTGTAGCCCATGTAGCGGAGCGCTTCAGCACGGTTGATCTGTGTAATTTCACTTGTCACAGCGTATCACCTTTTCTATGCTTTCAGTAATTTTTCTTGCAACGTAGGGGTTGTTCATTGTGTAGAGATGAATGCCGTCCACGCCGCGGGCAACAAGGTCGATTATCTGGTCGACTGCGTAGGCGATGCCTGCGTCGCGCATTGCTTCGGGGTTGTCGCCGTAGCGGTTTATCATCTTCGTGAACTTCACCGGAAGGCTCGCGCCGCACATTGAGACCATTCTCTGCACCGACTTTGCGTTAACGCAGGGCATGATACCCGCTTCAATAGGAACGTCGATCCCGGCAATACGCGCCTTCTCAAGGAACTCGATAAAGCTCGAGTTATCGAAGAAAAGCTGCGAAATAAGGTGGGAAGCGCCTGCGTCCACCTTTTTCTTCAGATGGAGGATATCCTCTACCATCGACGAAGCCTCCGGGTGGACTTCCGGGTAGCAGCCGCCGGAGAACGACAGATTAGAACGCGGCTTCATGTATTCGATGAGGTCGCTTGCGTGGAGGAATTCGTTCTTCGGGGGAAAATTCGGATTGATGTCGCCGCGGAGCGCGAGGACGTTTTCAATGCCGTTCGCCTCGAATTCCTTGATCTTCTCGTCAATGTCGGCATGCGTGGAGTTCACGCAGGTAAGGTGCGCGATGGACTCGGTGCCGAGATTCTCCTTGATGTGGCGGACAAGCTCGGTGGTGGTAGCGCCCGCCGCGGAACCGCCCGCGCCGTAGGTCACGCTGATGAAATCCGGGTGAAGGTCTCCAAGCTGATCAAGCGTGTCATAAATAACGGATACATCGGCGTCCTTCTTTGGAGGAAATACCTCAAAGGAGAACACGGTATGGCCGTTTTTGAACAGTTCAGGTATTTTCATAGATGTCTTGATGTCTCCGTTTATTTGTTTTCTTCCAGGAACTTTTTCAGCCCGGACGCAATCTGGTCGGGGCAGGATGTCGGCTTGTTTCCGCAGGGGATGCCGTTGAGGCGCTCGATTACGTCCTCCAGCTTCATTCCCTTGACGAGGGAGGCGATACCCTTGAGGTTGCCGTTGCAGCCGCCTACAACTTCGAGGTCTTTTACAACGCCGTTTTCGATATCAAATACCATTTTACGCGAACATACGCCGCGGGGATAGAATTCGTAAGTCATGTTTTTTACACCGCCTGTATTTAATTATTTGCCGCTCTTGAGCCATTCTGCCGCAACCGCGTCTGCGACTGCGCTGGCAACGGACTTGTCGAGTGCGCTGGGGATAATGTAGTCAACAGAGAGCTTGTCGTCGGTCACGAGATCGGCGATAGCGTGAGCCGCAGCCAGCTTCATGTCCTCGGTGATAGCCTTTGCGCGTACCTTGAGCGCTCCCTTGAACACGCCCGGGAATACCAGTACATTGTTTATCTGGTTGGGGTAGTCGCTTCTGCCGGTGCCCACGATGTAGGCTCCGCTCTGCTTTGCGAGGTCATAGGTGATCTCAGGCTCCGGGTTAGCCATCGGGAAGAGAATGGGCTTCTCCGCCATGGACTTCACCATCTCGGGAGTTACGAGGTTCGGCTTGGAAACGCCGACGAATACGTCCGCACCCCTGAGTGCGTCCGCGAGACCGCCCTTGATGTTCTTCTTGTTGCTCATCTGAGCCATCTCGGCGTGCGCGGGATTGTCGTAATGATCGTCGCGGTTGAGGATACCGCAGAGGTCTACCATAACGAGATTTCCAACGCCCAGCTTGAGCAGGAACTTGCCGATAGCGATACCCGCAGAGCCTGCGCCGTTGATAACTACAGTGACGTCCTCAAGTTTCTTTCCTGCGAGCTTTACGGCGTTGAGCATAGCCGCGCCGACAACTATCGCGGTACCGTGCTGGTCGTCGTGGAATACCGGAATATCCAGCTTTTCCTTGAGCTTTGCTTCGATCTCAAAGCAGCGGGGAGCGGAGATATCCTCAAGATTGATGCCGCCGAAGCTGTCGGAGATAAGCTCGATGGTGCGTACGATTTCATCGGGATCCTTGCTTTTTATGCAGAGAGGGAACGCGTCCACTCCGCCGAATTCCTTGAACAGACAGCACTTGCCTTCCATAACGGGCATGCCTGCGAGTCCGCCGATGTCGCCGAGACCGAGCACGGCGGTGCCGTCGGTGATGACTGCAACGAGGTTGCTGCGGCGGGTGAGTTTGTAGGAAAGCTCCGGATCCTTTGCGATCTCAAGGCAGGGCTGTGCAACGCCGGGAGTGTACGCAAGGGAGAGATCCTCTCGGGTGTTGATGGGAGCGCGGGAGATGACCTCCAGCTTTCCGCCCCATTCGTAGTGCTTCTGTAGTGCTTTTTCTTTGATGTCCATGTTGTTTCCCTCTTAAATATGTATTATGCTTTACCCTTATGGGTGATTATCCTGTTGAGCGACTCTTCGGGAGTCGTGTTTGAACCTATCTGGATAGCGTAGTGATTGTAGAATCCGTGGAAGTCTGACCCGCCGGTCACCAGCAGACCGTTTGCGGCGGCGATGTCCTGGAGCTGCGCTCGGTACTGCTCGTCGGCGCTCTGGTGCCAGACCTCTACGCCGTCTATCTCGTGCTTTGAGGCAAGCTCCTCAAGCAGGGCGGTGCTGTCGTAGACCTTCGGGTGCGCCATTACCGAGATACCGCCGGAAGCGCGTATCAGCGTGGTAACGAAATGCACGTCCGGGTAGAAATTCGCCTCGGAAGCGACTTCATCAGCGCAGATGCCATCGTTTACGTCGAAGATGGAGTCGTAAATGTCGCCGTAAAGCTCGGTGGTGTATCCGTAGTCCATAAGCGCGTGCATGATGTGGCATTTGTAGATCGCCTTGCTTCCTGCGGAGTAGCGCAGAATGCTCTCGAGCGTTATCGGGTATTTGTCGAGCACCTTGACCGCCATACGCTTTCCAAGCTCCATTCTGCCGGTGGAGGTACGCAGGCACAGACCCTCGAGACGGTCGGGCTTTGCGGGCATGTAGCACAGGATATGTACTTTCTTTTTTCGCTCGCTGTCGAACGCGGAGAATTCAACCGCCGGGATAACGTTCACGTTGTAGCGCTTTCCGAGCACTGCGGAGCGTGAAAGGGACGCAAGGCTGTCGTGATCGGTTATCGCAAGGCACCGGACGTCGTTCCTGTCAGCCTGGCGGATAACGTCGGATATACCGAGCGAGCCGTCGGAGATCGTTGTGTGGCAATGCAGATCTGCTTTCATTAAGTCACCTCGTATTAACATCTCCCGGGGGATTCCGGGATCGGGATACGCTTTAGCCGAGTACATACGCTATTAAATATTATACCACTTTCCGCGTTTTAATGCAAGTGTTTTTTATGATAATTCAGCAAATTATCGTACAAAAGCGCGGAAAAGCTGCGGCAAGTTGACTTATCGTTCGATGTGTGGTATACTTTTTATTACTAAAGGAGGTGCGGGCATGGAGCGGACAGAGCTTGAGCGGGACGGGTTCCTCGGGTGTTTTTTCAGTGGGACGCGCCGTCCTGATATGGCGGTGATACGCGCGGGAGATCTGAATGAAAGCATGGAGCAGGCTTTGGAGAGCAGTCAGTTTCTTATTGACGCGGGATTTACCGTGCTCGTGCTGTGCCTGTGCCCGGAGGGTCGGCGGAGCGCTGTCCCCGCTGAATACGCCGAGCACGCTGTAAAGTGGCTCCGGGAGCGGCTCGGAGAGAATATCCGAACTGCGATGACCGGTACTTCCGGGGGCGCGCTGTATACGCTCACCTGCGCATGCTTCATTCCGGAGATAGTCTGCGCGGCGGTGTGCTCGCCGTTCGATCACATGATGGAAGGGACGGCGGGACGCAGACCTGCGGGCAGTTCCGTGATATCCCGGGACGGCGGGGATGTGCCGTTCACGCCATGGGACGTCCTGCGGAAGGGAAGCGCCGGAACGTTCGTAAAGGGGCTGTTTTCAAAAGGTTACGGGCCGCACCGTCTGCCGAGGTACATATTTGACATCAATGGAACAGTTCCGGAGTCGGCTCTGCCGCTTGAAAAGATGAACTGCGACATACTGATACTGGCGTCTGAAAACGACGATGTACTCCCCGCCGAAGAAGCCGCCCGGCGCATTGAGGAAGCGATACGCACGCCGGATTACCCGCACCTTGTGGTAACGCGCATTTATGAGCACGGGAGCCACATTCTGGGCTGTACCATCAGCGAGAAGCGCATGAATAATGTCAGCCGCAGCCTTAAAGCTTGGAGGCTCCGGCCAAAGGAGTGCGCAGAGGCGCTGGCGGACAGTCAGCGGCTGATAATCGAGTTTTTCGACAGGGCAAGTATGATATGAATTAGCCGGAGCGATTCGTGGCGCACTCCGGCTAATTTCGCGCTGCTATGCGGATTGACGGGAATCCGGATTCATGCCTCCGGAAGCGCCGGTTAGCCTTGCTTGGCGTACTGCTGAGCCAAGTAAGAGATGGTTAACAAACTTTTTTGGAGTTAGCGACTTCTAACCTATTGCAAAATGACGAGAAATGTTGTATAATACAGTTGTATGTCCGGGCAGACTTCTCCGGACAAAATGTTGAAAGGAGTTCAAACAACAATGACTTATTCTCATGAAGTTGAAAACATGTGTCCCGTAGCACAGGGCGTTGCACACGGCGCTGCGCCTATCCCCGAAGAAGCAAAGTGGGTAAAGGCTAAGGAGATCACCGACATCAACGGCTTCACACACGGTATCGGCTGGTGCGCACCCCAGCAGGGTACCTGCAAGCTGTCCCTCAACGTAAAGGGCGGCGTTATCCAGGAGGCTCTCGTTGAGACCATCGGCTGCTCCGGTATGACTCACTCTGCTGCTATGGCAGCTGAGATCCTCCCCGGCAGAACCATTCTTGAGGCTCTCAACACCGACCTCGTTTGCGACGCTATCAACACAGCAATGAGAGAGCTGTTCCTCCAGATCGTTTACGGCAGAACCCAGTCCGCTTTCTCTGAGGACGGTCTTGCGATCGGCGCAGGCCTTGAGGACCTCGGTAAGGGTCTCCGTTCCCAGATCGGTACAATGTACGGTACTCTGAAGAAGGGTCCCCGCTACCTCGAGATGACCGACGGCTATGTTACTGAGCTTGCTCTGAACGAAGATGACGAGATCATCGGCTACAAGTTCGTAAACTTCGGCAAGATGATGGAATTCATCAAGAACGGCGATGACGCTAACACAGCATTCGAGAAGGCTCACGGTCAGTACGGCCGCGTTGCTGACGCTGTTAAGTTCATCGACCCGAGAAAGCAGTAATAGGAGGTAGAAAACAATGGCTTTATTTGAATCCTACGACAGACGCGAACCCCAGATCCTTGCTGTTCTGAAGAACTACGGCATCAACTCCATCGAGGAATGTGCTGATATCTGCAAGGCAAAGGGCCTTGACATCTATCATGAAGTTGAGAAGATCCAGCCCATCTGCTTCGAGAACGCTAAGTGGGCTTACACAGTAGGCTGCGCTATCGCTATCAAGAAGAACTGCACCAGAGCTGCCGACGCTGCCGCTGCAATCGGCGAAGGCCTCCAGGCATTCTGCATTCCTGGCTCTGTTGCTGATCAGCGTAAGGTTGGTCTCGGTCACGGCAACCTCGGCAAGATGCTGCTCGAGGAAGAGACAAAGTGCTTCTGCTTCCTGGCAGGTCACGAGTCCTTTGCGGCTGCTGAGGGCGCTATCGGTATCGCAGAGAAGGCAAACAAGGTTCGTAAGGAGCCGCTCCGCGTTATCCTGAACGGTCTTGGCAAGGACGCTGCACAGATCATCTCCAGAATCAACGGCTTTACATATGTTGAGACCGAGATGGATTACTACACCGGCGAGGTTAAGGAAGTATTCCGCAAGGCATACTCCACCGGTCTGCGTGCTAAGGTTAACTGCTACGGCGCAAACGACGTTACCGAGGGCGTAGCAATCATGTGGAAGGAAGGCGTTGATGTTTCCATCACTGGTAACTCCACCAACCCGACCAGATTCCAGCACCCCGTTGCAGGTACCTACAAGAAGGAGTGCGTAGAGAAGGGCAAGAAGTACTTCTCCGTAGCTTCCGGCGGTGGTACAGGCCGTACACTTCACCCTGATAACATGGCAGCTGGTCCTGCTTCCTATGGCATGACGGATACAATGGGACGTATGCATTCCGACGCGCAGTTCGCTGGATCTTCCTCCGTTCCTGCACACGTTGAGATGATGGGTCTTATCGGTATGGGCAACAACCCCATGGTTGGCGCTACCGTTGCTTGCGCAGTACTCGTTGAGGAAGCACTCAAGGCTTAATCTCAAGCCAAATACAGAGATTTTGATTAATTGAATAGCTTTACAGAATAACATTCAATAAAAGAAAAATCTCTTAGCCGTCCACATCCCGTCCACATTTGAAAAAGTTGTGGACGGGATTTTTATTGCTTGTGGACGTATAAGAGATAAAATTATATTGTTAAACTATAGTGTTTTATATCTGAAGTTATAAAGGTTTTATATTGTAGGGGTCGGTCAAATCATTGTTTTCATTAATTGTAAGAAACTCTACTAGCGCAGAATGCCTAATTTTATATGAACCTAATTTTAAGGCGGGTAATTTTTTCGCTTTGATTAATTCATACACATAAGTTGTGTTTGTTTGAAGAATTTTCGATGCTTCTTTTACTGTATATAAGCGTATATCTTCTGAAATATTTTTATTATCTTCCAAAGTAATTAATCCTCGTTATTTGCTACTTGTACTTCCAAATCCACCATTTCTTGTACCGTTAGTTTCATCATCTATTGTGACAAAATATTGTGTAATTATTCCTTGTGCAAAAGCTTCGCCTTTATGTATTGATATTATACGGTAAATTATACTTTTGAATAATAATATTCAAGAAAACTATTTGCTCTTTTTTGAGTTCTTTGTTATTTAAATATAATTTATATAATGAATGAAATTTCGTATGTTCTTTCAAATTCATAATACACAAGTTCGGAACGTCATTATTTAGTCTATTAAAATCAATATGATGAACAATATTACTAGGCGATAGATACTTTTTATTGTTTATTTCGATTGAATTATTATCTGTTAATAAATATTGTTCTGCAATTAAACGATGCTCAAACACAAATCCATCTATATTTCTAAATGGGTGGTCTGGGGAACGAATTAATCTATACCCATGGGAAGATATTCTACTGTTTGATTTCCAACTACTGTTTAATTCTCCTCTAAGACCATATTGATGATTATTTTCTCCTGAAGAATATAATCGTCTTAATTCAATACTACATTCTTTTGAGCAAGCTAAATGCTTAATTTTTGATTTTTGATATGGTTTCATATGAAATAATTTCCCACAATATTCACATTTACAATTTAATTCATTGTGTGACTTTTTAAATTCTCCCTCGCATTTTTTACAACAAAATAAATGTTTATGTTTTTTTATACGAAAAGTTTGACAAGGGAACTCTTTGTTACAATTGTCACATTTTACAATGGCGTAACCTTTATTATTTGTTACTACTTCCAAGACAGCCATCTCCTCTCTGTGACGGAATTGCCTTTAATTCATCATATGTATATTCTTCTATTTCAACATACGGTACAGGCATTACTATTGCTTGTGCTATTGCCTTTCCGTAAGGATATATAAAACTGTCTTTATTATTAACGTTTATATTAGAAGTATTTTTTGCAATGTATAAAGTCTTATCCGTTGTGTTTGTAATAGGAACAAACCACTCATTCCGATATCCAGAATCTATCACTCCGCATCTCTGAGCAATGCCTTTACTACCAGTTGACCCTCTCTCCTTAAGAATAAAACAATAATCTACATCGCAAGCCGAAGCTATGCCTGTTGGTATCATTTTTGTTTCGTGAGAAGGAATAACCATATAATCTTCCTTAAAATCAGCATAGATATCATACCCTGCATCTTCAACTCTCTTTGTGGGTATTTTTGCTGTGGGTCTTATTTTTGCAAATTTAACTGTTGTAACCATATCATACATAACCTCTAACTTTCTTTACATTATTTATAATTCTTTCAATTGTATAATCCACATCTTCATCAGTAAGTGTATCATCCCAGCTTAATCTGATACTGTTGTAGATATATTCTTCTGGGCAGTTGATAGCTTTTAATACATGACTAGGTTCTAATGAGCCACTATTGCAAGCTGAACCTGCTGATACACAAATACCGTCCATATCAAGTAGTAACATGAGAGATTCAGACTCAACACCCTTAAATCCAACATTTAGAGTTGATGATGTGGAGTGTTCTATATCTGTGTTAAAATGTACATCTGCCATTTGTGAGAAAGCATTATAGAATTTATTTTGAATTTCTCTACAACGATTATCTTTTTCAGGAGAGTAGTTGTAAAGTTCTGAAGCTTTGCCCATTCCAACTATACTAGCTACATTTTCAGTTCCCGGTCTAAGTTTCTTTTCCTGTGCGCCACCGTAGAGGAAAGGCTTGAACTTATCGGGTTCTTTTATGTAGAGTATACCCACGCTCTTATTTGCGTGGAATTTGTGCCCCGATAACGATAAGAAGTCACAGTCGAGTTTTTTAACATCAATAGGGATATGTCCAAAAGCCTGTGTAGCATCTGTATGAAAAGGGATATCGTTCTCATGACAAACATCAGTCATAGAAGAAATATCATATATCTGCGCAGTTTCGTTGTTCACCATCATGTGAGAAACTAAATTTGGGAGTTCTGTTTGAATGTTCCATTTAAGAGAACAGTATTGCGATAACGAGGTTGTACGGGGATGATTCAATATTGAATGATGTTCATACGGAGAACACAGTACATAATAAAATTGTGAACAAACCCAGTTGTTGGACTCTGTGGCACCAGACGTAAAAAATATCTGATTTGGCTCTGCGTTTATAGCGTTAGCTACTTGTTCTCTTGCGTGTTCTATTGCCTTCTTTGCTTCTCTGCCGAGAGAGTATAAAGATGATGGATTACCATAATTTTCTGTTAAGTAAGGGAGCATAGCTTCGAGAATGGGTTTTGTTATTGGGGTAGTGGCTGCCATATCTAAATAAATTGTTTTATTCATATTAGTCTTTATACCTTTCTACATAAGGCTTTGTTTTATCTATATTATGTTTATATCCTGTCTTTGGAATAAATCCATCTTTGCGGGCAACACCACCAAATTTATTCGAGTAAAGATAGTGTTCATAACCCATGGCTTCCATTTTAGGAATATCTTCATTTTCAACTTGAATAAATCCCAAATTAATACCATGCCCGCAACAGCAACCAGTAGTACGGATGTCTTTATCCCATAGTTCTTGAATTTCGTCTGCAATGCAACTGTCTATTGAAATGGGGTAATTTTTATATTTTGGCTCACCGTCTGATTGAACATTTTTGTATATGAAGTCTTTTGGTGGAGTAAGTGTAATGGTTTTACAATTATAGGATTGTGTAATACTCTTTTCTAATATTATGTTGTTTAAGTATGTTTCATATATTTCTTTTGCCCAATATTCAGCATCATAATGTTGTATGTAATCTGGCATTTTGGCATATAGCTTTTCAAACTCAACAGAGTTTAATATTTCTGTTGCTTTCTTTTGAGTAAAGCCATATTGTTCTACAATTGTTTCGATTATGTAATTTATTAAGCCGTTATTCATATCTTACTCCTTTGGATTGTTCTCAGATTTTTCTTTTTTATTACGAATAACAAGCCTAAATGGCATTGGTATTACTGCCATCAAAATAACTGTTCCGAGCCAATGCCAAAAATCACTGAATATGTACTGTAAAATTTCTAGCATTCTTTTCACCTCTTTTTACTTATTTATCATCGGGCAAACTGTCATACCTCTATCTTTCATATAAGATATAAAGTCATCAGGTCTAGCGCATTTCATCATTTCGCTCATATTGTCATATGCCTTACTATAAGTTGTCTCAATGGTCATAAGAGTTGTGTCTTTGATTTTATAAAGGCTATATGGTATACTCAAATAATTGAAAACTTTGATATAACCATTTTTATACCATATATCTCCATTAAATTTGCGCTTAAGTTGACGATAAATTTGTCTATTGAAATTAGGATTATGCACGTCTATAAGATTTTTAATTATTTCTGTTTCAGTCTTATCGGGCTGACGAAATCCATAAGATGTAGTTGAAAAACAATAAAATGGGTTGTCCTCAATATACATTGTAACTGTACGTCTCCAAAAATCTTTTAATTCGTTTGGTTGATTCATTTATTATCTCCTTTTTATAAACTTACGATGAAAGAAAGGTTTTATCGTAAAATTGAATTTTTCTATCCCTTGTTTTACCGAGGGTAGAGAGGGGTTGATTTTTAGAAAATTTATATTTTTCAGTTGCTTTTTAAATTTTCTAAAATTTCATTCACAATATCATCATAGCCATTGATATCTCCGTTGCAGATAGCATATGAGATATTCCAAGTGTTTAATTTTTCTATCAGTGGCGTAACAAGAGCGTTGCTTTCTTTCTCAGTCTGAAGTCTGCCATTAGGATTATATGGTTTTACTCTCTTTAATAGATACGTTTTATTGTTGAATGAACAGAAACAATTATATACCATTTTATTAAACTCTTCACCAAGAATTTCACTAGAATTATAAAATGAGGATAGTAACAGGGGAGAATCGGTCACGATTACATCAACCTTGTCCTTACAACGATTCATTCTATAAAACTGTTTGCCAAATATATAAACCTGATTGTCGGGTTGAAATATTGTTGAGTTTTCTTCCCATACTTTGTCTTTTGCAAACTCTGTAATTAGTTCAGCATTTACTCCTGCTAATTTGAGTTTACTAAAGATGTAAGCTGCTCCAGTGTTTTTACCTGCGCCGGGAACACCGAATAAATTTACTACTAAACAATTTGTATTCATATATACTTTTCTTATCTATCCATATTAGCAAGCCTATACTTAGCTACATCAGCCCAAAACCAATTTTCAAATTCTCCTTTACGGTCACAAATACCATTGTCTATACCTATATAATTTCTATTTTCAAGTTGAGCAGCTTTTAAAATAGAACCTGAACCACAACAAAAATCAACTACCAAATCACCCTCGTTTGTATATGTACGAATTGCATACCTGCAAAGTTCAATAGGTTTCTGTGTAGGGTGTAGAGAACATTTTTGTTTGTCAGTGGCAAATTTCCAAATACTTGTTGGATAACGCTCTGTACTATCATAAGTAGTTAAGCCAAAGTCCCCATAGTTAGAAGTTTGAATACAATTTATTTTACTTTCAGCTTTACTCACTTTACGTTTATGTCCTGTTGTTTTCTGCGGATTATAAGTAGGTAGCTTGTTGTAGAAAACCATTATATCTTCATGTGTTCTCAAAGGCATTTTCTTTGCATTGAGATGACCCGTAGGTGTAGTTTTCTCCCAAATGATATTATATTTGTGCATTTTCTCATTAGATAACATCATCTTAGCAGTAAATTTATCCTGTCCGAAAAATAAAACTACACCGTTGTCTTTTAGTGTTCTTTCTATTTGCTCCCACATTGGTTCTGGTGGAATAATATTATCCCACTTGTTTTTAGCAGTCACTCCGTATGGTAAGTCAACAAAGTACATATTAACGGATTTATCAGATATCTGTTTAAGTCCCTCGATACAGCCCATATTATAGACATTATTTATTTCAAGCGTTTTTATCAACTCCTATCTCAAACTATAGGTTATGTCTTTACCTTTAATGACTTCACCTTTAATTTCATCAAACAAATGAAGTAAGACATCGTTTGCTTCTTCTTCATTTTTATAACTACCCATAAGGAAACCAAACGAGTCAGTGTCATAATCTGTGAGACAAAATATCTGATTTTCGCTTTGATACAAACTAATCATTGTCTTAGTATTTATTATTGTTTTTTTATTTTGAGATTGTATAAACATTTTTATCAACTCCTTTTATGACTTAGTTTCAGCTAAAAGTTTTTCATATTCTTTCTTAGCTTTTTCTAATTCAATCTGTTTAATCTTAACTTTCATTTTGTCATATATTTTCTTTTTGATTTCTTTGTAATCGGAAATCAATTTTTTACCATGTTCAATATCAAAAACCATATGACAATTATATTCGTCCCAATCTAAAGGAACATATGATTTTAAAATATTATTAAACTCTGTCCATTCTTCCTCTACTAAAAACCAATACTCCTGAGTCACAAACATTAATCTGCCAATATTTCCATTGTCCCAGTGAATATAATATCTATCTTTATCCCCTTGAAACTTAGTTGTAGGATTTGTAATATCATACCCTTTAATAATTTTAAAATCATCAAACTCAATATTATCTCCCCATTCAAGACCTAATGCTTTTAATTTTTTGCAAGTTTCTAAATATTTGTTTGGAGAATTACCATAACTCCAATTTTTGGCTTTTTCAAATTCATTTATATATGTTTCTAAGAAACTAATTCTTTCATCAATAGTCATCAAATCTCCTCCAATAAAAGTGGATTTTCATTATGTATTTTTAATTCTTTCTTTAGCTATCTCAAAATATGTATCATCAAGCTCTATGCCAATAAATTTACGATTAAGGTTCTTACAAGCTACACCTGTGCTACCACTACCCATAAAAGTATCTAACACGATGTCGTTTTCATTGCTTAACTCATAAATTAAGTCTTTAAGCAATGGAACTGGTTTTTCACAACTATGTAACATTTTTTTAGACGATAACCGTCTATAAGTTAAAATATTAGATTTGTTTTTGCTTTTTGAAACAATATTAGTTTTACAACATAGCAAAATCAATTCGTAATTCGGGCGGTAATTATTCCCCATTCCAAACCAATCTTTATTCCATACTAATATATTTTTTACAATAAACTTTTTCTCAAATGCAATTTTAAATTTATCAATATTTTGCCAACTACAAAATATACATACTACATTTTTAGACACTCTATATGCCTCGTTTACAAACTCATCTAACCAATTCAAATTATCATCATTAAAAACTTTAGTGTTTTTAAATTTCCCGTTTTTTCTCTGTGGAGTTAAATCTATTCCATAGGGGGGGTCAGTTAATAATAAGTCTATGCTTTTATTTGGGACATTCTTTATAAGCTCCAAATAATCACCGTGCCAAAGTTCTATATCATTCAAATTAACACTTCCTTTTCAATTTACAATAAAACGAGTCTTTTATCTGAATACATTTAACCATTCTTCGTTTTTGCCAACCTTGTTACCGCTAATACCACCTTTATCACCATTAAAATGAAGTCTTATAGCTTCATCATCTGATATAGATTCTTTTTCAGAAACAAATATAGCACCAAGAGTAACATCAAATAAATTACTAAGAAAATCGTGTATATCAAAGTTAAACCCATAACCAGTAGTATTGGTATAAGGAGGGTCTATGTAAATAATTTGATAGTCTGATTTATCGTTTCGAATTATAGACAACATTTCATAAATATCTTTATGGTAACAAGTCAACCCTTTACAATTATTTATAATATCCTTTACTCTTTTTTCGATAATATCTATCATTGGTTGCATAGGATTTACGGGACTTCTCCTTTTGCTTGTTTCTGTTGGTTGCCAATAGTTACGGAATGAGGTGTTTTGCCATTTACCACCTGTATTCCATATTTGCTTACCACCAAAAGACGAGGCTTGTAGAAGTATGTATTTATATGCTTCGTCTATATCGGCATTTGTCTGAGACAATTCTTTCATATGATTTTGTATGAGTGATTTATCTCTTGGGACTGCTTTTGAATATGTATAAAATTTATTTAAATCAAAAGAACCATCGCCGATGGATTTCCAAAACACTCCCCAAGAACTTTTGTCGCACATTACAATTTTTTCAGGCGGTATTCCTCGATTTAAAAGTTCAATGGTAATTGCTCCAGAACCACAACACATATCATAAAATTTTGTATTGTTTGTAAAGAACGTTGTATCAAGAATATAGTCAACTATTTCTTTTGCTATTCGTTGTTTACCGCCTTGATAAGAGCAAGGTGGCACAAGTTTTGTAATATTCGTTTTAATCATCTCCTATCAAATACTGTTTTCATTGTATAATTTTGACTACATATAGTAATAATTTTAGTGTAAAACATCATATATAGTGCTTGCTTTAATAATTTGTTATTAGCACTTCTATATCTTCCGACTTGTCTTTCTTGTGATAATTACAATTACCATACCCACCATTTAAACAGTGAATTATAAATCCGTTCTTTTCAGCCCACTCTTTAAGATTTGGATTAGTCTTAAAGTTATTAGATAATGCCCACTTTACATCTGCGTTTTCAAGCATTGTCAGCAGTTCATTTTCGTCTGTTTCATTCCACCCATTATTCTCGTTGTAGGTAGCCGTTGAATTGAAATAGGGTGGATCACAGTAAAGAAAATCATTTTTACAAAAATCAATATTTTCAAAACCTCTAAAATCCGAGTTAATAAATTTAAAGTTTCTTTTATGTAATTCTCCCACAAAGGCATTAAATTTTTCTCTTAGTGTTGGATTAAAACTGCTACGATCTTTACCAAATGGCATATTATATTCGCCCTTGGAATTAAACCTTATTTGATTATTAAATCCGTAACAGATTAATGTATAAAGCATTATAGGACTTTTATTGACTGATTTATTGTAATCATCTCTTAATTGCCTATAACCTTCGGTGTTAGTTTTTGAAAGATTGTATTTATTTATATATGTATCAATTTCAGACAATGCTTCATCTTTCGTATGATTATGTAAATATTCAAGTATCTGAACCACAGGTAAACACAAGTCATTATAAATTGTTTCTTGTGATGAAACATTAATTCCTACATTAAATCCACCTCCAAACAAATCAAAAAATCTATTTATATTTGTCGGAAATAATGGTATTATTTGAGGTAAAAGTTTAAATTTACCGCCCACATAGTTAAGCGGCGACTTAATAAATTTATGTTCCATTTTAACATCTCCTTTAAATCTTGTAAGTTTATTTGTACAATGAAATTTTTGTTTTATCGTAAGATTTAACATATAGTGTAAGTCAAAATGAGTCATAATGATATACACTATATGTTATTTGTCTTACTTTACTTTGAAATTGGTATGATTATTTACAATGAAGAACTACTTCGCCTTGGTTTAGACTTTCTTGAACGTTGATAACCCTTTGATTTGACGACCCTCGCCAAGCAAGGGAAATATCTCGTTTGTCATTTTCATATTTACCATCAACAAGAACGTCACAATACTTAATAACGTCTAATGGGGAAATCCCATTCATTTCATGGTCTTCATATTCTTTATCTTTGCCAAGAATTTCTTCCCATGTATATCCGGTATAAAGCCAGATTGTTTTGCTAGGGAATTTTTCTTTGATTGTTTTAACAATCTTATAGACAGTTTCAAGATTTTGATATTCAAGAGGATGACCCCCCGACAGAGTTAAACCTGAGATATAGGGTTGAGATAAATCATCTAAAAGTTCTTGCATTGTTTCTCCTGTAAATGGAATGCCGCTATTAAAATCATGTGTTTGCGGGTTGTGACAGTTAAAACATTTTTGACTACAACCGCTTACCCAAAGCACAACTCTCAATCCATCACCATTTAGCATATCATCTGTGGTTATATTATGGTAATTCACATACTCACCCTGTCCTTTATCTCTGCCACTTTTGCTTCATTATATCTGCTCTTTCCATGTATTCTGGTATAGCCCAAATACCCATTCATACGGTCTATTTGAGTTATATTTTCTGAACCACACTTTGGGCATTTATTCATATCAAGCTGTTCGTATCCACAATCTTCACAATAAGACAAAGCAAGGTTTATACCCTCGTAAAATCCCATATCCATCGCTCGTCTTACAAGCGTTTTAATTGCTTTTTTATTATATGAAACAGGATATCGGCAATATTGAATTTTACCACCGTTAAACAAGTTCCAAAAACGGCTTTCAATATTTTGCTTTTGAATAGGAGTTATCTTTTCCCAAACGCCACAATGAAATGAATTAGAAACATACGGTCTATCAGATACTCCCTCAACTATACCATATTTTTTACGGAATTGAGTTACCTGTAATCCACAAAGGGATTCTGCCGGAGTGCCATAGATAGCATACAGAATATGGTCTTGTTCCTTAAATTCATTTACTCTTTTATTAATATATTCCATTACTTCACAAGCGAAATCACTGTCTTCAACAAGAGATTTACCATTGTACAAATGCTGTAATTCATTGAGAGCAGTTATGCCAAAACTCATTGTCATAGCTGAAAGCAAAGGTTTTATCTTATCATCGGGGTTAAGATTACCACCATAAAATCCACCTTGCGTAAATCCCATAGGATTTGTTGATGCTTTCTTTTCTCCTAAAAACTCATAAGTTCTTTTGTGAAGATTCCTAATAAGTTCAAGGTAATAATCAAGGACTTCATAAAAATCTTTATTTTCTTGTCTTGCTTTTGCAAGTATCATAGGCAAATGTAATGATATCGCACCCATGTTGAAGCGCCCTTCAAAAACAGGTTCATCATTATCATCTGCTGGTTTCATACCGCCATGAATATACCACGGCGATAGTGAAGCTCTGCACACATTTTGCTGACTATATGTTCACTCAGAGTAGCCTACACTCTTCAACGTGCCTACTGCTTGGAACAGGTGCTTATCTCCTGTCCTACTCGGTTACATTCATCGCCGATAGTCGATACACACTTCTATCTTTTAGATAGGTTGGCACGGTCTCATCTTATTTTAAGACCTAACCGTTAGCACGATTTCTCGCACACCCTTTAAGCAAGGTTCAATAGGTTTTACATGGGCTACATATTTCCACTTACCCATAAGGCTTATTACTTTCCCATATTTCTTATAAATAGATGGTATATATCCTTCTCCAGTGAGAGAAAGATAATCGGGATACATACATTTGCTACTACAATCAATAGAAATATCAAAAAGCCATTCTAACGGTTTCCCCACACCATGCAAATTTTCATCATATAAAAAAGTGAGTTTTGGGAAGAGAACAGGCTTTTTATATCCCTTTTTACCTTGACCGTTCATTCTTACTTTTAATGCAACTTCACTAGCCATTGTACCCCACTTGCTAGTATCGATACCGAAGCTAATTGCTATAAAAGGATAATCCCCACGAGATGAACCAACTGAATTAAAGCACATTTCCCAAGACTGGAAGCCTTGTTCAAAATCACGGTGTACTTTTCTAGTAGCGTAATTATCAGCAAGTTCATTTAACATTTTATTATCCCACTCATGAGAACCACCCATAGGGACATCAAGATAGATTTCATCACTAATGTTTAAATATTCTTGATAATATTTTTTATAACTCTTTTCGGCATAAGGTGCAAGGATAGTATCCACCCTAGGAATTGTGAATCCACCGTATTGTTGACTAGCTGCTGACATGGTTACATCGCTTATAACATCAAAGGCAACATCAAGAGTTTTAGGCTCATTATAATGAATATTACCCATTTCAAACCCACCCTTTAATACGTTTTTCATGTTAAATAAGCAACAGTTTCCAGTAGGAATACCATGTTCCAAAAGAAAACTATGGTCTACCTCTACATCTAAACACCACACCTCTGAACGAGAATTAAGTTTTTCAGGTTGTATGTCAGCAACGCGCCAAGCACTTATTCCTTTTTGACTTGAAGATGTTTGATAACTGATTGTTTCAACGTTACGCACTCCATAATTTGTTTCTGTTCCTGTTAAGTCACGAGTTGAAGATACAAAATAACCCGATATATTGAGCAAATCATATATACATCTATTTAAATCTCCTGTAACTTGAACACCTCTAAATTCAGAATTTGCTCCTATTGTTAAGTTTTTATTACCATCTGCACACATAAAGCCATTTATGTAATATAAAACATTGTTATAGTTTAAAGACAGAAATGGTATTTCTTTAGTATTTGTGTCCAACATACTAACTTTCAAATCGTTTGTATTGCCACTAAAAGGAGTGACAGTATATCCGCAATCTCTAAATCTATTCGCATATTTGATTTTTTCCCCACATAATCTAATTATGATATATGTCGGTCTATTGGCTTGTGGAGAACCAATTAAACTCCCATCGCCTTTAGCAAATCCTCTGCACCATAGCTTTTTATTTTCTAAAGATAATGTTTCCCAGTCAAATTTGGTAATATCGGGAACTTGATATAAAACATCACCGACCGACAATTCAACGGTTTCTGTTGAATCTTTTAGAATCCATCTATGGTTCTTTGTACAATAAACATCTACTGGTTTACTTGTGTGTGTTCCTTTTTTGAACGTTACCTTTTGGATTGGTTGCCAACCATATTTGTGAACAATAGCCTTGCGCCAAATGCCTCTATGAGATAGCACCATTGTTTCATCACCATCTGCGAAATCGTAAAACGATTTTACGCCATCTTTAGTAATAAATCTTGTGTCTCTTCTAAAACAATTTATCGAGTCCAGTCTATCTTTCTTATCATGTATGTAAATATAACCGTCTCTCGCAGCCTGCCGTTCCTCTACGTTAAGGAAGAATTTATCATAAAGATTTTTATTTAGTTCACCATAAATTAGACTACGTTGTGTACTTATCATTGTAGAGTCGGTATTTGCATTTGATACATCCCCAATATACCTTATACCTTGTGACTTGATATAAACATCGTCCATCATATGAACAAAATCTTTTTTATAATTTCGATACTGTTGATATGCTTCGCCGGATTTTGGATATAATTCAAGCAAAGTATGTTCTACAATTGCGTGAATAGTTTCTACTGGGATACCGTCTGTAAATTCATCTTCATCGATATAATCCATAACAGCATTGCAGATTTTTATGTAATCATCGTTAGACAATTCATCTAAAGCTCGGCTAGAAGCCTTTTTACAAGCGTTAATTATTTTTTGGCAATCAAAATCTTCTAATGTGTTATCTTTTTTGATAACTTTTATCATCTCATATCACTTATTCCTCTCTTATTTTTCTTGTTTTATTTTCATTCTCTTTGGTTTGACTATCCAACATATCAATTTCATTAGTGTGTTTAGACATAAACACCATTGAAGCAGTCAGATAACCAAGTCCGAAGAGGATAAAACCTATTGTTATACTTAAGATAATTGTTACTATCATCATTGTTTTATTTATGTGTGAATCGGGGGAACTTGTTCTGTAAAGTAGGATTAGACATATAATCATATGTGATTTGTAATTGCCTGTCTATATCTCCCCAATTATAGGCTCTATGGCTAAGAAATCTGTAATTGAAAGGAGAATCAGGAACGCAGTATTCATCTTGATTCCATGGATAATCAAATACTATAGAATGATATTTACCATTATCTAAATTATCAATACAATCATCAATAAGTACATCAATATTCCCACTAAGCATTTGTTTCTTCTGCATACAGATGAGGTTCTTTCTTACGTCCATAAAAGGGAACGTGCGTTGTAACCATTCTGCTTTCTTGTGCGTATTTTCTGTATTTGTAGCAGTTACAAAATATATCTCATGACCGTTATCATACCACTTCTTTAAGACTTCAATACAACCAGGCATTACTGATATACCTTTCCAAACTCTCTTGTCAAGGAACAGGGAAGGGAAGTCTTTCTTAAATTCAGGCTTGACATACTCTTCAATGCCATAAGATTTAATATCTTCTATTTTGAGATTATCATTATGGTCTGCATTGTAAACTTTTAACACACTTTCAGTCAGATTATTTAAGACGTTATCCACGTCACAAGCTATAATCATGTATCAACCTCTGTCTCACTTTCGCACTTAACGATATATTCATGTATCTTCTTGGCTATATCGTTGAGTTTTGTATTGTCTCCATTATCAATATTGAAATCACCGAGGAAATTTCTGAAATCAATATCAATAAGAAGTCTTTCCATTATCTTACTAAACTCGTCCCCACGTTGTTCCATACGGCTAATACGAGTGTGAACAGGGGATGTGATTGTAATGACCTTAACCGGCTTACTAGTATAATGGCTCTTTAAGAACTCAACTCCTGCTGGGTCTATTACATAAAGGTCTGAATTGTCAGCTTGTTCTGCGGTCGCCCCATAACGGTAATCTCCGTATGAGGTATAACCTATAAAGTTAGCTAGTTGGTTAAAGAAAACATCGTTTACAAAGGTATGCCCTGTTTCATTTTCAGTACGCATTGGTCTTGTTGTGTAAGACTGCAACTGCTTGTAACCATACTTTTCTTCAAGAATATTTGCTACGGTTGTCTTGCCAGAGCCTGAAGCTCCAACAATAAGGTATAGATTTTTCAAAGTTTAATGTCCTTTCTGTTAATTATCAATAGCAGTATTACCTGTTATCAGTTCTGAATAGGGTAATGTTTCTATCCATTTGCAGAAATTACACCATTCATTAAGTTTGTGCGATTTGCGGGATTTATAAATATTTGAAAGCACTTCGTAATTTAGCATAAGCGTTCTTTTTTGATTATAACTTGATGGAAGCAATTGAATCATTTGCCACCAAAGTGCCTTGTTAGTTTTCTGACTACCTAAATACGCCTTACGATACGCATTCAGTGCTTGAATAGTAGTATTAAGAATTTCAAGGGCTGAAGCCTGCAAATAGATTGTTTCTTGTTCATCATTATCATATATTCCGTAGGTCTGATAGTCTCCGGTAAACAAATGCTCTCTGCTAAAATCGTCTAAAGTAAATTCCTTTTCGGATATTTTGTGCATAGTGGAGCAACTATTTGCAACAGTCCCAACTTTATATGTGTCATATTCCTTCCACCAATATAAAGGGGCAGTTACATCAACATATACAGTAATCATACGCATGAACTTGCGGTGGTCTGTGCCTGCCTTGCAAAGCTTCTTCATAAGAGTGAGGTCATTGTCGCCAACTTCAACAGGCGTGATTTCCCAGAAATGGCTGTCCGACTTAGCCCAGCTGTTCAGCGGATTACGCATTCCTCTTATTGCACTTTCCCACCCAATTACTTCACAATTTTCAATTGCTATCAATTTTTAATCTCCTTTATCTTTTTCTCCTTTTATTCTTCTTAATATACCCACTCCAAAAATATTGTGGGTCATCAATAGTCAGAAATTCATTTCTGAATAACCTGTGAAACTCCTCATCGGTCAGAGGAACGTATGTATTTTTATCTTTCTTCTGCTCTACATTTTGCTTAATCTCATTGTCTATCTGATTATCTAAAACTTTATTTTCAATCTCTGCCATAATGTTACCTCATGTAGCAATGCCTCTCGTTATGCAGAAATTGAAAAGTGTATTGTAATCATCTTCGTTTGCGATAGTAACCTTGGCAGGTTGAGATAAGTCAAGCCCGAATACTCCCATTAAAGATTTAGCATCACAGATGTAATTATTATGGCTGATAATAGCTATCTTGCTGGACAACTTCTCAGCTTGGATTACAAAATCCTTAACATCTGTAACCTTTTCAAAATGTACTGTAAATTCCCTTACTTCATTACTGTGCTTTAGGTCGTGACAACCATCACAATAGCTTGCACAGCTTACACCATTACAACTCATACTGTTTTTATTCCTTTCTAAATTTTATCTTTTTCATATTCACATTAACTACCAAAAAATCTTGTTGTGTAAGTAGTCCCCCAATTATCTTCGCTATATTCAAAAACGTATTCTACGTCTCCGCTATATTCAAACCATACAAGGCTATCATATTCACTTAACTCTGGATTGTAGTAATATGTTGCTGAATGCGAAGTACCTTCGGCACTAAATACTTCCTTAACTACCTCTTTGGTTTCTTCATCAGGAGTTATCCCTGAATATAACCAATTTGAAATTCCTTGAAATTGATCTTTTTGAAATAAAACTTCTGTAACTGTATCGGGGAAATCCTCTGAAACAAGTCTGTTTCTTATTAGTTCTGCTACATAGGTTTTGTATTCTTTTGAGAAATTACCAACTTCATGTTGAATAGTAATTTCAATCATTGTTATTTCATTTCCAGATAAGGTATCATAAAGTGTGACTGGTTCTGTTGTAGTATCATTTTTGTTGTCAGAGGTAGTCTGTACGATTATTGAATTTATCGGTTCTGATAATTCAGCCAGTTTATTAAGATATGTACTTCTAGTAGCAGTTATGTTCCCGACATTAATGTCGGAGACATCTAAATCAAATGAGCTTCTGATTTGAGTGTAATCATTATTAAAAGCATTACTTATTTGTGTTTGCTGTTGTTCTTGCTTTTCTTCAGTACATTTCTTATAAATCATTGCTCCGTCAGCTATACTCAAAAGAATTATTAATGCTACACGAAAAATAATATCTTTATTGTCTCTAAATCGAATAAAATCACCTACTTTCTGCGGAAGTGCATTTACGTTTGTCATTTTTTATGTCCTTCCTGAAACGAATAAGTTTAATCCTCTGTATATGTGTCTAATTTGTCAATAAAGTCATTTATGAAATTATCGTTATTTTCTACTTCATTCGGATAATCTCTCTTTATTTGGTCATAAACACAATTATAACAAAGTTCTTTATCATTATATATGTATAGGCAATCATCACTATTGTTTTCACATCTATCGCAGACGTGAATAGGTATTGGCTTACTGTATGGACAATAACCTCGACCACATACATCTGGAGGACAACCTACACACATATCTTCATATACAATCATCTTACATCACCTCATTCTTTAATATTATTGTTGCTATATAAAATTTGATACACCAAACAGAATTTAATACCACATGAAATGATATTGTCTAACGAATTTGGTGTATCTATATTATATACCATATATTTGATTTTGTCAAGTGGTTTAGATAGGTAAAATCAAGGGTTTGTAAAAATACGAGGAAATATTAAATAAATAAAACGCAAAAAAATTATTAAAAATAATTATTTTCTATGCTGATAATTTTGCGTTTTATTTATTATTCATTATCTATAATTTCATTGCCTTTATTTTCTGTATTATTTTCTTGATTTTCTATATTATCTGGTACTGAAACTGATTTATCGCAAAGCTCCCATCGGTCTTTCGGCAAAATAATATATAAACCATTGGGCAGTCCCACTTGGTAACTGCCCTTGATTTCTCTTAGTATTTTACCGACACATTTACGACCTTTCTCTGGGACGATGAGTTGCACTGTATCGCCACGGTTCATTAAGTCATATCCTTTCTTTCATTTCTTTCATTTTCATCAGTTTTGTCTACCTCAATATCAAAAGTATCATATAGTTCTTGTTTTGCTTCAGCAAGGACTCCATCTATATAATACTTTCTTCTGTTTGATACTGTATCAGGAGCAAACCACTTTTTCTTGAAATTTCTTTTTGCTTCGAGGTAATCATCTCTGCCATTATCACCAGACTTATACCAATCATATTCATGGAGCAGTGTTAGTACGTCCCAAACTAATTCAGAAATTTCTCTATCCTCAAGAATATTCTTGTATTTGTCAGTCCAACCGAAGAGAGAATATTTCAATTCTTCGTCTTTGTATTCAAAATAACCGCCACTCATTAATTATCACTTCCTTTACAATCCCATACATACTCAACAAATTTATCCCAATTCAGCATAACCTGTGAATAAATATCTATCTTGATAGCCTCTTTATCTCCTCCACCACACCATGGGACAAGAACTATTTCGTATTCAGCTTTGAAGCCAAAATAGTAAAATAAATCAGATTCTAGTCTTTCAATAAATTCATCTTTTGTTTTACACTTCTTAAAAGCCTTTTTTTTGTACTCTCTGCTGTGGGCTCGGCTATTGCCTCACCATCAAAATAATAGCGGGGTGTTTTTGAAAGCAGAAAAATATATTCGTGGCATTTTGTGCAGCGATCCCGCACGCTTTCCGGCATTGGGTTGGTTTTCTGCCATATAATATCTTGCCGCAAATACCAGCCGTCTGCACGCAGGGCAAAGGCTAACATCCACGGTATGCCCATAAGATCCTTTGCTTTTATCCCGTCAAAAGTTTTTGGCGTCTTGGTTGGAGCTGATCCGGGATCAAGCACATAAGTTTCTTTTTGCCTGTTCTTATTGTTCCACGCACCTTTACCGCTGCCGGCGTAACTGTCTGCAATAACCACCCACAGCGTGCCCTCCGGTTTAAGTACCCGGTGCACCTCTCTAAAAACAGCAACGAGGCGCTGTATGTATTCCTCCGGTGTGCTTTCCAAACCGATCTGCCCGCTGTTCCCATAATCACGCAAAACGTAATACGGTGGCGATGTTATACAAGTGTCAACGCTGCCGCTATTGAGGGCTCGCAGCCCTTTTAGTGCATCCGAAAAAATTATTGTGTTCACGGTTTCTCCTAATAGCCTGTCCATATCAATATAGCGTTCAAGATTTTAAACTTCGTTTTCGTCCATTTTTGCCCCACAGTTGCCGCAGTAATCTGTTGTCTGGGCATATTCGCCTTCCTCGCGGTCATAAGAAAACCCACAATTAGAGCAGTACGGGTCTTGCGTATGGTAGCCTTTCCAGTACGCATGCACCACCGGCGCGACGTCTGCGACAGGTGTATCTTTCGGAATGACAATGAAATCATTCGCCAGTTCCTCGATGTGAGCTTCTGTCCAGACTGGCTCATCATCTTCCAAAACAGAGCTAATGTACCAGTCCTGGAGATAACCCTCACCTACTGCCTCGCTCTTGTCTAAGTATTCACTCATTCTGTGTCCTCCTTATCTTCGTTCTCCGGCGGTTCTTCCTTGCGTTCAGCATAAAACTGTTTCCTTTTGGAATCATATGCTTCCTTTGCTGATTCAACCTCTGCCTCCAAGCGCAAAACCTCAGCAGACACTTCAGGCTTCACACCCACTCTTTCTTCGTAGCGGAACATCTCGTTAGCAAAGTTGATCGCTTCTGCAAAACTAGAGGCAAAGCTTTCTAAAGCTCTTTGCGCTTCAAGCGCTTTGCGGGCTTTTTTCAACGTTTGGATTTCATCTCTGCAATACCAGCGCATAGCTCTTCGGGTATCTGCCGCCTTTTTAGCTCGTTCTTTCTTTTCCTGTTCTGCTTTCAGCCTTTTCTCCTCAGCTTCTTCTCGCCTAAGCCTTTGAGCAAGCATATCATCAACCCATTTATCCATGTCGGTATCATCGTCAAAGTCGCAGCACGGTGGTTCTATAGGTTCTCCGCCATAACAAACAATACCACCAGGGCAGAGTTCGTTCTCCAGCAATGGGCACCCATCACAACACTCTTGCTGTTTGAAATATTTCCAGAGCATTACGTTTCTCCTTCGTAAAATAATTCCGGGTTGTCGTAGATGTTGCCGATTACCTCGCAATCCCCGATGTATAGGTTATCGAAACTTTCTACATCCCCACCGATAAAGCGCGCAACAAACTGCGCGTCGTCGCTTGCGTATTTCACAGCACCGAGCCAGTCGTTACACCCGTCAGTATACTCAATGACATCCCCATCGAAAATCTTCGTGCCGTTGCGGTCGGTAAGTCCGGAGAACCGACTGACGGTTTCGGGATTGACAAGAAAATGTTCAAAGTCGAGATATGGAACCAGTTCAAGTCGCCCTGTAAGTATGTAGTGGTACTCGCCCATTGGAACATAATAACCTTCGGCCCACTCGCCGCCCTCACTGTAGTAGGTTTCGTCCGGCTGATGTCCCTTGCGGTATTCCTCCAGTGCTTCCGAAAGTTCCGAGTGGCAGAGCGCTATCAATTCGCCGAAGCTGCGCTCCTCGTCCCACCAGCCGTGATTTACGGCGTTCTCGTGGACGTTCTTTGCGAAAACTCTCAGTGTTCTGCTTAGTAATTTCCCCATTCCATTCATTGTGTTGTTCCTCCTCAGAACGGACAGGATTTTAATTCATTTTCAGACATTTTCACTTCTCCTTTTATATCATAGAATGAAACTTTTATTGTATTTTTAATATTCACAAACCCCTAAAAAATAAGAGGTTTGCGAATATTAGTTTTAAAAATTAAATCATAATCTTAGGTTCTGTGTTTCCCCCACAGCCTATACCATGTAGGGTAGGGGAAACACCATCAATAGAATATACTCTACGTCTACTTTCTCTCCATTCTGGTTTATCAATTTCAGCAACTTGAATTAATTTGTTTCCGTAGCCAAGTTCATCTACGGTTATATAAAATTTTCATCAGTACATTTATATGTATTATCGTATTGTGCCTTATACAGATGTTCTGCAAGCAGTTCTACACAGTTAGTAACTATTCCGTTTCCAGACTGCTTGTAAAGCTGACAATCAGCAACACCAATATTTTTAGCATTAGCACAATCTTCTTCTGTAAGACCCATCAGTTTCCAACACTCATTTGGTGTCAGCTTACGGACACGAAAATTATTATCTACAAAATCAGTTACTTTTGGCTGCCGATCCTCACCCTGCATTGTATTAAGTGTAGGAGAAATATAATCAGACGAATAAATTCTCCCCGTTTGTGGATTAGAAAAATTATTACTATCGGGTCTGTAATTGCCTACTTGGTTTACAACATTTGTATTTATCATTCGTGGGTCTTTATAGTCTCGTGCTGTTAAGGAAGGTGCAAAATCATTATATTCTCTACTTTTGCCTTCTCTTTTACATTGACAACCATCATAAAGTATTGCTTTTCTTGAATTTTCAGTTGTAATAAATCGTGAAATTGTTTCGTTGCTCAAATAATATTTCTCATCAACTTCTTTATCAAGAACATCTTTAAGTCTGATGCCCGTATCAAAGGGCTTCGGAAAATCATATGTGCCATTATCAATATCTTTACGAACACTGATTACAAACACACGCTCTCTATTTTGAGGTATTCCACAGTCCTTTGCGTTGAGAACTTTCCAATAGGAATTAAAACCGAGTTCATTAAGGACTTCAAGCAGATTATTAAAGTCATCAATAAATTTCTTACTTACAAGATTCTTAACATTTTCAAACATAAGATACTTCGGAAGCGTTCCATCATCTTTTGCCTTTTTGAGAAGTCTTATGTTTTCCCAAAGCAGAGAACTTCTTGTACCACTATCTGGCTTTAAACCTTTCATTTTACCCGCTACACTGATGTCCTGACAACAAAACGAGATTGTCCACAAATCAGCATATGATAAAAACTCAATTTTATTTATATCTCCGAGGTTATGAGTTAATTTATTAGCAAGCCAATACTTATTGATATCGCTAGATTTACGCCGAGAAAGTTTATACCAGTCATAAGGTTTATTCTTCTCTGGGTCATACCCTAAATTAACTTCTGTGAGCTGTCTTGCCATTTCTTCTCTCGAAGGATAATCAGTATATGTATCGACCATTTTTGGTGTTAAACCACAGTGTATAGCTGCGTAACTAAGCACTGCTTCCTTGTTGATTTCTGAAATATTTACTACATCAACATCAAATAGAATTGAGTTTTCAAAACCTCTTTCTTGACAACCAATTCCGGCGAAAAGAGTATTCATTGTTAGCTTTACTTTATCCATATTTATCTCCTTTTAATTTATTATTAACTCATCATAAATTTTTTTAAAACTATGATAAAACATTCGTTTTATTGTAAAATAGTTGGCTTAACAGAGCCATTTGTGAGCATCGAAATTTGCAAATTCTTATATTACAATCCTATATATCCGTCATCATGTAATCTCTTACAAATCTCCGGGACTTCAATAGTTGCACACTCGTTAAGTATTATTACATCTGCTTCTCTGCATGAAGCTATATATCTTAACTGTTCACTTATCATAGTGTAAAAAGATACTCCTACAATGATAAATTTATCTCCATCTCTAAGTTCATTAACTTTGTCTATTGCAGTTCCATATTCAGGGGCGCTGTCACCATAAAGAACAGGCAATCCGGTTAATTCATTAAAATTGTCAGCATACAACTCGTGTGGCTCGGGCATTCTTCCATGTATAGGAATTACATTCTTTGAACCGGCTTTCTGATGTAGCCCATCTATATTCATTGTAATAACAGGGAAACCATATTTTGCAATAGCAAGATGAGCATCATTAGGCTTTGCCTTGTTGACTACATCACACATTTGCTTTATAGTTTTTCTGTATTCTTCTTTGTGATTTAATGCGAAAGAACGTGTCAACTTATCTCTAAGTCCGTCTTGTTCACTAAAAGTCGGTATACCTGATTCGGCACTTATTCCTGCCCCAGTAAAAAATAAAACCTTTTTCATTTGATTATACTCCCCAAAAATTAAAGCCTAAAGCCTGTGCGTCTCCAAGTTTCTTCATCATATTGGCATCTGAATTTTATTGCTTCAGAAAAATCCTGTAATATCTTAATAAGAATCTCTATTTCTTGTGAATCGTTAAAGTCAATTCTTAATACATTTTCGTGGTCGTTAAAAACATCTATTTGTTGAATTAAACGGTTATATATTACATCTAATCCATGATGTGTTAAACTAATATTTGTAATTTCAGATGTCTTTTCATTTTTGTTAGTAATGCTAGATTTCATTATTTGCCCTCCTTAAAATCCTTAATAAAAATCTCTAGTAAATGAAACACACCCGCATTTCGGGCAACCTAAAAGTAAAATTTTTTCATAAACAGGAGAACCCCAATCAGCTTTTCTTTCTGTATCAGTTCTAAAAGCATAAGTGTCAGGCTCACAGCTTTTAATAATTATGAATGATTCATCACCTTGAATAGTCACTGTTTCAAATTCACCCTTATCATTCTTCCTCCAACAGTCAAATTCTGTTGTATATCCACAGCAAGGGCATTTATGATTTATTGTATTATCACTTGTATTGTTCATTTTTATACCTCCTTTTTAATTACTATTATTGCAATTATATCTCCATCAAAGGACAATTATGCGGTTTTATATAACACTAATTATTCTTTTCCTTTACATATCCATATGGTATTTTTTTTATTTGTAAAAATACACTTTTTCACACGATATGTAAAATTTCCATGTGAAACTTTTGTATAACCACAACCATAAGCAAATTTACAGTTTGTACAGGTTTTAGGGTATTTCTTCATATTTGTTTGAGCTACAATCAAAATTACATCTCCTCTTACGATAAAAAATCTATTTTATTGTAATTCCTTGTTTTAAGAATGGCTCTACAAAGCCATTTATAGAGCCATTCAATAAATGCTAAATTACCATTTAGAATAAACTACACCCTTAATTCTTAAAATCTTCTACTTTTTTGTTCCATTCTTCTTTGCTCATGTTTAATTCATTCATTAAACATTTCTTACACTTAAATTCGGTCACGTTTCTGACATGATACTTCATGTTCATAGCAAGGACATCGTTCTGTCTTACATTTTTACCACACTCGGAGCAAGTTTTATTAAAGTACTGTTTCGCTACATTATAGTTAGTTATACCCTTGTATTCCATCATTTCTTTGATTACTTCATCTGTTGGCTCAGGACGGAACAAACCTCCGTTCCAGCACGAATGATACTCTGATAAAGTACAATTAACTTTTTGCCATCTTTGATTCTCCAAAAAGACGTTTTGGAGAATCATGTGCCACCGATTATAAAGTGTAGAATACCAATATTTATCTAAGGCAACACCGCACAAAGTCCACAAATTAGAAATTAAGCACGATTAGTAAACAAAC
>ERZ773264.445-NODE-445-length-59698-cov-89.044079_pt1 | contig 59698 bp, 36 predicted proteins | sample MGYA00511910_ERZ773264 | MGnify/ENA primary metagenome ERZ773264 (study PRJEB29015, sample SAMEA2737739) | human gut metagenome | biome: human gut; feature: human-associated habitat; material: faeces | place: China | collected 2012 ...
TGCACAGATTAGGAGGCAAAACGCAACCTAAAAATCCGTGAGCATCTGTGAAATCTGTGGGAGGCTCTTACCTGCCAGAAGGTTCTGTGGGTTCTGCGTGTTCCGTGGGAGATTCTTATCTGAAGCTATGTTGGTGCAGCGGAGACCGCTGCACCCCCTAAATATTGCCACGCTACAACAACAAGATTGCCATGCTACAACAACAAGATTGCCACGCTACGACAACAAGATTGCCACGCTACAACAACAAGGTTGCCACGCTACAACAACAAGGTTGCCACGCTACGGCAAAATGCCGAGAAACGGAGTAAGATGAGCAGGAAGACAAACTGGAAGATAGGCTGGAAGATAACCCCTATTGTTCAGGTATCTCCCAGCCATTACTTCACTGATACACAGCACGTTGTGCGACGGATGGAAGATATGATAGATATTTTCGTCTACACGATTTTATTTATAGCTTCATAGCACCCTACACAACCCATTCTATCCAGTTCTCGGGAGTCACCACAGCCTTTTCCTTCACATCATACGCCGTTAGGAACGAAGAAGGAAATTGAGTGTTGGCACGACGTGAATTCCACTTCATCTCGAAAATACTAAACTGTCCATCACACTCCTCCACATAATCAATTTCTTGCTGCTGGGTGGTACGCCAGAAATAACTATTGACGTAACGACCCGAATAGTGGTTGCGCTTTATACGCTCGCTGATAATGAAATTCTCCCATAGCGCACCTGCATCCTGACGAAGCGAGAGAGGTGCAAAGTTCTGGAGAATCGCATTGCGTATGCCATTATCAAAGAAGTAGATTTTCTTGCTCTTCTTCAATTCAGTACGCAGATTGCGATTAAAGCCATTAAGCCGGAACACTATGTAGCATTTCTCCAAAAGGTCTATATACTTCTCTATCGTCTTGTTGTCTGTACCAACGGTCTGCGCAAGTTCATTATACGACACTTCACTGCACACCTGCAAGGCAAGAGCAGTAAGCAACTTGCCGAGCAGAACAGGACGGCGTACGCTCTCGAGCGTCAACAGGTCTTTATAGAGATAACTGCCAGCGAGGTTCATCAGCAGTTCTTTTGCATCATCGGCATGGTTCAATATATCGGGGTAAGAGCCGTAGACGAGTCGCTGCTCAAGGGTCTGCTTCACACCGAGAAGACCGTTACTTGCCATCAACTCGGCAGTGGAGATTGGATAAAGATGATACTCATACTTACGACCAGTAAGCGGCTCATTCAGCTTGTCCTGCAATTCAAAAGAAGAAGAACCTGTCACAAGCAACTGCACATCAGGGAAATTGTCGGTAATTAGTTTCAATGTCATACCTATATTCTCTACTCGCTGCGCCTCATCAATAACAACTATACGATTGTCGGCTATGAGAAGTCGTAGCTCTGCAGTATTCATATTGCTAAGCATATCCTTCACCTCGGGCTCATCACAATTAAGTTGCAATGCCTTATAGTCTTGTTTTTCAAGAATAAGCTTAAACAACGTACTCTTGCCTACTTGACGCGCTCCTATCACGATGATCGCCTTTCCTGCAAACAACCGCGATTCAATTGTCTTCTGCAATAGTCTTGATATCATAACATTAATATTATATTACACTTGCAAAGATACACAAAAAAATCCCCTAATCCCAAAAATCATATATAAATTTGGGATTGTAATCCCAAAAGTTATATAGAAATTTGGGATTAGGACTTATTAAACAAAAAAAGCAGGGCTCCGAAATCGGAGTCCTGCCCTTTTTATTTTTAGTTTTGTGATTACTCAGCGATAGTAAACGGAGAAGTTATTACTACCTTGTAGCCAGCAACAACTTCTGTTACAACATTTGTACGTTCAAACTGATCAGCAGTAAGCTCGCCAATCTTGTCTTCTGCGTTCAAAATCTGATCGTAATCGTAGCCATACGTGTTAAAATTACCCTCTGCATCGAACAGGTGTGGATTAGACACACGGTCGCGAATATCATAGATAACAAAACCACCTGCTACCTCCTTACCTAAAAGTGCCATATCCTTAGTAATGGTCAATGGCTTTTTAGTAATCAGGTTGGTAATCTCCAAGTTGTCAGAAGAGATACGACCGATAATCACGGGTTCGATTGTCTTCATAATCTTGTCCTTGATGACAACCTTTGCATAGTTCGATTTATCGTAATAGTGGGTCAAATCATCTGCATCTTCGGGGTTTCTACTGAAGCTACGCATAACGAATGTTCTGTTGCCACCCGACAAACTGTAGCTATTTCGCCATACATTCTGATTACTTTCGTCGTAAGGATCCGACTTCTTTGCGCCCTCTAAAGCAATCTCCACATCCTCACCACTTGCGAGCAGTGTATCGCCTACTACATTATAGGTGTCAAGATAGAAGTGTCCAACACCATAAGCGTGATAAGCATATTCGTGTTCCAAGTAGCCCTCTTCAGAGTCGTACTTACCCACATTGAAGTACACATTATACTCTTTTTCTCCTTGCGGATTGGTAAACTTCTCCTCATCGTCATCACACGATGTGAAAGTAGTCATACCTGCTAATGCGAGAAATGCAAAGGCAAACTTTGAAAATAATATTTTCGAGTTTCTCATTTCTTTAATTTTAATCGTTAGATAATATTAATATTATTCTGTGGTCTCGAAGTTAGACGCACCATTATCCCACCAGAGGTGCTGCATCTGAATATCGCGAGCGACACCCATATCAGCATCACGTGCAAGAGCTGGCAGACCACTATTAGCGATATCCTCCTTTGTCTGTGGATCGTCTGAAGCCCAAGGAATACGACGCATAATATTAACGGCTGTCTGCACGTTTGACTTACCAAGCTTGATAGAGCCGTCACCGTGACGTGTGCCCAAAATCGGGAAGAGTTTAGGATAACCTACACGACGGAGGTCAACCCATGACTCGTAGCTGTACGGGAAAGAAGCGATGTACTTCTGTGTGATAATCTTCTCGAGCTTTGTCTCCTTAGAATCACCATCATTCCACTTCACACCAACCTTTGTTACGCTCTGCATATCCTTTGAGCGTCCCTGTGGATCAACATAAGGAATGTCTTTCGGTGCATCCACATTAAGATACTGCTCAACATACTGGGTGTACTCCTTCTTTGGGCTGTCACGGTCTTCGAGATAGGCTGTACGAATGCCCTTCTCATAGAAATCCTTTGCCTCGCCTTGCATGTTCCATCCACGGATTGCGCCCTCTGCACGAAGGAAGCAAACCTCCGAAACCTTCATGAAATAGAGAGGAGGTTGGCAGACGCTGAAGTAATCCTTATCAAGCGTAGAATAGCCTGCGTATGGGTTAGCAGCTGCAGCCTGACCGATACCCGGAGTAACACCATTACGCATACCTACATATACACTTCCCTTAGGAGTAACGGCAGGAGCTGATGTACCAGAAACGGCACGAGGGCTCTTTGCCAAAGCTACCTCATTCTTTGTGAAGAGATATTTCATATACGGATGATCAAGATTCTCCAACAAGTTCATAAATGATGCTCCAATGACAGCATCATGCCAAGAACCCGTAATCTCAACAAGTGGGTGAGCTGTACCTGTCTTAGATACGTAGAGTGCAATCTCATCAGACTCTTCCTCTATCACGCCACCATTTTTCGGATCAACAGCTTCTTCAGCCCACTTCTTAGCATTAACAGGGTCAACACCTGTCATATGGATAGCCATACGGAGCTTCAAAGAGTTAGCAAAGCGGATCCATACACTGAGGTCTGAAGCGTTAGTATATTTTGAAGAGAGCAACTGCACGCGACTTTTGATAGTACTTCCAATCTGCTTCTTGTAATCCTTAGAGCGGTTATCAACCAACTTCTCCTCTTTCTCGGTCTTATAAACCAGATTACCATCAGCATCAACCGAGTCCTTACCCTCTACGGTTTTAAGCTCTATCTTGTTGCCGTCTGAATCAAGAACATAGATTGGATTACCATCAGCATCTTCCTTGTCAACCATAGCCAAGTGCTGACCAGCATAATACTTGAAACAGTTGATGGCAGTATCAAGATCAGCCTCCACTTTGTAATAGATTTTCTTCACATCATCGTAGGTAAACGGTGATTCTTCCTTCAGATTCTTAAAATCGGTATAAGGCATCGGACCAAAGAGGTCAGCATTCTCAATAGCCGAATAGTTGAAGAGCATGAGGAAGATGGCTTTAATCTCTGGCATATAGTCAATCTTCGATGCGTTCAGAGTAGGAGCCATATCGAGTTTCATCGCACTGAAACCTGCACCAGGACCACCGATTGAACCCTTACACATATCGTATGTAGAACGCAATGTGAAGTTAGAGTACGGGAAGTCTGAGTGAGGTACGCAGAAATACTGTACGTAGTTGTCTGGACCAAGATTATATGCGAACTGATAAGCATGTGCAGCAGGAGCGTTACCGTCCTTACCACCACGCAAGCTATAGATTGCTTTAAGCGCAGAACCCAATTGGGTACGCATATCTCTGGTAGCCTGCTTCAGCTCTGCTGCCGAGATTTCTCTTCTATAGTCGATTACATCCGCTTTGCCAGAGCTCACGATTGTCTCCGTCGTCTCCTGGTTGGCATTAAGCTCATCACCCGGGGTGTCGTAGTCGAGACACGACTGCATACCGAAGGCAGAGAGTGCAAGCGCAGCGTAAACAAATATCTTTGAATTTTTCATAATTCTGTTTTACTTTTTTGAATTGTTTTAGAAGTTTACATTCAATGAGAAGCCGAACGAACGTGACGACGGCATATTGAATACCTCGAATGCACCGAGACCTGTGCCAGTAGAGAGTGATACGTCTGGATCTACCGGAGCGTCCTTATAGATGAAGAACAGGTTACGAGCGATGAACGAGAGGCTCAGGTTCTTATTCTGACCGAAGAGGTTGCGGAATGTATAACCCAAAGAGAGCTCACGCAGACGGAAGTTGGTGCCGCTGTAGAGGTAACGCTCGATGTCCTGAGGAGTTACACCACCAACAGAGTTGTAGTAAGCATCGATAGGAACAACGCGACCAGAACCATCGTCGAGAGCAATACCAAGAATATTGTTACCGTAGCATGGGTCAGCGTAGATCTTGTTCTTCTCAGCATACTGACGAGCGTCAGCTGTGCGCTGTGACAAACCATAACCATCGAGGTAAGACTCTGTCATAGAGAGCACCTTACCACCGATACGTCCGTTGATGAGGAACGAGAGCGAGAGGTCCTTCCATGTGAATGTGTTAGACCAACCCATCTGCCACTTAGCGTTCTGGTTGCCTACATACTTGCCGTATGTCTTTTCAGATTCTGTCTCCATAGAGAGCTCACCATCGTCAGTCACAAAGTAGTAACCATGCTCGTCGCGCTTAAGGTCGGTTACGTACATGTCGCCCATTGAGCCACCTTCCTTGTAGAGCACCTGTACACCACCTACGTATGTAGCGATAACGTTCTCCTTACCTGTCTTCTCATCGTAAGCAGTGCGGAGAATCTTGTTGTCGTTGTAAGAGAGGTTGTAAGATGTCTTCCAACGGAGCTGACCGAACTTGAAGTCGTAGCCTACAGTAGCCTCAATACCCTGGTTGCGGATCTTAGCCGAGTTCATTGGGATCGACTTGCCGGAAGCGTTAGTACCAACGAGGTAGAGGTTAGACATTGTAGAGTTGTAGTAAGTAACGTCCAAGCTCAAACGGTTCTTCAGGAACAAAGCCTCGAAACCGGTCTCGAACGAAGCAGTCTTCTCAGGACGTGGATCCTTGAAGGTAGCCCACTGCGAAGCTGAGAATGCACCAGTCTGATAGTTGGTTGAACCGGCAGCGAAAACAGTGCCAGGGATAGAGTTACCTACCTCTGAGTAAGAAGCACGGTACTTCAAGTAGTTGAACCACTCTGGCATCTTCACGATGTTGCTTACGATAGCGTTGGCACCGAAGCCGAAGTAGCCGTAATCCTCAGGCGTACCACGATCCTTGAACTGACGGAAGGCGCGGTACCAGTCGCGACGGTATGAACCATCGAAGTAAACCATTTCCTTCCAACCAATCTGACCTGTTACAACAGCACCCTTGTTCCAGTCTGAGCTCTGGCTTGGAGATGTAGCGCCAGGACCACCGGCTGCTGTAGAGAAGTAGTTGGCAATACTTGAGATGTGCTCACGGTCGCCATAGTAATATGTAGCAGTTACGTCATTGCTATGACCGAACGACTTGCGGATATGACCTACGTAACCTGCTGTTGCAGAAACGTCCCAATCGCCGAATGTCTTGTTGTAAGTAAGCATGAAGTCGGTGTAGAGGTCGGTTGTCTTAGAGTAGCTCCACCAGTAGCGACCAAGGTCTTCCATAGAAGCAGGGAGCCATGTTGTAGCGTAACGCTTCGACTCGCTCTCGTACTTAGAGAAGTCCATACCCAAACGAGCCTGGAACGAAAGACCATCGTAGATGTCAAGTGAACCAGTGATGTTACCGAAGAAACGGTCTTCCTTAGCAACGCTTGAGTTCTGGTTCATAAGCCAGTACGGGTTGTTCTGGCCCTGAGCAGAGTAAGCCCAGTTCTGCATCGGCTGACCTTCAATCAGAGCTTTCTCCGTTACCTTATCATAAGCAGAAACAGGGTTGTACTTTTCGGGGTCTTTCTTGTCCTGTGCAAAATAGTCAGAGTTCTTCTTGAAATAAGTCTGCAAACCTGTGTACCACTGTGCGTTGTCCACACGATAGTTGTTGCGATAGTAGTTGATGTCGATATTACGCGGCATCATGTACATGTGGTAAATCGGGTTCATTGTGATACCACCACCAGGACGGTTCTTTGTCTTTGTCTGAATGTAGTTCATCGACACGTCGATAGAAGCACGGTCGTAGAGCTTGAAGTTCTGGCGGAAAGAGAAGGTGTGACGGTTGTATGAGTTGTTCTCAATCATACCGTTAGAGTGAGAGTTACCATAAGAGAAGTAGCTGCTCATCTTGTCTGTACCGCCAGAGAGGGCGATAGAGTTGTTGGTTGTCACACCCGTCTTGAAGAAATCATTAAGGTCGTTACCTGCACGGTTGCGGAGGTGTACCTCGTTGTTCTCAAATTTTGTACCATCGAAGTGCTCACCATACATAGGAGTATTGATGAGGAGCTGGTCATTATTACGAGCCGAGAGCTTATCGCCCCAGCTGGTAAGAGCCAATGTACCTGCTTTCTCGTCGATAGCAGCACCATATATATTCTGGATTTTCGGAGTTGTGAGCGGAGTATCGAATGTGACGTTAGAAGAGAAGTTAACGCCTACCTTACCCTCGCGACCCTTCTTTGTGGTAATCATGAGGACACCGTTGGCAGCCTCCGAACCGTAAAGAGCAGCAGCGTTGGCACCCTTCAGCACGTTGATCGACTCGATGTCGTCAGGGTTGATCATTGAGAGAGCGTCGCCACCCTCTGATACGCCTGTTGTAAGCATGTTTGCGCCTGAGCCTACCTGACCGCGCTGCGAGTTGTTCATAGGAACACCATCGACAACGATAAGCGGAGTAGACGAACCGAGGATTGACTTGTTACCACGGAGGATGATCTTAGAAGCACCACCTGCACCACCTGCTGACGGAGTGATGGTTACACCAGACACCTTACCCTCAAGAGAGTTGGCAACGTTCGGGTCCTGCACACGGTTGAGGTCAGAAGCCTTCACCTGCTGTGTAGAGTAAGTAAGTGACGACTCCTTACGCTTGATACCCATGGCGGTAACTACGACCTCCTTGAGCACTGAGCTCTCGTCCTTCATGGTTACATCTACGCTTGAACGACCGCCGATCTTTACCTCCTGCGGTGTGTAGCCGATGTAAGAGAACACCAAGACAGCGTTCTTGTCCTTAACGTTGATTTTGTAGTTACCGTCGATGTCGGTCACTACGCCAAGACCAGTGGCACCCTTCACTACTACGCTAACGCCGATGAGTGGTTCGCCAGTACCATCCTTAACAGTACCCTGAACGACAGAGCCCTGAGCCTGTGTCAAAGCATTAGGAGCCACGTTGCCATTAGCAGATGCGTACTGCATAGGCAGACCTGCTGCGAGCATCGCAAAGGCTGCTTTCAGCACCATACTGCTTTTCTCGTTTGATTTGTTGTTCATTGTTTGTTTTTTAATAAATGAATATAGGTGGAACCGGCGTGGCGGCACCGCCGCCCGCCGGTTCGCTATTCGTTGTTGTTACTTCTTGATTACGTTGAGAGCCTTGAACGGCTTGCCGTCCTTGAGCACCTGCACGATGTACATGCCCTTGCCGCCCTGAACAGCTACGTTCACTGTCTCGCCGGCATCAGCACGGAAGTCGTTGCTCTGGAGCACTGCACCTGCTGCGCTTACGATGTTGATGGTGTAGAAGCCACCCTCAGCGAAGCGGAGGTTAACGCTCTCTACGAACGGGTTAGGATAAACAGAGAAGCCTGCTGCGTCCTTAACGTCGTTGATTGCGTCTACGCCTGTGATAACGAGAACGTTCTCAAGTGCCTTCTCTGACTCGCCCCAGAAGTTGGTGAGCTTAACGCCTGCCTCATACTCGCCCGGACGAGCGAATGTTACGACAGCAGCCTTGTCGGTCTCAGAAGAGATACGGCCACCGTTGAGCTGCCATGTGTGCGAAGTCTTAACCTCGAGTGTACCGTCGATGCCAGGATAGCCTGTCACCTCGTTGTTTGCCTCTACTGTCTTGTAAGATGCACTTGAAGTATTCTCACCGCCAGAGCCGTCCACCACAACCATTCTTGCCTTGTACTGAGCACCAGCCTTACCAAGGTTTGCAAAGCTATTGTCGCTCTTGTCGAGATTCTCGAAGGTGTAGTAACCCATGAGTCCCTCAGGAACCTCGTTAGCTGCATAGCCCTGCATTGCGCGGAGCACCTCAGCGTCGGTAAGAGGCTTGTTCCAAACCTGCACCTCGTCGATAGTTGCGTTCAGACCTGCCTTGTAAACACCACCGCCACCGATGTAAACGTTAGCGTGCTCAGAAGTCTTGATACGAGAGTCGGTACTGTTCTCACGAACGTTAGATAAAGAGAAGTTGTTAGGACCTGCTACGCACTTGCCGTTGAAGTAGATCTTCTGTTGCTTGTCAGAAGACTGAGTAACAACGATGTGGTTCCAAACACCCGGGTTAAGGCTGTAGCCTGTAGACATCATCAATTCTCTTGGACAGTCGTGACTCGTCCAGCCGAAGGTGTTGAACGACACCTCGTTTGCTGCGTGATATTGTTTACACTCGCTGGCACCAGCCTGAATTTCCGGACGTATCTGTACCCAGAGGTCACCCCAGTTGTTGTGCGGCCAACGGTCTGAGATAGTGTTCTTTGAAATAAGGTTTGTACCCTGCTTGTCGTGAGCATAGTTGTCTACCTTCACCCAGAGAGCGTAAGAGTAAGCCATGCTTGTGTTGTTGCCACCGTCGAGTGTTAACTCAGCCGGAATCAAGAGCATGTTCGGGTCTTTAACAACAAGACCGCGTGACACCTTACCCTCACCGTCGCGTGATGTATAGTTGAGCTTGATTTCCTCGTTTTTCTCAGCTGTTTCCTTGTCAGCAGTTACGGTCTCAACAACCGGCACGGCACCTGTCTTCTCCGGAGAGATGATTACCTTGCCGCGGAATATCTCTGTTGCACCCTCAGCATTTACAACCTCAAGGTCGTAAACGCCAACCTCTGCTACAGAAGTTGTGAACTGGTTGCAATTTGAGTACTTCTCGCCTACCTGAGCACCTGTCTGTGCGTTGAGCAGACGGAACGACTGAGCTTTCGGTGCGAACTGGTCCTCATAGTAAACCTTGAACTGCTCGTTCGGCTTGATAACCTGACGGTCGATAGCTACTTCTGTAGACGGTGTGTCGTATGTTGCTTCCTGATAGTTGCTCCAAGAGATTTCGCTCTTCTGCAGACCGTCAGGAGAAACGGCGCGTACACCGAAGCGGCAGTCGCGCTTCTCGAGATCGGCTACCATCGGAGCGTCGATTACGTAAGCTGCCCATGATGTTGTAGCTGTGAGGTACTGCTCCTTCTCGCCCTTCTGCTGGAACCAGATCTCGTAGTACCATGTATCTACCTCGTCGTTGTATGTCTTCTCGCCGCCGGTCTCTTCCTTGGCAGCGTAGCGAATCTTGAAGTCGCAAGTCTTGTCCTTACCGCGGAGCACCTCAATCTCCTTGATCTTCGGAGCAACCGGTGCGAACTGCTGCTGCGGGTTGCGCACTGCGAGCTCACCAACGAGCATGTTGTAGTCCTTGGCAGTGTTGTCGAGACGGATACCGATCATTGCAATCTCGTCGCCCGACTTCAGACCGAGCTTGTCGAGAGTAGTGGTGAATGTTGTCCACTGGCCGAACTTCTCAGCTGCAGGGATATCAATCTCCTTGTACTCTGTGAGCTTGCCCTTGAGAGCTACGAACAACTTAGCGTGTGTGTCGAGCTCATTGCTCATCTTGTATGTAAGAGAGATGTTGTACGAAGGCTCTGTCTTGAGCAATGTCTTGAAGAGCTTTACACGAGATGTTGCGGTCTGACCCTTCAGGCGGAGACAAGAGCCACCCCAGTAAGCGTCGTCCCATGTCAGCTCTGCCTGAGCGAGGTTGCCGCTCTTTGCGCTCTCGTTGCCGTCAACAATCCACCAACGCCATGTAGGCAGGAAGTCCTGAGTAGCGATGTTGTGCCACTTGTGGTTGAATGCCACCTCACCCTCGTTCTTGAATGTAAGACCGTTACCGAGGTTAAAGCGTGTCACGAACGGAACCTGCTGGATAGTAGACTTAGCTGTTACGTAGCTTGCTACACCGTGGAAGCGTCCCTTCAAGCTACCGTTGGCGAGTGTTACGACGTCTCTCCATCCGAGGATGTCAGGAGTGTTAGCCGGGTTGCGGTTGCCACCACTGAAAATCATCTCCTGCTTGTCGAGGTAAGCCTGCTGGATAGCCACGTCAGATGTACCGTAGTCGGTAGCACTCTGGTGGATAAGACCCTGTGAGTGAGCACCCCAGAAACCTACAGAAGCCTCTACGTCGTTGAGATCGTTCCAGTTGGCATTGCTTGCGTGGAGCGAACGACCCTGAATGTCGAAGCCCTTGTAGTAGTCGTACGGATTGCGACCCATGCTCTTAGCCTTCGCTGCAGAGTTCTTGAGAGTACTGGCACCTGTGTTGTAGTTAGAGAACATCATGTCGGTAACGATGTTGTCCTTATCGCCGAACATGTTCTCGTTATGACTGGCGAGACCATGATCAAAACTGATAGCACCAGAATCGTCAGTACCATCATACCAGTGGAGCTGGAACTTCCAACCTATCTTCTCTGCCTCTTTATGACACTGAGCAAAGAAGCCTTGAAGAACCTCCATACTAAGATTGTCTGAACCAAATTCGGAGTTTACACCAACACCATCGATACCGTAGTACTTAAGAATCTTGACGAAACGCTCTGCATTCTTATAATTGCCTTTACTATCATGCTGACAAAGAGTACCAAACTTGCCAGACCAACCGCTTGCATTGGGGTTATCAGCATAGACACCTACGCCGTAAGGAATTGAAGCAACGCAACCTACAGATACGCCATTCTTGTGAGCCACGTCAGACAGACCGCCAGTTACGCGGAACCAAGGTGCTGTCCAGTTGCCGTGGATGTTAAGGTATGACCACATTGAGAAGTTGTCGCCCTCGAAGCAATAGCGTGGGAGAGCCTTCCAAGAAGACGTTGGGTCGTCGAGCGGAGTCCAGAGACACATCTTACGACCGGGCTTAGCCTGCTTGCTAACCTCTGCCTGATAATCGTCAGCCTCAGCGATGCGCGCCAATGGGCGAACACGCGAGATATAGAACTCGTCGTCCATACGAGTTACACCCTGCGGAGGGGTACCTGGCTGCCAGTTTCTAATATTCTCAAGCAAGTATTTGTCGCCATTGTCCTTGATATCCAACGGGTGTGTCGGAGTACGCTGGGCGTAGCTGAACACGCAACCACACACGAGCATGGATGCGAGGAGTGTTAATTTTTTGTTGTTCATTGGGATATTTTTAATTGATTAGGTATTCTTTTTAGTTGACAAGTAAACGAGAAGACGAGTGGACAAGGAGATTTGTCTCCCTGTCTACTCACCCACTCGTCTGCTTTATTTATTTACGGATAAGTTTGACAGTGCGAACTGTCTTGCCGTCCTTCTTCACGTTCAGAACGTAGATGCCTGCCTTAGCGAGGTGTACGTTAACCACGTTGCCAGCGTTGAGCTGAGCTGCCTTGCGAGCAACCTGCTCACCAGCTGTTGTGTAAACGCTAACCTCGTATGCACCAGCCTCAGCGAACTCTACCACTGCGTCCTCGCCTACTGTGTAAGCCTTCATCTCGGTGCTCTCTACAGCGTCAACGCCAGTAGGATAAGCCACCTTGATTACAGAGAATGTCTTCTCAGCCTTACCAAGAGCGTTAGAGAGTGTAAGAGTTACGTCGTAGTCGCCACCTGTGCGGAACGAAACGTTTGCAGAGCCTGCCTCGCCGTTACCAGTAACGTCAGCGAATGTAGCGTTCTTAGCAGTCCATATAGGCTTGGTCTCTACCTTATATGTCTCGCCTGATACGAATGGTGAACCTGCGATGTATGTAGGCTCAACAAACGTAAGAGTAGCCTGACCTTCGCCGCCGCCTGCAACCATATCCTGCATACCAGCATTCACTGTCTTTGTACCTGCAGATGTGAAGTAGTTGTCTGTTGCCTTCTTCTCGAAGTCCCAGAATGCCATCACGCCTTCAGGGAGGCTCTTAGCGTTGAGGTCCCCCATAGCAGCCTTAGCGTCTGCCTCTGTAACAGCCTTATCCCAAACTACTACGTTGTCGATAATGCCGTCAAGACCGTAACGCTCATGGAGTGGACCACCGATGCAGAGGTACTGACCATTTGTAATGTTATATACGTTATATTCGTAACCAGGCTCTGTTGTCTTGTCAGAACCATTTGTACGGTTCCACATTGTAACAGTCTGCTTAACACCATTTACGAAGAGGTCGCTACGTAAACCACCTGCAGAATTATAGTCGAACGCCATTGTAACGTGTACCCAGTTACCTACCGGCAGCTTAGTGTTAGCATACTTGTAGCGGAGCTCGTTGTTACCAGAAGCGTCTGAACCACGGAATGTAACACCGTCGAGAGAACCGTCAGAACCAACCTGAGACCACATCCAACCCCAGTCTGTCTTTGGCCAAGCGTCCTGCTTGTTGTAAACATTGAAGAGAGTTGTTGGCTGACCAGACTTGAGACTGTTAATCTTCAACCAGAATGAGACAGAGTACGATTTCTTGCCTACAAGACCGAGGTCTGCAGCAGAAACACCGAAGCGTGTCTCCTTCAGGTCAAGACCCTGTGAGCCAGAACCGTCTGCGTCGCGACCTGTGTAAGCCATCTTCACGCTCTCGCCTGTCTTGAGAGAGACTTCCTCTTCGCCACCATTAGCTGTGAGCGAGTAGATCTCAGGCAGAGCACCTGTGCTCACACCAGTAATCTGGACGAAAGAAGCGAATGTGCGTGTGGTCTGCTTAGCAGTACCATCCTCTGCATACTCGGTGCCAGTTACCTTAAGGTCGTAGCCACCAATTTCCTCAAGTGATGTTGTCCAAGACTTACCATCGCCACTCTTAACAACCTTACCATCCTTAACAAGCTCCCACTTAGCAGCAGCTGGGTGTTCTGGGTCTACATAACTAATTGTGAACTCCTCGTTCGGCTTGATTGTTGTCTTGTTGCTCTGAACGTCATCGCTATAAACATATGAAGCAGGTGCCATGTAGTCAGACCAAGTGATTGCCGACTCTGTCTTGTGGTCGAGAGCTACTGCAGAGACACCGAGGCGCACCTTAGCATTTATCTGTGTAACTGGTATAGAGTAGTAGAGACCAGCCCAAGAGGTTGTTGTACCCATGAGCATCGGCTCCTTACCTTCTTCCTGTGCGTAGAGGCGGAAGTGAGATGTCTTAACGTCAAGGTTGTAGCATGGCTCTCCAGCTGCCTTGCTGTTAGGCATGTTGAAGATAATCTTAGCGTCCATACCAGACTTGCCGTTGTAGAGCATCTTGGTGTTAGCGACGTCGAGCTTCGGAGCCTCTGGTGTAGCATAATTGCCACGAACGATAGAGAACTCGCCGAGCAACACCTCAGCATTCTTAGCATTCTTAAAGTTGAGAGCTACGAGAGCAAGAGTCTTGCCGTCGAAGTCAGAACCTACAGTGAATGTCTGCTTAACCCACTCGTTAGCGTCAGCTACGCGGTCTGCCTTGCAGAGGTTGTAAGCTACGCCTGTGCTCTCGCTACCCTCTGCCGAGAGAACGAGGTCAAGGTCGGTTGTGCCATCGTTGAGCTTGTAGCGAACAGTGATAACGTCGCCCTTCTTCAAAGCGTACTTTGTCTTGAAGAGGTGGAGATACTCGTTAGCTGTTGTACCGAACACTTTGAGTGTAGAACCTCCGAAGTAAGCGTCGTCCCATACGAACTGTGCGTCAAGTCCCTTAGCAGGAACATCAGCTGCTGTACGTCCAAGGAGCTTGTCAGCGAACCAGAAGTGCCATGTCGGCAGGTAGTCCTGCATACCTACGTTGTACCAAGGAGAGTTTACCTTGCGCTCGCCATTGAGGTTGAAGAACTTACCGTTACCGAGGTTGAAGTAAGTGATGAACGGTTCCTCAGCGAGGTTCCAGCTCAGCGGTGAGCGTGCTGTCATGAACGCAGCCATACCGAACCAATTCGGGTTGTATGCAGAATACTGGTGGAAGCTCTTTATCTCAGGAGTGATAACAGGGTTGCGGTTACCGCCACCGAAGTAGCACTCAGTACGACGGAGGTAAGCGAACTGCTTCATATCGTCAGACGAACCGAGCTCTGCACGGCTCTCCCAGAACATATTTTTAGAGTGAGCGCCCCAAAGACCTACAGAAATTGGTCTTTTTGCCAACTCTGGCCAGTACTCGCCATTTGCAATTTTTGGTTCACCACCCTGCATATTCACACCTGCGTAGAGGTCAAGCGGATCGCGACCGAGACCCTCTGCATAGCTTACAGAACGGTCTAAAAGACCTGACTTGTTCCAGTTATAGTTGAAGAAGAGCGATGTGCGTACATTCTCGCTATCACCGAATGTCTCTTCATTATGCGAAGCAAGACCACCATCGAAGGAACAGCCACCCGAATCGTTTGTACCGTCATACCAGAAGTTCTCAAAAACAGGATCAATAGGCTTCATCTTCTTAACAAGAGCAGCATGGAAGTCGCGCAAATCATCCACAGTACCCTCGTAATCATAAAACTCTGAGTTGTAGCCAATACCATTGATGCCATAATAATTGAAGAACTTAGAAACCTTATCAGCACCAATCTTAATCATACCATTCAGCATCGTTCGCCAGTTTGCAGGCAGTGTTGCGTTAGGAATAGAAGCCACACCAGACACAGCGACACCATTCTTGTGAGCGATGTCGAGGAACGCAGCCGGAATACGACCTACTGGAGATGTCCAGTTGCCCCAGTGTGTAACGTACGACCACATAGAGAACACCTCTGAGTCGAATACGCCGTTAGGAAGTGCGTTGAAGTCGGAGTTGTTTACCGGAATCCAAGCGATGAGCTTCTTGTCGTTCTTCGCATTGAGATCAAGACGCACCTGTGTCTTCTCGTTGCGGAAACGAGCACGTGGCTTTACGCGTGAGATAAAGAAGTTATCATCGGCAGTAACCTGGCTACCAGGTGTCCATGTCTTAAGCAGTTCATGGAACTTCTCGCTACCAGAGTTCGTGCCGAAGTCTACGTAACCCTCACGCATCTGCTGTGCGTTAGCACTCATCACAGAAAGTACAAGACCTGCTGCGAGAGTCAATGTTTTACGGGATAAATTCGCCATAAGATTTGTATTTAGTAAAATTGATTAAGTTTTTATTTATATAAATAATGTAAGTTAGAGAATATAAAAGTGGCAAATACACTTCCATTCGCCTTGCAAAAATACACATTTTTTATATAACAAAATACAAATGCTTACTGCGTTTTCATAATATTAACATCTTTAACACTTGCAGGGGGGGTGCACATCAAGGGGGTGCACTTCTTGCTCGGTTGGTGCAGTTCTTGCTTTAGCAAACGGCAAAGCAAGAACCGCACCCCAAAATACTATTCTTCGTCGTAATTGTAATCGAAGTATATGCGTTCTGGAGCATCAGCAATACTTGCACCGCCATGCTCTGCGCCACTATAACGACCTTCGGATCCAGCATCATTCATCTTCGTGGAACCTGCCATTATTGACATTACCTCCATCTCGACAACACATATTGTCGGAACTACATAATCCTTTCTTGCCATTGTCATCGTCTATTAATTTAAATTTTCGTTGTTTGTTACCTTGAAATTTCACTATCTCACTACGTACTTCTTACCATTCTGGACATATACGCCACGTGGCAAACCTTCAAGGCTATTGCCTACACGCTGCCCCTGCATGTTATATACTGGTGCAGCCTCAACCTGTAGCAGTGCACCATCAATGGCATTGATAGAGGTCAACGTGCCGTCGATCTTCACGCGGAGCGCAGCAGCATTGGTGCCTGCTGGCACTATGAAATAGGCGCGCAAGCCTTTCATAATAGCGTCGTCAGGGAATGGGATATAGAACTTATTGCTACTGAGGAAGAGGTGCGTTCCGTCGGAAGCAAGTTGGGTAATGCTATACGTGCCCGCCATGCGACACTTTCCCTCATCGCCCATCACCTTTGGCGCGCCCTTCACAAGCGAAACGCCCGTAAACTCGGGATTGGTCTTCACCGAAGACACCTTCACAAGGTATGGCTCGCCAGCATTAACGGCTGTCACCTCCCTAAACTTTATTATGTCGCCCTCAGAACCATTGTAAGCACGCAGCTGCACATCGTCGCCAAGCACCGCCTTCAACTGCTCAGCAGAGATACCGAACGGCACGCAGAACGTGTTCCAGATGCCAGCTTTCAGGGTGCGGCCCACTACTATGTCTACGCCTTCCTTCGACTCGAACGTGTTGAGTGCATTATCGTAAATAGTGTTTGTGTTGCGTGTCTCGCCTCCCGCACGTGGGAGCAGCTGAATGGTGTATGTAGCACTACTGTTCTTGGCGAACGTGCCCACCTGTATCTCTTTAGCCAAGAACAATTCGGTAAGTAGCGACGCGTCGGTCGCAGTTGAGCCATTAATAGTAAGACCATTATCCTTATCCCAAACAAGCTTCACGTACTTGCCACTCCATGGCATGTCGTGTTGACCTCCGGGCTTCACTCCGCCATTATTAAAAGCGAAGAATCTAAGCTTATTCGCACTCTCATTCCACACTGCAGACACTCCATCCTTATGCCAGTCGAGCTCGTGATTGATGTCTGCCACACCAATCACGCAACGGTTACCATCACTGCCATCAGCCTCAAAAACACCGTTAAGGTCTAACGTTACCACGAGCTGCTGTGTCTCCCAATTGATGGGGGTAGTGAACTTCCAGTTCTGACCGAAGGTAGCCTTGTAGCCATCGTAGCCCGCTATGGTTGTTGCAGCACCCGTCGTGCCAGGAAGGTAGCTTGACACAAAATCGTTGTCGAGAGCAGAGAGCACCCAAAGCGAACCAGAATCCTCACTACCGCCCTTACTATAGTAGCCTATAGTAAACGTACCACCCGATCCTCCGAAGAAGTTCATATAGTAAGTAGGCACACCATCTTTAAAGGGCTGTATATCGTATCCCGTGTTAGAGGAGTTGGTCGTCTTTGTTATTTTAAAATATGCAGCATCGTCCTTTGCGTCTGCCAAATACAACACATTGGCTAAGCCAACGCCAACGCCGTCACTTGTTGCTTGATCCAATTTACTTTGATCGTATTTCACCCATTCCTTTCTCGAACAGGAGTAGATGTAATAGCAGTCGGGTTTATCAGGAACGGCATAGAAAGCGAACTTTCCTGCGTTCTCTTGCGCACCAGAGTGCAGGTCGCAAGTCAGAAAGGTTGCAAACAAGTTTTTGATAGTAAACAGATATTCGGGACTACCTTCTGATGGATCGATGGTGGAGACCTTCAGTTCCGCTGTCTCCAACGCTGCCTTAGCCTGCGAGGTCATAATGAATGATAATGCAAAGAAGAGTAGCATCTTGCTGCTCAATACTCTTTTAAAAGTCAAAAAGCTTGCCATAGGTAATTGTTTTAATATCCTTGTAATGTTTCGATAGTATGTGTTTACTTGTCAGAATGTATATATAGTAATGTATTATGCCTCATTTCTTGCATATATTGTAGCATATATACGTAATGAGGGTGCAAATTTAATACATCTTTAGCTAACGCGATAGCTTTTATCTAAATATTACACGAATATTAAACAATATTAACGCAGGGGTAATTGTAGTGGGTGCACCAAAAGGGTGCACCCACTGAGGCTACTCGGCGAGGGTGAAGTCGAGCTGTTTCTTTTCGAGGTTGGCACTTGCCACCTTGATGCGTATCGGGTCGCCGAGCTGATACTTGTTGTGATGGCGTCTGCCCACGAGACAGTAGTTGCGCTCGTCGAAGTCGTAGTAGTCGTCGTCGAGGTCGCGCATCGGCACAAGACCCTCGCAGTGGTTCTCGTCAATCTCGCAGTAGATGCCGTACGACTGTATGCCCGAGATGTGCGCATCGTAGACATTGCCCACACGTTCAGACATGAACTCCACAGCCTTGTACTTTATAGAGTCGCGCTCGGCGTTGGCTGCCACCTGCTCCATCTCCGACGAGTGCTCGCACAGCTCCTCGTAGTGCTCCTTGTTGGCAGAGCGTCCGCCCTGCTGGTAGCGTGTGATAAGTCGGTGAACCATCGTGTCGGGGTAGCGGCGGATAGGCGATGTGAAGTGGGTGTAGTAGTCGAACGCCAGTCCGAAGTGTCCGATGTTGTGTATAGAGTACTTCGCCTTCATCATGGCGCGCAGTGCCACGGTCTGTATGAGGTTCTGCTCGCGCTTGCCCTCGCACGCCGACATGAGCGTGTTGAGCGACTTGGCGAGAGCACCCTTCGTACCGTCGGTCTTCATCTTGTAGCCGAACTTCACCACGAACTCGCGCAGCGTCTCGAGCTTTGTCGGGTCGGGGTTGTCGTGCACACGATAAGGCAGCGTCTTCGGCTTCTTGCCCTTCGCCACCTTGCCCACCGACTCAGCCACGGTGCGGTTGGCGAGGAGCATGAACTCCTCGATGAGCTTGTTGGCATCCTTCGAACGCTTGAAGTAGCAGCGCACCGGTTTGCCCTTCTCGTCTACGTCGAAGTGGAGTTCTTCGCGGTCGAACTTCACGGAGCCATTCTTGAAGCGTGCTGCGCGCAGCTTCTTAGCCAGTCGGTCGAGCATGATGAGCGCATCGGCATTCTCGCCCTTGTATCCACCCTTGGGTGCTGCAGGTGCGGGTTCACCCGTGCCGTCTACCACGCCGTTCTGCTCGAGCAGCTCCTGTACCTCTTCGTAGGCGTAGCGGCGATTCGACTTGATAACGGTGTGCACAATGCGGTATGCCTTCACGTTAGCGTCCTCGTCGAGGTTGAAGATTACGGAGAACGCCAGTTTCTCCTCATCAGGTCGGAGCGAGCAGATGAAGTTGCAGAGGCGTTCGGGGAGCATCGGTATGGTGCGGTCGACGAGGTAGATGCTCGTGGCGCGCTTCACAGCCTCCTTGTCTATCACGGAGCCTTCTGTGACGTAGTGCGACACGTCGGCGATGTGAACGCCCACCTCCCAGAGTCCGTCCTTGAGTTGTCGGATGGAGAGCGCGTCGTCGAAGTCCTTTGCATCCTTCGGGTCGATGGTGCAGGTGAACACGTCGCGGAAGTCCTCGCGCTCGGCGTAGTCCTCCGGCGTTATCTCCGCCGAAATCTTCTCGGCAGCCTCCTCCACGTTCTTCGGATACTTATACGGCAAGCCGTACTGCGCGAGGATGGTGTTCATCTCCACGTCGTTGTTGCCAGCCTTTCCAAGCACGTCGACCACTTCGCCAATCATGTTGCGGTGGTCCTGGTCGGGCCATTCCACGATGCGCACCACGGCGTTGTCACCGTCCTTGCCACCCTTCAGCTTTCGGCGCGGAATGATGATGCTGTTCGCCAGCACGTTTGAAGGCGAGATGAGCGTGCAGAGGTCGTGGTCGAACGAGAGTCGTCCGACGAAGGTGTCCTTGGCACGCTCCAGTATCTGTATCACCTGCGCCTCTTTGATGTGGTTCTTGCGTCGCGCCATGCAAGCGAAGCGCACGCGGTCGCCGGTGAGAGCCCACATCGAGTTGCGTTCAGCCACGAAGATAGGTTTGTCGGAGTCGTCGGGCATGATAGAGTTCTTGCCGTTCGTCTTGCGTTGGAACACGCCCTCCTGCACCTGTCCCTTCATGTTCAGCTGATACGAGTTGTCGGTGACGCGCGTGATGAAGTCGTCCCACGCCATCTCCTCCATGATGTCAATAGCGAGCATCTTCAGCGGATGCGTGTCGAGGTGTAGCGAACGGAAGATATCTTTAAACGAGAGCGTCTTTCCAGGGTTGGAGGCGAACAGTTCTTCAAGCTTCGGGGCGAGCTGTTTCTTAGTCAAGCGCTTGCCACCTTTCTTTCCTTTTCCCATAGTATTTGTTTTTTTGTCGGCGAGGGTGTGAGCCTCGTCGAAGTTATTGTTTTTCTTTTGCAAATAAACAAAAAATAATTGGAATAGCAATGCGATTGTGTCAGTTTTTTAGAATTGGTGCCGTTTAGGGGGGCAGCTTAGGGGGGGTGCAGTTGTCTCCGCTCGGCTTTGCCGCTTGCCTGAGCAAGAACTGCACCAACAGAGCAGAATGTGCAGTAAACTCTATTGGTGCACTCCTTGCTCTTGCTTCTAATTTGTTGGTGCACTTGAGACAAGTGCACCCCCTTGTGCAAACGTTTTCATGGCACAAAGAAATTCTGTGAGCCACGGATGCGCTCTATATTAAAATAATGTGATAACTTTGCAAGCGTAATTAAAAACCAATCTAACGAATGTCTGAACTGCAACCAACCACGATGAAGGACATCGCCGAACATTTCGGTGTGTCCATAGCCACTGTGTCGCGTGCCCTCAACGGTAGCGCACGTGTCAGCGAGGAGAAACGCAACCTTATTTGCGAGTACGCCCATGCGCACAACTTCTACCCGAACGATATCGCCAAATCGCTGCGCAACTCTCACAAGCAGCCGGTGAAGGTGATCGGTGTCATCGTGCCCGAGTTCACACATTATTATTTTTCCACCATTCTCAACGGCATCGAGGACGCTGCGTCGAAACGTGGCTACCGCATCATCACCACCACCTCGCGCGAGCAGTACGAGCGCGAAGTGCAGCTGTGCCAGATGTTCGAGGCTCACCAGGTGTGCGGCGTAATCGTGTCGCAGGCTAAGGAGACGCAGGACTACGCCCACTTCCAATCGCTCATCGACCGCGGCATACCGCTCGTGTTCTATGACCGCATCTGCACGGGTGTGGACGCAAGCCGCGTGGTGGTGAACGACTATCAGGGGGCGTTCGCCGCCGTGACTCACCTCATCGAGACGGGCTGCCACCGCATCGCCTTCTACGGCATGAAGGGCAAGACGGCACTCGGACAGAACCGCTACAACGGCTATCACGACGCACTGCTGAAGGCGGGTATGCAGCCCGACGAGTCGCTGGTGTTCGTCTGCGACAAGCGCGAGGATGCCGAGCGCATCACGCCCGGCGTGCTCAGCCGCGCCGACCGCCCCGACGCGTTCTTCTGCGTGAACGACGACACAGCCATCGGCGTGCTTTACACGGCGAAGCACAACGGCTTCCGCGTGCCCGACGATGTCGCGGTGTGCGGCTTCACCAACGGCGAGCGTGCCATCGCCTGCGACCCGCAGCTCACCACCGTGGAGCAGCGCGGAACAAAGGTGGGCGAAGAGGCTGCCACCATACTCATGGACAAGGTGGAGGGGCTCACGCCGTGCGACCGCATCGAGAAGCGCGTCGTAAAGACAAGGCTCGTCGTGAGAGAGAGTACGAAGAGCTAAGCAAAAACCAAAAAACCAAAATAACAATGAAACCAAAACCAAATCAAAGTTTCTTGAAACTGTGGAACCTCAGTTTCGGATTCTTCGGCGTACAGATTGCATACGCCCTGCAGAGCGCGAATATCTCGCGCATCTTCGCCACACTTGGTGCCGACCCACACAGCCTCAGCTACTTCTGGATACTACCACCACTCATGGGCATCCTCGTGCAACCCATCATCGGCACGCTGAGCGACCGCACATGGTGTCGCTTCGGCAGACGCATACCCTACCTCTTCGTAGGCGCATCGGTAGCCGTAGCCGTGATGTGCCTGCTGCCCAACGCCGGCTCGTTCGGCATGGCGGTGAGCGCAGCCATGGTGTTCGGACTCGTCTCGCTGATGTTCCTCGACACGAGCATCAACATGGCGATGCAGCCGTTCAAGATGCTCGTGGGCGACATGGTCAACGAGCAGCAGAAGTCGCTCGCCTACTCCATACAGTCGTTCCTGTGCAACGCCGGATCGATCGTGGGCTACCTCTTCCCCTATTTCTTCACAGCCATCGGCATAGCCAACGAGGCGCAGAAGGGCGTAATACCCGACTCGGTCATCTACTCGTTCTACATCGGTGCGGCGATACTCATCCTCTGCGTCATCTACACCACACTGAAGGTGAAGGAGTGGAACCCGCAGGAGTACGCCGAGTATAACGAGGCAAAGCCTGAGGAGGACGAAGGCAAAGCCAACTGGATTGAGCTGCTGCGCAACGCACCGTCGATGTTCTGGAAGGTGGGCGCCGTGCAGTTCTTCTGCTGGACAGCGTTCATGTTCATGTGGACATACACCAACGGCACCATTGCCGACACCATATGGAACACCACCGACACCGCGTCGAAGGGCTACCAGGCGGCAGGCAACTGGGTTGGCGTGATGTTCTGCTGGCAGGCTATCGGCTCTGTACTGTGGGCAATGGCTCTGCCACGCTTCAAGAACGAGAAGGCGGCTTATGCGCTGAGCCTCGTCATCGGTGCCGTGGGCTTCGCCCTCGTGCCGTTCGTACACGACAAAAACCTGCTCGCCATGCCGTTCATGCTCATCGGCTGCGCATGGGCTGCCATGCTCGCCATGCCGTTCGCCTTCGTCACGAACGCTCTTGAGGGCTACGGTCACAAGGGCGCGTACCTCGGACTCTTCAACGGCACCATCTGCATCCCGCAGATCATTGCAGCGGCGTGCGGCGGTACGCTGCTCTCGATGGTAGGCTCGGTGCAGAGCAACATGATGCTCGTGGCTGCGGCGTCGCTCATGCTGGGCGCCCTGTGCGTGGCTCGCATCAAGAAGTAACGTAGCGATTAGTAGCGGTGGTATCCTTGCCACCGCAACACCCTATTATTCTATATTACTGTCTGGTAAAACTAATAATGTGGTCAAAGACGGGCTGAAAGCCCAAAAATCACATAGCTCAGGGCAGCGCCCTGGGTATTGAGTGTATATGTTGAACAATGCGCCCTGTAAGGGTAAAAGCCTTAATAATTAGGCTTTTGCCCTTACAGGGCGTTAGGTTAGTGTGGCGCATATTTACCCAGGACGTTGCCCTGGGCTATGTGCTTCTGCCCCTTCGGGGCGTGCTATTTGTGAGTTTTGGCGCGCCCTCTTGCTTGCGCAAACGTTTACACGCCCAATATGCTATATTTATATTAAAAAAAAGACAACGCATTGATATAAATCATAATTTTGCACGTGAAAAGATCCTAATAACTGTTGTGACTAAAAACAATTTATTATAAAAATCAAAAGCTACATGAAGAAGCAGGTTAAATTCCCTAATGCCCTCAGAACAGCTACGCTCTCAGCAGGCTTGTTCCTGTCGGCAAGTGCCTTCGCACAGCAGGTTGTTGTGAAAGGCAACGTAGTAGACGAAACCGGCGAGCCGGTTATCGGTGCTTCCGTCAAGGTTGTAGGCGGTACATTAGGTACTGTTACAGACATCGACGGTAATTTTACTCTCAATGCCGACAAGAAGTCGACCATTGAAGTTACTTACATCGGCTATGAGCCTGTAAAGATGCAGGCTGGCCAGAACCTAACAATCCATCTCAAGAACACTTCCTCTACACTGAACGAGGTTGTTGTCATCGGTTACGGCGCTGTTAAGAAGTCGGACCTTACCGGTTCGGTTACAGCTCTCAAGCCCGACTCAAAGAACAAGGGTCTTGTGGTGAACGCTCAAGACATGCTCTCTGGTAAGGTGGCAGGTGTGAACGTTACGTCAAACTCTGGTGAGCCAGGCGTAGGCACACAGATCCGTATCCGTGGCGGCTCTTCACTGAACGCCAGCAACGATCCGCTGATCGTTATCGACGGCGTGCCTATGGACAACAACAAGGTGGGCAACACAGGCTCCAACCTCCTCTCTACCATCAACCCACAGGATATCGAGTCATTCAACGTGCTGAAAGACGCATCGGCTACAGCCATCTACGGTTCGCGCGGTTCTAACGGTGTCATCATCATCACCACAAAGAAGGGTCACAAGGGTCAGAAGCCGGAGATAAGCTACTCAGGTTCTGTATCCGTATCGCAGAAGAAGAAGACCTACGATATGATGAACGGTGACCAGTATCGCGCCTATGTAAAGAGCCTCTTCAACGAGAACGACGATGCCGTAAAGGCTCTCGGTACAGCCAACACCGACTGGCAGGACCTTATCTACCGCACAGCCGTGTCTCACGACCATAACGTGACGGTGGCAGGTTCGGCAGACAAGTTCCTCCCCTATCGTGTTTCAGTAGGCTACACCTCACAGCAGGGTATCTTGAAGAACTCTGACTACAACCGCTACACAGCATCCGTAAACCTCAACCCGTCGCTGCTGAACGACCACCTCAACCTCAACCTCAACGCCAAGGGCATGTACTCTAAGGCGAAGAAGGCTGACACGGGTGCTATCGGCAATGCCGTTTCGTTCGACCCGACACAGAGCCCGTACAACTTTACTTCGCAGCGCGACATCGCGCTTCTTGAGGCTAATGGCGGCGTACAGCAGACTCTGAACAATTTCGGTGGCTATTTCAACTGGCTCACATCAGCCAGTGCATACAACAACCCACAATGGCCGTTCACACGCTTCAACGATGCTCCTGCCAACCCGTTGGCTCAGCTTGAGCTTGGCGGCAATGTTGAAAAAGTGCGTTCGTTCATCGGTTCGGCTGACATCGACTATAAGGTACACGGTTTCGAAGACCTGCGCCTGCACATGACACTCGGTGCCGAAATCGCCAAGGGAACGGTAGACGAGACACAGCCTACATCATATCCTACAACATTATATTATGGTGGCATCACCGACAACGAGAACTTCAAACGCAACCTTCTCCTCTCGGCTTACGCTCAGTACTACAAGGACTTCAGCAAGAACCACCACTTCGACATCATGGGTGGCTACGAGTACCAGCACTTCTTCTTCCGCTACAACAACTCGTGGATACAGTACTACCCACAGTCGGACGCTCAGGCAGGCAACGTGTTCAAGGACACTAAAGACATAGACAAGTACGAGAACTTCCTCGTTTCGTTCTTCGGACGTGCCAACTACACACTTATGAACCGCTACTTCTTCACCGCTACGGTGCGCGACGACGGCTCATCACGCTTCAAGGACCACTGGGGACTCTTCCCATCGTTCGCCTTCGCTTGGCGCATGAAGGACGAGAACAACCTTAAGGATATCAAGTGGCTCTCCGACTTGAAGTTCCGCGCAGGCTACGGTGTGACCGGTCAGCAGGAAGGCATCTCCAACTACCTCTGGTTCAAGCAGTACAAGAAGGGACAGAACTATGGTCAGTACCCGATTATCGGTGATGGTACCATCTACACTCCGCTCTACTACAACGACAAGCTGAAGTGGGAGAAGACAACGACCTACAACCTCGGTCTCGACTTCGGTATCTGCAACCGACTCACCGGTAGCATCGACTGGTACGTACGCAATACTACCGATCTTATCAACTCGGCTCCTGTAGCAGCCCTCGCAGGCTCTGCCGACAAGGGCATACAGAACATCGGCTCAATGAAGAACACTGGTGTTGAACTTTCGTTGAACTACGTAGCAGTGAACACTAAGGACTGGTACTGGACAATGAACTACAACCTCACGTACAACCGCAACCGCATCACCGACCTCAACGGCGTAAGCGATACCGGCGACCCTGTAACAACAGGCGACAACATCGACAACGTGAACAAAGTGCTCGCCTACCAGACCGGTTATGCCGCCAACTCGTTCTACGTGTACGAACAGATGTACGACAAGAATGGCAAGCCAATCGAAGGTGCTGTGGTAGACCGCAACGGCGATGGCGTCATCAGCAATGCTGACAAGTATCTCTACAAGCAGGTAGCAGCTCCTGTAACAATGGGCTTCTCTACACGCGTAGAGTGGAAGAACTTCGACCTCGGCTTCTCGCTCCGCGCAAGCCTCGGCAACTACGTGTTCAACAACTTTGAGCAGGGCAAGCGTTTGAAGACTACATCTTCTGTTTGGTGCCAAAACGCATACCTCGCTAATCGTCCAGTGAACACACTCGGATGGGACTCTGACGCACTTGAGTCGAAACTCTCCGACTACTTCGTGCAGAACGCTTCGTTCCTGAAGATGGACAACATCACACTCGGCTACTCTTTCAACCGTCTCTTCAAGAGCGGCTCATGGAAGGGCATCTCTGGACGTGTGTACGCTTCTTGCAGCAACGTGTTCACCATTACCAACTACAAGGGTATCGATCCTGAGGTGTACAACGGTATTGACAACAACATCTACCCGCGTCCTATCACATTCCAGTTCGGATTGAACCTCACCTTCTAAAAAATCAATAACTTAAACGATTTACGACAATGAAAAGATATATCAAATCGGCTCTCGCACCTGCCGCTGCGCTGCTCATCAGCCTCGCATCGACATCGTGCCTCAACGACCTTGACAAAGAGCCTATCAGCCCGAAGATTGACCTGGAGGTCAGCAACGACGGTCTCTTCAATAAGTGCTATGCCAACTTCGGCATCAGCGGCAATGGCAGCGGATTGAATAGCGACGACGATCCGGACGTAAAGGGATTTGACGACCCTGGTATGACAGGTCTCGTACGCGCCATGTGGAACATCAACGAGCTGCCTACCGACGAGGCTACATGCTCATGGGGCGACGGCTTGCAGGAGCTTAATTCTGCTACCTACGACCCTTCTCACCCTTGGGTGAAACTCTACTACACACGCCTCACACTCGGCATCACAACTTGTAACCAGTATCTCCAGATGGCTGGCTCTGACGATGTAACACGCACTGCTGAGGTACGCTTCTTGCGCGCTATGCAATACTTCCTCCTTATGGACGCCTACGGAAACGTTCCATTCACAGAGACACTGGAGAAGCCGACACAGAAGTCGCGTCAAGAAATGTACGAATGGCTTGTAGGCGAACTGAAGGCAATCGAGCCAAACCTCATGGATGCACAGCCTAAGAAGTCGACAGATGCCAACTACGGACGCATCGACAAGGCAGCTTGCTGGTTGCTCCTCTCACGTCTCTACCTCAATGCCGAGGTGTACACAGGCACAGCTCACTGGCAAGAGGCAAAGGACTATGCAGACAAGGTTATCAAGTCAAGATACAGACTCAACACCACCGGCTCTTCCAACGGCAAGTGGAGTGCATATCAGATGGTGTTCATGGGCGACAATATGGAGACATCAGCTGCCAACGAAATTCTCTTCCCAATCGTGAATATCTCTGGCAAAACAGCCAGCTACGGCAACTCGCTCTTCCTCATCGCTGCTTGCTTCGACTCTAACATGCACGCTAATACCGATGAAGACCCTAACGGTTCCAACGGATGTACCGGTCAGAACTGGATTGGCCTGCACCCACGCGTTTCGCTCATCAAGAAGTTCTTCGAGGGTAAGGATATACCTAACGTAAGCTCTAAGGAGATGACAACAGCTGCCAATGACGACCGCGCCATATTCTGGGGCGAGGATCGTCCGCTCGAAATCTCCAACATCACCAAGTCTGCCGACGGCTTCGGTGTGGCTAAGTTCATCAACTACAATGCAGAGGCATCAAGCCCTGCTCATGTAGACTCAAAGTTTGCCGATATGGACTGGCCTTTCATGCGTGTAGCAGAGGCTTACCTCAACTATGCAGAGGCTGACGCACACCTTAATGGCAACAAGACATCGGGTGAGGCAACACGCCTTGTCAACGATCTTCGCGCTCGTGCCAATGCCGATGCTTCGCGCGACGTAACACAGGGCTACTCGCTCGACGAGCTTTGCGACGAATGGGCACGCGAGTTCTACTTCGAGGGTATGCGCCGCACAACACTCGTGCGCTTCGGCAAGTTCGGTGGAAACACAGGCTACAACTGGGACTGGAAAGGTGGCGTAAAGGAAGGTAAGGACTTCGATGATCACTTCAATGTCTACCCTGTTCCTTTGACACAACTTCAGAGCAACTCTAACCTCACACAGAACCCAGGTTACACGAACTAATCGAATAGAAAGTCCAGTAATGGTTATTGCACTCATGCGAGCTCACAACGAGTTCGCATGAGACAAAGAAAAAACGGACTAATACAACCTATAAACAATAACGACAATGAAAAATATATTCAAGTCAATAATGTTCATGGCTGCCAGTGTTGCTATATTCGCCTCTTGCGACGATGACACAACACCAGTGCTTGAACTCGAGAATGCAGCCTCGCTGAATGCTATCAACCCTTCAGAATATGTCATCAGCAAGGACAACTATGCCGAGCAGTTCCCCGAGATCTCTTGGGAGAAAGCAAGCTATGGCAAGGGTGCTATCGTCAATTACGAGCTTACCCTCACCAACAACGCCACACAGAAGAGCGTCGTTATCGGCGAGACAACCAACGACACGAAGCTCAACCTCACCAATGAGCAGATGAATGCTTTCATGGCTCAGACAGGTGCAATGCCAGGCAAGGCTGGCGAGTACACAGTATCGATGAAGTCGTCTACATACAAGACTTATACCAACGATGCTTCCAACACAATTAAGTTTACCGTCACTCCTTACGACCCGAAAACAGAGGGCTTGACATGGGCTTATGCTTACGTTGCGGAGAACTATCCTAATTGGAACTTTATGAAGGCTTACCTCATTGGCGACCCTGATGGTGACGGCAAATATGAAGGTTTCGCCCAGTTTGATGAAGACAATGCTACATACGCAGTTCTTGATGGTGCAAACCCAGCAAGGGTTATTGCCAAGGACCAGAAAGTGGAGACAAAGGGCTTCGTAAGAATTGGTGTCGGTGCAGACGGCAGTGTAGAGCAGAGCGGAAACATTACATGGTGCTTAATTGGTGATGCTACATCTGGCGGATGGGATAAGGACACACCGATGGAGTATGACGCAACTACTCGCAAGTGGACTTGCGTCACAACGCTTATCGACAAGGAACTCAAGTTCCGTAACGCTGACGATTGGAAGATCAACCTCGGCTCTGACGGTACAGAGAACGGACTCGTTGCCGAAGGCAGCAACATCAAGATAGCAAAAGCGCACGGCTACATCGTTACACTCGACGTCACCAACGCAGGTAAGTACACTTACTCGCTTGAGGAAACCGACATCGAGCAGTCAGCTGCAAGCATCACAATGCCTGGCTCATTCAATAATTGGAACAAAGACACAGAGGAGTATGTCTTAAAGTCAGAAGCACGCGACTTCAAGTTTAGTGGTACATACTATATCCCGTCGGGTGCAGAGTTTAAGTTGTACGACGGCTCATGGCTTGGTGTCGTAGGCGATATGAACTGGGACGAGAACCACACTTACGCAAGCTTCGTCATTGGCGATGGTGCTAATATGACAGTGCCAGTAGGTGGCTATTTCAAGATTTTCGTTGACTCGAAGAAGAACACAGCCACAATGACAAAGACAGGCTGGGAAATCATCGGTAGTGCTACAGCCGGTGGTTGGGACGCTGGTCAGGTTATGGACTGGGATCCGGACACAAAGACATGGTCTATTATCGCCACTCTCACAGATGGTGAGTTGAAGTTCCGCTGGGATGGCTCATGGGACCGCAACTTCGGTGGCGCGCTTGACGCTCTTGTTGAGGGAGGCGATAACATCGCAGTGAAGGCTGGTACATACAAGATAGTTCTCGATGAAGAGAACAAGAAAGCCACTATGACTAAGGAATAAGGCTTAAAGCCCATACAAGAGGGTTTATTACAAAGTAAACTCTTGATATCAAACATATGATATCAAACATATAAAAAATAAAAAGCGGGATTGCGCATCAGTCGCAATCCCGCTTTTTCGTATCTGCGTTTTCCTATCATAAATGCGTTAGCCGAAAAAATCTGCCATATCTCCCAGCACAGCATCTAACCGACACTGTATAAGCGCAATAAAGACTGGAAGATATCATGCAAATCGGAATATCTCCCAGCCTATCTACCAGCCTTCGTTATGCTGTATAGGTTGGTGCACTTCTTGCTATGAACATCATTTGGTGCACTTCTTGCTCTGGCAAGCGGCAAAGCCGAGCGGAGACAAGTGCACCCCCTAAAAGTGCACCCCCTAAATGCAAAAGAGGTGTATCAACAATGTTGATACACCTCTTTCGTGTTCTGTGGGTGGTGATGGATTCGAACCACCGAAGGCATCGCCAGCAGATTTACAGTCTGCCCCATTTGGCCACTCTGGTAACCACCCAATAGCTTTTGTCTTAAAAGCGAGTGCAAAGGTACAAATTAATTTTGATACTACAATAGCTTTACTAAACTTTTTTAAAAAAATTTGTACGACTCCCAAATTAGTAGTAAATTTGCAGTAATTCGGAAACAAATCAAAAAACCTAAATACATGAAGAGAACTTTATTGTTAGTGGCTGTTGCAGCATTGGTATGCAGCGGCACAGCCTACGGACAGCGCAAGGCGAAGCGTCAGGCAAAGAAGAACGTGCCGACGATAGTCCATGCGGTTGAAACGAAGGACATCGCCGAGGTGGTTGACTCATGGGTGGAGAACGAGCAGAAGTTTGAGGACCAGAAGCTCCCGGCACACGCTACGTTCATACCCTACTCGTCTACATCGCAGATGATGCAAGACAAGTGCTACGCCAAGCCGTGGCTCACGCCGGAGCGTGCCGACTACCTGCTGCTCAACGGCAAGTGGAAGTTCCGCTACACAGCCGACTGGAAGCAGGGAAAGCCCGAGGAGAAGGACTTCTACGGTGACAACGCTGACGTATCGGCGTGGGACAACATCAAGGTGCCACTCAACTGGGAGATGGCTGGCTATGATGTGCCTGTATATAATAATGTGGGCTATCCGTTCCACAACGACCCGCCGCGCATCAAGGCGATGGACGACAACTTCGACAAGAACCCTGTGGGTTCGTACCGCCGCACATTCAATCTGCCCGAGGGTTGGGAGAAGAACAAGCGCGTGGTGCTCCACTTCGACGGAGCGTGCAGCGCCATCGTGGTATGGGTGAACGGCAAGTACGCCGGCTTCTCTGAGGGTGCGAACACCGATGCCGAGTTCGACGTGACGGCGCTCGTGCGCAAGGGCGAGAACAACGTTTCGGTGCGCGTCTACCGCTGGTCGGACGGTTCATATCTTGAGGGTCAGGACATGTGGCACCTCGCCGGCATCCACCGCGACGTGTACCTCATGGCTACTCCGAAGGTGGCTGTAAGCGACCATTACATCACATCGCAGCTCGGCAAGGGCTACACCGCAGGCTCTATGAACGTAGAGCTGACCGTAGACAACTCGCTGAAGCAGAGCGCAAGCAAGACGCTCGAAGTGGAGCTGCTCGACCCCGCAGGTCAGCTCGTTGCGAAGAAGCTGCAGGCTGTGACACTGACAGCAAAGGACGCGCAGAAGACTGTTTCTATAGACTTCGATGGTCTGACGGACCTGAAGCTCTGGTCGTCTGAGCACCCGTGGCTCTACACCGTCATCGTACGCCAGCTGAACAACGGCGGCGAGGAGATGGTGTTCTCTACGAAGTACGGTTTCCGCAGCGTGGAGCAGAAGGGCAACCTCATCTACGTGAACGGCAAGCGCGTGTACTTCAAGGGCGTGAACACGCAGGATATACATCCGCTCTTGGGCCACGCCATCGACGTGAAGACAATGCTGCGCGACGTGGAGCTGATGAAGAAGGCTAACGTGAACACAGTGCGCACATCGCACTATCCGCGCCAGGCGAAGATGTACGCCATGTTCGACTACTACGGCCTGTACTGCATGAACGAGGCTGACGTGGAGTGTCACGGCAACCAGAGCATCTCTGACATGCCGTCGTGGGAGGCTGCATACGTAGACCGCACAGCGCGCATGGTGCTGCGCGACCGCAACCACCCGAGCGTGGTGTTCTGGTCGCTTGGCAACGAGGCAGGCGGCGGCTGCAACTTCCAGGCCACATACGACTGCGTGAAGCGTCTGCTGCCGCGTCGCGACGCATGGGTTCACTACGAGGGCTGCAACCACGGCGAGAAGTACTCCGACTTCGGTTCGGACATGTACCCCGTGGTGAGCAAGGTGATCGAGCAGCGCGACGGACTGCACAACAAGCCTTACTTCATCTGCGAGTACGCTCACGCCATGGGACAGGCTGTGGGCAACCTGCAGGAGTACTGGGACGTGATAGAGAACAGCAACGGCATCGTGGGCGGTTGCATCTGGGACTGGGTGGACCAGGGCATCTACGACACACGCCGCATCAAGGCTGGTCAGCCGCTGACCGATCCTGAGACTGGTATACCCTACTACACCTCGGGCTACGACTATACTAAGATGAATCGCGGCGACTACGGTTTCCAGGGCGACTTCATGAGCAACGGCATCATCACTCCGGGACGCGAGTGGACGGCTAAGCTCGACGAGGTGAGGTACGTTTACCGCGATGTCGACTTCGTGTCGTTCAGCAATCATAAGCTCACACTGAAGAACAAGTTCGCCTTCACCGACCTGAGCAACTACAGTCTCTCGTGGAGCATCAGCGGACGCGGCGAGGGAGAGAGCAACCTGGCTCACGGCGCAGTGAAAGACCTGCAGTGCAAGCCGGGCGAGACATGCGTGGTAGAAATTCCGTACGACGTGAACGTGCCGGCTGACAAGGAGATTATCATCACCTTCAAGCTCAAAGTTAAAGACAAGACCGCATGGGCAAACCGTGCTCACGTGATTGCAGCACAGCAGTTCCGCCTCACAGCAGACGCAGCTGCCAACTGTCCGTCGGTAGCCGACCCGACATACGTGCAGCACAACACCATCGCTCTGCCCGCCATCAGCGAGAAGGGCAAGCTGAAGGTGAAGGGCAACAGCGTTGAGGGCAAGAACTTCAGCATTAAGTTCGACACTGACGGCACCATCGCCGAATGGACATTCGACGGCAAGCAGATCGTCATGCCGTCAGCAGGTCCCGACTTCAACGGTTTCCGCCGTATCGCCAACGACAACATCTCGCTCGGCGCAACGGGCGGTGTAGCCGAGAACGAGAACAAGGAGGAGGGTGCGCTCTCCGGTCAGAAGACACTCGTGAAGGCTCCGAAGAAGCAAGGCAAAAACGTGGTCGTTGAGACTGCCGTATCGAACGGCAAGGACACTCACCATATCCTCTACACCATCTACCCGAACGGCGAGGTGGACATGCGCGTAGCGTTCAACAACTCTTCGGAGGAGACACGCCGCGTGGGCATCACAATGCAGTTCGCACCGGGCTTCGAGAGCGTGCTCTACTACGCTAAGGGTCCGCGCTCCAACTATATCGACCGCCAGCGTGGCTCACTGCTCGGCTGGTATCGCACATCGGTAGACAAGATGTTCGAGGAGCAGTCGGCTCCGCAGACCATGGGCGACCGTCAGGGCTTGCGCGAGATGACGCTTAAGAACAATGGCAACGGCGTTGGACTGAACATGAAGGTGGAGGGTCAGCTCGCCTTCTCGCTCTCGCACTACGACGACCAGCAGTTCAACTACGACGTGTTCTACGGTGGCAAGCACCCGTACGACCTGACACGCAGCGAGCAGGTGTTCGCTCACTTCGACTTCTGGCAGCGTGGCATCGGCAACCACTCGTGCGGTGGCGACTCTTGCCTGCCGCAGTTCAAGACTCCTACGGGCGAGCACGTGGTGACAATGCGCTTCGCGCCGTACACATTCAACCCGAAGACACGCATCTTGCCTAAAATGCAGAGAATAGAAATGAACCGTTAGAAGGGTAAGAACTACAGAATTGCAATGAACTTTGACAAAAGCACATTGCAACTTGAAGCATCCGCATCGGTCGGTGCGGATGTCTGCGTCGGTCGATGCGGATGTCTGCGTCGGTCGGTGCGGATGTCTGCGTCGGTCGGTGCGGATGTCTGCGTCGGTCGGTGCAGAACGTGCTTAATCATACTATTAGTTCCAACTAACAGCAATAAAAACAGAAAAGAGCAGAACTTCGATATCGAGGTTCTGCTCTTTTCGTTAGTGGGGGGGCACTTGTAAGGGGGTGCACTTGTCCCAAGTGCACCAACCAAGATAATGGTGCACTTCTACTCGGTTGGTGCACTTGAGACAAGTGCACCCCCTGAAGTTGCTCTGAACAGCGAGAAGTTCACGCTGCCGTAGGCGCGGTGCTCTATGAAGCCCGGCACATCAGAGAAATCGTTGTGCTTGCCATGCTCGAAGACGAGGAGTCCGCCAGGGCGCAACATTCCCTTGCTGAGGATGAGCTGCGGAATGGTAGGCAGCGTGGGCAGAGCGTAAGGCGGATCGGCAAAGATGAGGTCGTACTGCTGCTTGCACGACTTGATGAAGCGGAACACATCGCCACGGATAAGGATGTTATCCTTGGTATCGAGCTTCGTCATACACTCGCGGATGAACGCAGCATGGTCGCGATCCATCTCCACGCTGACCACCGGAGCACAACCGCGCGAGAGCAGCTCGAGCGATATGCTGCCAGTGCCGGCAAAGAGGTCGAGTGCCTGCGCACCCTCCATGTCCACGTAGCCGTTAATCACGTTGAAGATATTCTCTTTGGCGAAGTCCGTAGTAGGACGTGCCTTGAACGAGCGCGGAATATCGAAGTGGCGCCCTTTATATTTTCCTGTTATTATGCGCATAATATGGTGTTGAAATGGTGTTATGGTGAGGTGGTGAGATGTGTGGTGTGGTGGTGAGATGGTGAGGTGGTGACATTTGCATTGCAAATCTCAACATCTCAACACCTCAACATTCTTTACAAACTGCTCGAGCTTGGTCTTCAGTGTCTCCGGCTCCTCCGGATTGCCTGTGAGCATGAGTATGTCTGTGGGACGCATGGCAAGTTGCTGCCACACGCTCATGATGTAGAACACAGCATCCTGTGTGTCGTCGATATGAAACGAGTTGCAGAAGCGCAGACGATGCTTGCGGAACGCTATTATCTCCATATCCTTGCCGTTGAACACGCAGAACAGCTTCTCCTGGAAACCGCCATATGCACGCTGGCTCAGCGCAGTAAGTGTGGAGGCAAGACGAGGCTCGAAGCACACGTAGCGGAAGTTCTCGTTGAGCACGAAGTGCAGGTCTTTGTTCACGGCGAACGCGAGCACCACGCCCAATGTATCGAGTGGCGATGTCTGCACCTCGTCGGCTGGCAACATGCTGAACGCGTTGCGATAGAGCAGCGTAGCACTGCCCGAGGTGTACTCGTCCTCAGGGATGAGCATCGTCGGTGTGTCGACAACCACCGTGACACGGTCGTACAGACGCGGGTTGCGCAACAAAGCGCACACGGAGAGAGCCTGTCGCAGGTTGGCTGCTATGGAGATACCAGAGTTAAGGTTGTACACCTCGCGCTCGGCAGCACCATCCGCAGAGTCGGTCTGCAACACAATCGCCGTATTGTCTATCGTGATGATAAGTTTCATATTTATACTGATATGTTTGCACAAAGTTACTGAAAAAGTTTGGGTTATGCGAAAAAAACATCATAGCTTTGCCGTTCTATAGTCAAATTTCTGTAATTTTGTAGAATTGAATAGACTAAATCGCAACGCTTATGCAACCATACAAGACTGATGTAGCAGTACTCATCCTCTTCTTCAACCGCCCCGACCACCTCAGCAAGGTGTTTGCGGAAGTGCGCAAGGCGCGTCCCTCGAAGCTGTTCCTCTATCAGGACGGACCGCGCGGTGAGCGCGATATGGCTGGCATTGAAGCCTGCCGCCGCGTAGTAGAGAACATCGACTGGGAGTGCGACGTGCAACGTCTCTACCAGGAGCGCAACTACGGCTGCGACCCCTCGGAGTACATATCACAGAAGTGGGCGTTCTCGTTCGTCGACAAGTGCATAGTGCTCGAGGACGACGACGTGCCGTCGCAGTCGTTCTTCACGTTCTGCAAGGAGATGCTCGACCGCTACGAGAACGACGAACGTATATGGATGATTGCAGGCTTCAACCCCGAAGAGCAGCTTAAGGACTATCCCTACGACTACCTCTTCACCTCCGTATTCTCAATCTGGGGATGGGCATCGTGGCGCCGCGTCATCGACAAGTGGGAGCCAGGATACCCGTTCCTCGACGACCGCACGGCGATGCGACAACTCAGAAAGATAATGCGCCAACGTCGCTACTGCGAGGACACGCTACGCGCCTGCTACGACCATCGCGCATCGGGCAAGGAATACTACGAAACGATATTCTGGGCATCTATGGTGATGAACTCCGGACTCGCCATTATGCCCTCGCACAATCTCATCAACAACCTCGGAGCCACCGACGGCTCCACGCATTACACCGGCTCGCTGCTGACCATGCCACGCCGCTTGCGCCGACTGTTCACAATGCAACGCTTCGAGCTGGAGGGCGAACTGAAGCATCCGCCGTATGTGATAGAGGATGTCGACTTCAAGGAGCAGGTGTACCGCACATACGCTTACGGACATAGATGGATAAAGTTCGGACGCTCAATGGAGGAACTGGTGCTCAATCTGCGCTACGGCAACTTCGCACACATCGGGCGTTCAATCGTCAACCGCATACGCAAGATATTCGGCAAAGACAGCCATTGGTAAGCCTCGCGAAGCAAAAAACTTCGCCATTTCACAATAATATTAATAAACAGACGTTATACTTACGTGTTTAAACGCGGATACATAATAATAACGACGATACTATCGCTTGTCTCGGTGAAGAGTCAAGCCCAGTACGACGTATCGTTCAGCCACTACTTCGACATGGAACCCTCGTTCAATGCCGCAGCCGTGGGCAAGTCGCCGAAGCTCAACATCGCGGCTGCCTACGCCATGGAGATGGCTGGATTCAAGCGTAATCCGAACACGATGTACGCCGGTGCCGACGCACAGTTTCTGCTCTTGAAGCAGTTTCATGGTGCAGGCATACAGTTGATGAACGACCAGATTGGTCTGTTCAGCCACAAACGCCTCGCTCTGCAATACGCCTTCAAGTTCAAACTGTTCGGCGGACAGTTGTCGACCGGCATCTCCGCCGGACTGCTCAGCGAGACATTCGACGGCACGAAGGTAGACCTTGAGGAGTCGAACGACCCTGCCTTCTCGTCGTCAAAGATAGAGGGCAACTCGCTCGACCTTGCAGCCGGACTCTACTACTCGCACCGCAACTGGTACGTAGGCATCTCGGCACAGCACCTCAACTCGCCCTGTGTACAGCTCGGCGAGACAAACGAGCTACAGGTGGACGCCACCTACTACCTCACTGGTGGCGCAACGATACGCCTGCGCAACCCGTTCCTGAGCATCCAACCATCGTTCCTCTTCCGCACCGACCTCTCGGGCTATCGTGGCGACATCACAGGTCGCTTCACCTACACCAACGAGAAGAAGATGTTCTACGCCGGACTCAGCTACGCCCCGACAATATCCACAACGGTGCTCATCGGTGGCAAGTTCCATGGCATCGTACTTGGCTACTCCTACGAGATATACACATCGGCTATCAACCCAGGCAACGGAAGCCACGAGATATTCGTAGGTTACCAGATGGATCTCAACCTACAGAAGAAAGGCAAGAACATGCACAAGAGCGTGAGAGTGTTGTAGCCCCTCCCAACCCTCCCCGTCGGGGAGGGCTCAGAAAGGTCTAAAAGGCTTAGAAAGGCCTAAAGAGGCTTAGATAGGCTTAGCCCTCCTACCCTCACCCCTCAAAAAAGAAAACAAAAAACAACAATAGATGAAAGCAACAAAAAGCATATTACTATTAAGCATCATGGCACTCACCATGATTCTCACCGGCTGCTTCGGCAGCAAGGCAGCCTCGTCGGCAGGACGCGGTGGCGAAGTGGTGGGCGTGAGCGGACGCTCGTTCGCCGAGCCCGCACCCTACGGCATGGTGCGCGTAGGACGCGGCTACCTGCGCATGGGTCTTGAGAAGCAAGACAGCCTGTGGGGTAAGCAGACACCGGTGAAGGACATCTCCGTCGACGGTTTCTGGATGGACGAAACCGAAGTGACCAACTCCAAGTACAAGCAGTTCGTGGTATGGGTGCGCGACAGCATCATCCGCACACGCCTCGCCGATCCACAGTACGGTGGCGACGAGACATACATGATAACCGAGGACAAGAACGGCGACCCCGTCACACCACACCTCAACTGGAAGAAGCAACTGCCGCGTAAACCCAACGAGGACGAGCTACGCGCTATCGAGAGCGTGTACACACGTAACCCTATCACCGGCGAGAAGATGCTCGACTACCGTCAGATGAACTACCGCTACGAGGTGTACGACTACACTGCAGCTGCTCTGCGTCGCAACCGACTCAATCCTGAGGAGCGCAACCTCAACACCGACATTGAGGTGAACCCTGACGAGGTGGTGATGATATCAAAGGACACCGCATACATCGACGACGAGGGACGCATCGTGCGCGAGACCATCAACCGCCCGTTGAGCGGTCCGTGGGACTTCCTCAACACATATATAGTAAATGTCTACCCCGACACAACATGCTGGGTGAACGACTTCCGCAACGCAGAGAACGAGACATATCTGCGCAACTACTTCTCTAACCCAGCCTACAACGACTATCCCGTAGTGGGCGTAACATGGGAGCAGGCAAACGCCTTCTGCGCATGGCGTACCGACTATCTGCTGAAAGGTCTCGGTCCCGAAGCACGCTACGTACAACGCTACCGCCTGCCGACAGAGGCAGAATGGGAGTATGCAGCACGCGGAAAGGAAGGCACCGAATTCCCGTGGGAAGACCAAAGTGTGAAGAGTGGCGACGGATGCTTCTTCGCCAACTTCAAACCCGACCGTGGCAACTACACCAAGGACGGCAACCTCATCACATCGAAGGTGGGCATATACGGAGCTAACAGCAACGGACTCTTCGACATGGCTGGAAACGTAGCCGAATGGACAAGCACCGTGTACACCGAGGCAGGCGTAGAGGCGATGAACGACTTCAACCCTTCCCTACAGTACAACGCAGCAAAAGAAGACCCCTACCGGCTCAAGAAGAAGAGCGTGCGCGGTGGTTCGTGGAAAGATCCCGAGTCGTTCATACGCTCAGCATGGCGCACATGGGAATACCAGAACCAGCCACGCTGCTACATCGGCTTCCGCTGTGTACGCAGCTTAGCAAATACATCAAGTGCTAAAGCAAAAGGAAAAAAGAAGTAAGTTGAAGATGGTGAGAAGTTGAGGTGGTGAGATATCTACACAACACTCACAAACCTATGTATTCTCACAATAAAAAATAAAGAAATATGACAATTTACAGCAAATTCAACATAGTCTACCACTTGCAGAAGTGGATGGACAGTGTCCCCGGACAGACATTCCTCAACTACGCATATAGCTGGGGTGCTTCAGTCGTAATCCTTGGTACGCTCTTCAAACTCACCCACCTACCGGGTGCCAACATCATGCTTTTCGCAGGTATGGGCACCGAGGTATTCGTGTTCTTCATCTCAGCCTTCGACCGTCCGTTCGACAAGACGCAGGAAGGCAGAGACCTCCCTACGCACATTGACGAAGAGGAGATAGACCGCGAGGAGGCAGAAGCAGAGGCTGCATACAACGCCGGCGTGCAAGTTGCAGGTGGCGGTTCTGTAGTCGGTGGTGCTGGCGTAAGCGGCGGTGGCACTATTATAATAGGTGGCGGCACTGCAAACACAGCTAATGTTAGCGCAGCACCGGCTTCTGAAGGCGCAGCACAGACTACAGTAGGTGGCACACAGACTATAGTAGGTGGCACACAGACTGTTGTATCGCCTGAAGCTGCACAGACAGCAGCTGCAGCTGCCGAGCTGGCAGCCAACCACGAGGTGGCTATGCAGCTGGCAGACGCGCAGGCAAACTATCTCGACGAGCTCAAGCGACTCACCGAGACCCTGCAGAAGGTGTCCGACCAGAGCGCACGACTCACACGCGACAGCGAGGAGATGGAGAATCTCAACCGCACACTCACCGGCATCTGCAAGATATACGAGATGCAGCTTAAGGGCGCAAGCCAACAGATTGGCACTATTGACCAGATCAACGAGCAGAGCAAGCGCATGGCTGAGCAGATTGAGCAGCTCAACGGCATCTATGCTCGCATGATTGAGGCGATGACTGTCAACATGAATTTAAAAGTAAAAGAGTAAAAAAGTAAAAGAGTAAAAAGCTTAGGCTTAGTTTCAATCAAAGGCTTAAGAAGGCTTAGTAAGGCTTAGTAAGGCTTAAAAGAGTAAAAACCCTAAGAATGGCAATAAAGAAAAAACATATCTCCCCCCGCCAGAAGATGATCAACCTCATGTATGTGGTGCTGATGGCGATGCTTGCCCTGAACATTTCCTCGGAAGTGCTCAACGGCTTCTCTATCGTGGAGGAGAGTCTGAACCGTACCACTGCCAACTCCTCAAAGGAGAACGAGGTGCTCTACAACAACTTCGCCGAACAGATGAATAAGAACCCACAGAAAGTGAAGGAGTGGTTCGACAAGGCTACGGCTGTGAAGCGCATGAGCGACTCGCTGTACAACTTCGCACAGGCACTGAAAGTGCAGATTGTGCGCGAGGCTGACGGCAAGGAAGGCAATATCTACAACATTAAGAGCAAGGACAACCTCGAAGCAGCAAGTCATGTGATGCTCGCACCAGGCACCGGACAAGGCAAGAAGCTCTACGATGCCATCAACACGTTCCGCGAGCGTATCCTCAAGATGGTTACCGACCCACATCAGCGTAAGATAATAGAAAGCAACCTCACGACAAAGGTGCCGAAGAACGCAAATACGCTCGGCAAGAACTGGCAGGAGTATATGTTCGAGGACATGCCCGTAGCAGGTGCCGTAACACTACTCTCGAAGCTGCAGAGCGACGTGCGCTACGCCGAAGGCGAAGTGCTGCACACGCTCGTTGCGAACATCGACATGAAGGACATCCGTGTGAACAAGCTCTCGGCGTTCGTCATACCCGAGTCGAAGACCATCATCAGTGGCGACCAGTTCTCGGCACAAATCGTCATGGCAGCCGTAGACACTACACAACAGCCAGAGATATACGTAGGCGGACAGCGCATCAATAGCGGACTCTACCGCTTCACGGCAGGTGCAGTCGGCGAGCATCAGTTCGGCGGATACATCACAATGCGCGATGGTGCTGGCAACATCATCCGCCGCGATTTCACGCAGAAATACACCGTCGTCGCACCAAGCGCAACCGTGTCGGCAGACCTCATGAACGTGCTCTACGCCGGCTACGACAACCCGATAAGCGTCAGCATACCGGGCGTACCGCTCAACGCCGTATCGGCATCAATGTCTGGCGGTTCGTTCCGCTCTATCGGCATGGGCAAGTACATAGCGCGTCCGTCGGCAGTGGGCAGAGATGTCACTATCTCCGTCGCATCCAACGCCAACGGCAAGTCGCGCCAGATGGGCAAGTTCACATTCCATGTGCGCAAACTCCCCGACCCGGCAGCATACATGCAGATCGGCACCGACCGCTTCCGTGGCGGCGGACTCGCCAAGGCTTCTATCATGAGCGCTCCGGGCATCAAGGCAGCCATCGACGACGGCATCCTCGACATACAGTTCAAGGTTGTAAGCTTCGAGACCGTGTTCTTCGACAACATGGGTAACGCTGTGCCGATGGCATCGGCTGGCAGCAACTTCTCAGAGCGTCAGCGCGACACCTTCCGCAAACTCTCAAGAGGCAAGCGCTTCTACATCTCGCGCATCACAGCGGTAGGCCCCGACGGCATCACACGCAAGTTGAACGGCTCTATGGAGGTTATAGTAAAATAAAGCTAGAACCCTAGTAAACCTAGTAAACCTAGAACCCATAGAAAGTCTAGTCCCCTAGCAACCCAAGAAAACAAAAAACAAAACAATGAATAAATTCTTAGCAATACTCCTCGCCGCCCTCTTCTGTGCCGATATAGCTTCGGCACAGCCAGCGGCACGTCGCCGCGAGCAGGCCCAGCAGCAACAGCAGAAAGACCAGGGACTGAGCGTGCGTGCACAGATATCGTTCCCTACGCAGAAAGCGATGGACGAGGACGTGACATGGCGACGCGACATATACCGCGAGATAAACCTCACGGAGGATGCCAACGCCGGACTCTACTATCCGGTGGAGCCGGTAGGTTCGCAGATGAACCTCTTCACGTATATCTTCAAGCTCGTGATGAAGCGTTCCATCACCGCCTACGAATATCGTTTGGACGGCAATGAGGTGTTCGACGACGCAGCAAAGGTGAACCTGAAGTCGCTGCTCGACAACTATCACATCTTCTACGAGCGCACCAACCGTGGCATACGCATCGACGATAGCGACATACCATCACGCGAAGTGACGGCTTACTACGTGAAGGAGGCTACCTACTACGACGACCGCAACTCGGCGTTCCACACTAAGGTGCTCGCCCTCTGCCCTATCCTGAAGCGCGAAGACGACTTCGGCGACGCAGCTACAAGCTATCCGCTCTTCTGGGTGAAGTACGACGACCTTGCACCGTTCCTCACGAAGCAGACCATTATGACGAGCAACCTCAACAACGCTGCCACTATGTCGATGGACGACTACTTCACGAAGAACATGTACAAGGGTAAGATATACAAGACCACGAACATGCTCGGCAAGACGCTCGCACAGTACTGCCCCACCGACTCGGCTATGAAGAAGGAGCAGAAGCGCATCGAGAAGGAGCTTACCGACTTCGAGCAGCACGTGTGGGGTGCGGGCGAACCGAAGGACTCGCTCGACAGCATCGCCGCTGTGGACAAGAAGGCGGCTAAGGCTATCAGAAAGAAGAACCGTCGTGCAAGTGCTGCAGCCTCAACACGAACAAAGACAAAAACCGCAAAGGTGAAGAGATCGCGCTCCAATAGCGGTGCGTCAAAGCCATCGGGTGGTACAGCACGTGTCAGCGTGCGCAGACAGCGACACTAATTTGTAGGATGAGGGTGTGTCAAAAGTCGTAAGCGGTACGCCCCGAAGGGGCAGCACCACATAGCCCAAGGCAGCGCCTTGGGTTAAAAGACACACACGAACCATACGCCCTGTAAGGGCAAAAGCCTAATTATTAAGGAATTGCCCTTACAGGGCGCAGTGTTCAACCATATATCCCAACACCCAGGGCGTTGCCCTGGGCTATGTGATTGTTGGGCTTTCAGCCCGCACTAATTGAGTTTTTACACATCCTCCATTAAATCCTGAAACACAGATTATCACAAACATCCTCACCATCAAGCAAACGTAAATTGAATATTAACCCAAAACAAACAGGTATGAAAAAGATCTTTACATCAGCAGCCATCGCACTTGCGATGCTTTTCACGGCAAACACAGCGAATGCTGGTATCAACTTCGGTGTTAAGGGCGGTCTGAACGTAACAAGCATGAGCATCAGCTCAAAGGTGCTCGACTCCAACAACCGTGCAGGCTTCTTCATCGGTCCGACTGTGAAGTTCACACTTCCGCTCGTAGGTCTTGGCATCGACGCTTCGGCTCTCTACGACCAGCGTGAGGCAGAACTCGCAGTAGATGTTGACGAAAACCAGTACGTACTGCCCACAAAGCAGACTCTGAAGACACAGGCTATCAACATTCCTATCAACGTGCGCTACAGCATCGGCTTGGGCAGTGTTGCCAACGTGCTCTTCTTCGCAGGTCCGCAGTTCGGCTTCCACGTAGGCAATAAGAACAAGGATCTTGGTGCAGATTGCGAGTGGAAGCTCAAGAGTTCGCAGTTCAGCGTAAACGTTGGTGCTGGTTTCACCGTTCTGAAGCACCTCCAGCTCACAGCCAACTACAACATCGCTTGCGGAAAGACCGGCGACGTGACATTAAGCAAGACAGCAAGTAACGTATTGGGAGCTCCGTTCGAGAAGAGCGGTCGTACCAATGCTTGGCAGATAGCCCTTGCATACTACTTCTAATGCACTACGTAGACGTAATACTCCCTCTACCTTTAGAAGGAACATTCACATACTCCGTACCTGAGCCTATGGTGGCTCAGGTGCGGATGGGTGTGCGTGTACTTGTGCCCTTAGGCAGGTCGAAGACATACACGGCGATGGCGGTGCGGTTGCACAGCGAGAAGCCGGAGTTCGAGACACGCCCCATCATCCAAGTCATAGACGCAGAGCCTGTGCTCATCGAGCAGCAGCTACACCTATGGCAGTGGATTTCTACCTATTACATGTCGCCCATTGGCGACGTATTCAAAGCCGCGCTTCCTGCTGGATTGAAAGCCGAAGAGAATTATCGCCCGAAGACGGTGCGCTGCGTCACGCTGCCCGCCAACCTACGTTCGGAGCAATCGCTCCACATGGCACTCACCATCCTGAAGCGTGCACTGAAACAACATCAGACATTCAGCACCTACCTTGAGCTGTCGCATTGGAGCGAGATTGACGGCGAGACACCGCCGGCGCATATCGCCGAGATAGCCTGCGACGAACTGCAGAACGCTGCCAACGCATCAGATGCGGTGCTGCGCCAGCTCATACAGCGCAATTTCCTCGAAATTTACCATCGCGAAGTGGGTCGTCTGAACACCACAGGCGAGTATCATCCCGAGCGCATACAACCTCTCAGCCCTGCACAACAAGCGGCAGAGGACAGCATACAGAAACAATTCAACGAGAAGAACGTAGTGTTGCTGCACGGCGTAACGTCGAGCGGCAAGACCGAGATATACATCCACCTTATAAAGAAGGCAATAGACGAAGGCAAGCAGGTGCTCTACCTACTACCCGAGATAGCGCTGACGGTGCAGATGACGCGCCGCCTGCAGAACGTGTTCGGCTCGCGCTTGGGCATATACCACTCAAAGTATAGCGATGCCGAGCGCGTAGAGATATGGAAGAAGCAGCTCTCCAGCGAACCTTACGACGTGATCCTCGGCGCACGCTCCGCTGTCTTCCTACCTTTCACGCGCCTCGGACTCGTCATCGTCGACGAGGAGCACGAGACATCGTTCAAGCAGCAAGACCCTGCTCCACGCTATCACGCACGCTCTACAGCCATCATGCTCGCCCGAATGTACGAAGGGGCGAAGGTGCTGTTAGGCACGGCTACGCCCTCCATGGAGAGCTACCACAACGCCTGCACGGGCAAGTACGGCTACGTGCAGCTCACCTCACGCTACAAGGATGTGGCGATGCCCGAGATACGCGTTGTAGATACCAAAGACCTGTACCACCGCAAGATGATGCGTGGGGCGTTCTCGCCCGACCTACTCGAAGCGATGCGCACGGCTTTGCGCAACAAGAAGCAGGTGCTGCTGTTCCAGAACCGCCGCGGCTTTGCGCCTATGGTTGAGTGCAAGGTGTGCGGATGGGTACCCAAGTGCAAGAACTGCGACGTGTCGCTCACCTATCACCGCTCGATGAACCTGCTCACATGCCACTACTGCGGCTACACCTACCCCGTGCCGAAGCAGTGCCCCAACTGCGAGAGCACCGAACTGCTCGGTCGCGGCTACGGCACGGAGAAGATTGAGGACCGCGTGCGCGAGTTGTTCCCCGAGGCGCGCATCGCCCGTATGGATCTTGACACCACGCGCTCTGCCGGTGCCTACGGACGCATCATCGACGACTTCTCCTGCGGCAGAACCGACATACTCATCGGCACGCAGATGATAACCAAGGGGCTCGACTTCTCGGGCGTTACGGTCGTGGGCATACTCAACGCCGACACCATGCTCAACTATCCCGACTTCCGTGCCTACGAGCAGGCGTTTCAGATGCTCTCGCAGGTGAGCGGCAGAGCTGGCAGACGCGACGAGCGCGGACTCGTCATACTGCAGACCAAGAGCGCCGACCTGCCAGTGATACAGCAGGTAGTTGCGGGCGACTTCCAGACGTTCGCCCACGACCTGCTTGAGGAGCGCAGCATGTTCCGCTATCCGCCGTTCTACCACCTCGTCTATGTCTATCTGCGCCACCGCAACGAGCAGCTCGTAGACAGCGCAGCCATCGAGATGGCTTCGCGTCTGCGCCAGGCATTCGCCGACCGCGTGTTAGGCCCCGACAAGCCGGCTGTGGCACGTGTAAAGACCGAGTCGATACGCAAGATTGTCATCAAGCTCGAGCAGGGCATCAATCTGCCGCTCGCACGCCAGTGCATGACGGAAGCACGCACCCAACTGCTGCAGGACAAACGCTACGCAGCCATGACCGTATTTTTCGATGTCGACCCAAGCTGATTGCCATTTATTTCGCTAACTCGTTTTTTTATAGTAACTTTGCAACCTGTACTATGTACCAATACTAATAATGACCAACAAGATACTTATAACAGGAGCCAGTGGCTTCATAGGCAGTTTTATCGTTGAGGAAGCCCTCAACAGAGATATGGAGGTGTGGGCAGCAGTGAGGAAAACCACATCGCGCAAATACCTTCAGGACAAGCGCATACATTTTATTGAGCTTGACTTCGGTTCGAATGAGCAACTGAAGGCGCAACTCGGTGAGCACGAGTTCGACTACATCGTGCACGCTGCCGGCGTGACGAAATGTCTCGACAAAGCCGACTTCCGCCGTATGAACACCGAGGGTACAAAAAACTTCGTCGATGCGCTCATCGAGCTGCAGATGCCGCTGAAGCGCTTCGTGTTCCTCAGCTCGCTCAGCGTGTTCGGCGCGATACATGAAGAGCAGCCCTACCAGGACATCAGCGAGCACGATACGCCGCGCCCAAATACGGCGTACGGCAAGAGCAAGCTCGACGCCGAGAAGTACCTCGACAGCATTGACAACGACTTCCCCTACATCATCCTGCGCCCTACGGGAGTGTACGGTCCGCGCGAGACCGACTACTTCCTCATGGCTGAGAGCATTAAGAAGCACGTCGACTTCGCCGTGGGCTTCAAGCGTCAGGACATCACTTTCGTGTACGTGCTCGACGTGGTGCAGGCTGTGTTCCTCGCTCTCGACCGCGGCATGAGCGGTAGGAAGTACTTCCTCTCCGACGGTGAGGTTTACAGTTCTACCGAGTTCAGCGACCTGCTGAAGAAGGAGATGGGCGTGAAGTGGATGCTGCGCATCGTGGCACCGGTGTGGGTGCTGCGCATCGTGGCGTTCCTCGGCGAGAAGATGAGCCACATCACCAAGAAACCGTCGGCTCTGAACAACGACAAGTATAACATTCTGAAACAGCGCAACTGGCGCTGCGACATCGAGCCGGCTTGCGACGAGCTTGGCTATCATCCGCACTACAAACTCGCCGACGGCGTGAAGCTCGCCGTGGCATGGTATAAAAAGAACGGATGGCTGTAATGCCTGTGCGCGCAGGTGATTGCTTGGTTGGTGCACTTGAGACAAGTGCACCCCCTAAAATTACACTTAAGACAATGAAATTCTTTACACAACTTTTCTCTATAGACAAATCGCCTAAGCGCGGACTGTTAGCGCTGGAGTGGCTCGTGATGGCATACACGGTGTTCACGCTGCTTGTGGCTCTCTTCACCTACACCAACCTGCAGAACCCCGACGCAATGATATGGGGTCGTGTGCGTGTGGTGGCAATGACCGTGGCGCTGTGGTTGGCTTATCGCCTTGTGCCCTGCCGACTGACGCTGCTGGCGCGCGTTGTGGCGCAGATGTCACTATTAGCGTGGTGGTACCCCGACACGTACGAGCTGAACCGCATGTTCCCCAACCTCGACCACGTGTTCTGCCGCGCAGAGCAGTCGATGTTCGGCTTCCAACCGGCGCTCTCGTTCGCCTCCACCTTCTCGTGGGCACCCATCAGCGAACTGATGAGCATGGGTTACGCTGCCTACTATCCGATGATTGGTTTGATGGTGTTCTTCTACTTCTTCGCACGCTACAACGAGTTTCAGCGAGCTTCGTTCATTCTGCTCGCCTCGTTCTTCATCTACTACATCGTGTTCATCTTCGTGCCCGTTGCCGGACCCACGTTCTACTTCAAGGCGGTGGGTATAGAGAATATCACGAACGGCTTCTTCCCTGCCGTCGGCACCTACTTCAACACTCATCAGGAGTGTCTGCCCACTCCGGGCTACGTAGACGGTTTCTTCTACGACCTCGTGGAACAGGCTAAGGCTGCGGGCGAACGCCCCACAGCCGCCTTCCCATCGTCGCACGTAGGCGTATCGACGGTGTGTATGTGGCTTGCATATCACGCACGCAACCGCCGTCTGCTCTACTTCATGGCACCGTTCTACGTGTTCCTGTGCCTTGCCACGGTGTACATCCAGGCACATTACGCCATCGATGCCATCGCCGGACTCATCAGCGGCACTCTGCTCTACTTCATACTGCTATTCGCAACGAAGGGGATAAGATGTTGAAGTGGTGAGATGGTGAGGTGGTGAGATGGTGAAAAGATGTTGTTGTGGTGAGGTGGTGAGGTGGTGATACCATCCGCATCGGTCGGCGCAGACATCCGCATCGGTCGGCGCAGACATCCGCATCGGTCGGCGCAGACACCCGCATCGGTCGGCGCAGACATCTGCGTCGGTCGATGCGGATCATTTTATATCTACATTGGATGCGTGAAAACGAAACGCGCACCATCCGTGTAGTCGGTATCAACCCATATCTTGCCGCCCAACTCTTCCACTATCGACTTGCATATAGGCAGTCCGAGTCCGGTTCCCTGCCTGAACGCATCCAGCTTCTTGAAGCGTTCAAACACCTCTTCAGCCTTCTCCACCGGTATTCCGCAACCCGTATCGCTAACGCTTATCTTTATAATGCGCTGCTCTGGATACTGATCCAGACGGATTGTGATCTTTCCGCTATCCGTACATTTCTTTGCATTGTTCAGCAGATTGGTAAGCACCTGTAGCAAACGCTCCCTGTCGGTGGCAATCATCAGGTGTTCCACCCTTGTTTCCACCATGATGTCCACCCCTGGTTTCTTGTTGACAAGAGCACTCTGTGCGGCTGTGTTTATGAGCGATACAACGTCGTACTCACCCATACTGAAGCGCATCTTGCCGGCATCAATCTTCGATATGTCGAGCACATCGTTGATTAGCTTCAGCAGCAGTTCACCATTTACCATTATCAGTTCGCCATACTGTTGCTTCTCCTCCGCCGTCAGTTCTATCTGGTCGTTGGTGAGTATCTGCGAGAAGCCCATCACGGCGTTTAGCGGTGTGCGTATCTCGTGGCTCATATTGGCTATGAAACGCGACTTCATAAGGTTAGCTTGCTCGGCGTTATACTTCGCTACGAGCAATAGCCTCGTCGGCATCAACAAACGTCATCGTTCTGCCGTCGATATACCTCACCACAAAGCGGTGGTCGGTCTTTGCGTACTGCTTGAAGAGAGCGCGCATGGTGACACCACCCAGTGTGTTGTCGGACATAAAGGTGAGCGTGTCGCACTTTGGGTAGAAGTGCTTTATGAGGTCGAAGTTCTTCTTCACATCATAGTGGTACACCTCACCGCCCACGATGTTGAAATGCTTGAAGTCGGTAGTAACGTCATACGCCACGGGGTCCCACTTCTTGAAATCGACGGAGTCTTGCGGCATCTTCACGATTGCCGAGCTTCGCAGACCCACAACCACTGGTGTCTGCCTCAGTTCCTCATCGTCGTCGAAGGAGAAGTAAGCCGACGACACCTCCATGCCAAGCAGCACGATGCAGGCTGGCCGGTTGCCACATTCATAATACTTCTTGAGCACCCTCTTCAAACGAATTCTCCACCGCTTGCCGTCGGGCAGGTTCTGGGCGTTGATGTCCTCCACCGCAACGGGGTTGGGCAGTCCGCTCTTGGTGTATTGCTCATAGAACGCGCTGATGTTTTCGCTGATGCTCTTCACATCGGGATTATACGACGACACGACAACTACGGGTGCCACATTCTTGTGTGGCACCTGCATCTTGCCCTTGTGTGCCCATAGCGGCAAGTTCAGCAATACTGACAAAAGCAGTAGAAAGCCTGTTCGCATAGTTAATGTTTTCATTTAGTTGACTGGTTTCAGCGAGCCTTCAACGTATGTGAACTCGCCCTTACCCGTCACAAGATACTGTATTGTGTAGGGCACCAGTTTATTGCCCTCCATGTGTGCCACGAAATTAACGGTGTACGTAACGTTCATACCCTCCACCGGTTCTGCGTTCCCGAAGCCCTCGCTGAGCGACACGGCGAACGTGGTGATAAGGTTGCGCTGCATGGTGGCTACCACCTCCTCGTCGGTCATAGCCCCGTAGACGCTCGGGGTGTTGCTCTTGGCATCAGCCGCTACCCACTCCACACGGTTGTTGTAGTAGCTGCAACCGCTGAAATACTCGGTGTCGGCAAAGGTGTTCAGGTAGCCGCCAGGGTTGAACTGGCCGAAGCCGTTCGGCTCGTCGTACTTTATATTCACCCATATTATGATGCGGTTATAGAACGACTTGCTCGTAACGTTGCCCTTCTCGTTAGGCAGGGTCAGCACCACGCTCGGGTTATACTTCCACTCGCCGGCAATCTTCTCGAACGGATTGGTTACGTTCTTCGGCTCGCTCTTCTCGGACTGATTGTCCATGCCAGTCGTTCTCATCGCAAACTGAGTAAGCATGCGGTAAGTGACCGTCACCGACGAGCCGTTGTCAGCCGTGGGATACTTCTGCTTGAGCCATACGGATATGCACTGTGCGGCATAGCTGCCACTAATGAAGAACTTTTTCGTCTTGAGGTCGTCGTCCTTCATCAGCGATGCTATCTTCTCGTAATCGGCATCCGTCAGCTCCACCTCCAACTTCTTCACGTCGGTGGGCTTATACGTATCCTTGTCGAAGCCGTCAAGATTCTCGTTAAAGTCGCCGCAAGACGTAAGCACGACTACCGCTGCAAGTATTATATAATGTATCAGTTTCATTTTCTTTATATTACTCTTAAAACGCTATTTTCAATTTTACCGAGAATGTACGTCCGAAGGCGTAGAACACGCGGTAGGCATCCTTCCAGCCGTTGTTTGTACCATCGTAGAAGGCATCCTGAATGTACTCGTAGTTGAGCACATTCTTCACCACGCCGAAGACTGAAGCACGGCACGAGCCGATATTGAAGTCGTAGCGTGCGTTGAGGTCGAGCTGTCCGGCAGCAGGCACACGCCAAGGCTCTTTGAGCGTGAGTTCGCCGCCACCGCCATACGTAGGCAGCGAATAGTCGGCGTAGAGGCGTGCATAGTAGGTGTAGTCGGCACCGATGCGCAGCATCTTCAGCAGCTTCACGTCGCCACCGATGGCAGCCGTGGTCTGTGCCGATCCGCCTACGTGTATGCCGTCCTGGTTGAGCGTGAACTTCAGGTGGTCGGGGGCACCCACCCCACTTGCCACCGCACCCGTGGTGATATTGGCAAGCGGCTGCGTTGCCGAGTTGTAGAAGTAAGCCGTGGCGTTGTTATCCCAACGCCAGTTGCCGAGCGAGAGCATACCCTTGAGCGTCACGTAAGGCGTGGGGCGTGCCACCACGTCGAGCTCCACACCCATGTGTTTGGCGTTGACACCGGTCATACTCATGGTGTACAGCTCTGTGTTGTTGTTCATGTAGCCCGACTTGGAGGTCGTCTTGTCCATCCACTTCGTGAAGTAGGCGTTGAGAGCCACGTAGAGCCATTTATAGCGCAAACCGTAACCGAGCTCGAAGGAGAATGCTTTCTCGTTGACTGCGTCCTTGTTTATCTCGTTGCTCGACTGCGACATGAGGAACACACCGCCACTGAAGAACGGTGCGCGACTGATGTATCCGACATTGGCGAAGACATTGTTGTAGCGGTCGATGTTGTAGTTCAGTCCGCCCTTGATGCTACCTGAAGCGAAGTTCTTCGTGTCCGACTTGGCGTGAGCCGCATCGTAGTAGAAGCGGTCGTAGCGCCAGTAGCGCGACGTTGCCAACGTACCCGATACGAATGCCGTGATGCGGTCTTTGGAGTACTCCAACTGCGAGAACACACCGTGCTGCACGATATGGCTATCGTAGTCGCGGAACACCACATCGCCAACGCTCAGTTTCTCGTACTGCCAGTTTGGGTCGAGCGCAGCGGCATTGTTGGCAGGGTTCACGCTGCTACGGTAGCGTAGGTCGGTGTAGTAGGCACCGTTGTAGAGGTCGGAAATCTTCGCCGTATGCGTGCCCTTGTACGAACGCACATCGAAGCCGGCGTAGAAGTCGAGCCCCTTTGCGAGCTGACGGGTGTACGTAGAGAGCAGTCCGTACCAGATATGGTCGTTGAAGTTCTGCGTCATCACCATCTTCGAGCCGGCATCGCTCTGCTCGTTCAACTCCTGCACCTGGTCATAGGCGAAGGTGCCGTCAGCGTGGCGGAAGTCGTAGCGCAGCTTGCCGTTGGCTGCTCCGTACCAGCTGTTGGCATATGCGGAGTTGATACCCTGACCCGAGCTGCCGTAACCGTGTCCGATGGACATGTAGAGAGCCGTGTTCAGCGACGACTTATCGTCGATAAGCCAGATATGATTAAGTGAGAATTGCGGTTTGTGGTAGAAGTTGAAAGCCGACGACTTACGCTCGCCGTTCTTTCCAAAACCGTATGTGGGGTTATAGCGATAGACACTTTTGCCGCCCATGAAGCGCTTCACGTCCTGCCAACCCTCAACGCTGAGTCCGTCGTACTGGTTGCGCTGATAGTGCGACTGCGGTGAGCCGAAGCCCGTGAGTGCTATCTGATGATGCTGACCGAGACGCTTGCTCACGGCAAAGAAGTAGTCGTAGTCGGTGAAGTCGGTACCTTGGATGTAGCCATCGCCCCATTTCTTGCCAAACAGCATAGAAAAGTTCCAACCCGACTTGGTGAGACCGGTAGAGAAAGAAGCCGACACATGGTTGAAGCCGTCGTTGCCCATGCTATACGTAGCATAGCCTCCGCGCTTGCTGTCCGTGGTCTTGGTCACGATGTTCACCGTGCCGCCAATCGACGGCACTGACACCTTGCTGGCACCCAGTCCGCGCTGCGTCTGCATATAGCGCACCATCTCACCCAGTCCGCCCCAGTTGCTCCAGTAGAGTCCGCCGTGCTCCATATCGTTGACGGGCACGCCGTTCACTATCACTGCCACGTTAGAGCTTTGGAAGCCACGCATGTTCAACTTCGAGTCGCCGTATGCGCCACTGTTCTTCGTGGCATACACACCCGGAGTATGGTTGAGCATCTCGGGCAGTTCGTTGTTGCCGAGCTTGTTCTCCACTTCCTTACGGTCCACATCGCTCATTGCGATAGGAGTCTTACGCGCAACGCCACGCGAAGCGGTCACGGTGATGTTCTTCAACATCACACTCATCTCATTATCAGCAACGGCAGTACTGTCGCTCGATACCTTTGCTTTGGGTTGACGTTTGCCATATACATACATGTTATTTGATACAAAAGCAACAATAAGCAATGGCAAAATAATTGTTTGATTCTTCAAAATTCGTACGGGTTTAAATGTTTTGCAAAATTAACACTTAATAAATACACAGCAAAACAATATCGGTTATTTTTTAATCAATAATTTGAGAGGGCGTGCACTCTATGTTCATAGAATGCACGCCCTCCCAAACGAGCAGCACCTAAAAGGCTATGTTGAGCAATCCTAACTGGTTGAGGAATATCGCCATAATGCATACCGGACAGAAGTAGCGCACGAGCAGAAGGTAGACACCGAAGAGGGTGCCACTCAGTGTGCCCCAGTTCGTGAACTCGTCCTTTATCAGCTTGCGCGGCACCACCCAACCCATGAATATGCAAGTGAGAATGCCACCGAAAGGCAGCAGGAGCTGTCCGGTCACAAAGTCGAACCAGTCGAAAAGCGTCTTTCCGAACATGCTGAGCCACGCTCTGTCGCCAAGCGAGAGCGAGCAGAATGCGCCTATCACCGAGCACACCACCGTCACGAGGCGTGCCGCATTCTTGCGGTCGAGGCGTGTCTCCTCACAGAGGAACGCAGTGCTCACCTCGTGCAGCGAGATGAGTGATGTGATGGCAGCAAGCGAGAGCAGCATATAGAACATGACGGCGACGACCGTGCCAAGCAGCGGCACACCGGCAAAAGCCTGCTGAAACACGTTGGGCAGGGTGATGAAGATGAGCGACGGACCGCTATCGGGGCTTACGCCAACGCTGAACGCTGCGGGGAAAATCATCAAACCGGCAAGAATGGCTATGATGGTGTCGATGACAGCTATGTTAACAGCCGACTTCAGGAGATTGGTTTCGCGAGAGAAGTAGCTGGCAAACGTGCAAATGCAGCCCATGCTAAGTCCTAACGAATAGAACGCCTGACCCATGGCAGCAAGAAAGACGCTGCCAGTAACCTTCGAGAAGTCGGGCTTGAAGAGAAACTCTATGCCTGCGGCTCCGCCCGGAAGCAGACACGAGCAGACCACTACCACCAGCAATAGCAGGAAGAGTGTGGGCATCAGTGCCTTTGAAGCTTTCTCTATACCGCCACGCACGCCACGCACTATGATGACATGGGTGAGCAGGAACACTACTACTGTCCAAAACACGGGCCTCAGGGGCGATGCGGAGAAGTCGGCAAAGTAAGAGGCTATATATTGTGGGTCGCCACGAAGCTCGCCTACACCCGAGGCAAAGATGTACTGCAAGCACCAGCCCGACACTACGGCATAGTAGCCGGTAATGAGGAAACCGGTGATCACGCCCATTAGTCCGACGATGTGCCACGCCTTATGCGTGTCCATACGCGAATAGGCACGTGCGGTGTTGGCGGCTCCATGTCTGCCGATGATGAACTCGCTCATCATGCAGGGTATGCCGAGAAGCATTATGCACATTATGTATATCAGAATGAAGGCTGCACCGCCATTCTCTCCAACCATGTACGGGAAGCGCCATACGTTGCCTAATCCTACTGCCGAGCCTGCTGTTGCAAGCACCATGCCCAACTTACTTCCAAAATTAACTCTCTCTTGTGTCATCCTTTATGTGTTTTAATGAAATAAAAAGCGACACCAAACAACTTGTAATGTCTATGTCACAAATTGTTTGGTGTCGCTTTGCTATGTTGTTATAGTCGTAAAATATACGTCAATGAATTGGTTTCTGCCGGCTTAAGAGTAGCGCAAGATCTGTCCTGGACGCAGACGCATCGTCTTAGAGATGTGATTGAGCTTGCAAATCTTATCCACTGTCACGCCACGCTTTCTTGCGATGCTCGATAGAGTCTCGCCCTTCTTCACCTTGTGGTAAGAAATCTGATCGCTCAGACCTGATGTGGTGCGCTTGTTTGTAGCGAAGTCGTCTGCAGAACCGCTTCTTGCGAATGTAGAAGAGTCCTGCTTACCGCGCAGACGTGTAGCGTTCATCGACTCGTTGTCGTATGTCTGTTTGTTGAATGCGTAGTAGTCGCCCGTTACGTCCTGCGCACGGAAGTCGAACATAAGTGCCGGGTTGAGTGCTACGCCACAGAGGCGTGTCTCGAAGTGGAGGTGCGAACCTGTGCTTCGTCCGGTGTTACCACCGAGTCCGATCACTTCGCCCGAGCGTACTTCCTGGTTTTCCTCTACGAGCTGCTTAGAGAGGTGACCATAGATTGTCTCCAGACCGTTGTTATGGCGTATCACGATATACTTGCCGTAGCCGCCACGCTCGTAGCGCACGATGCGCACCTTACCAGAGAAGGCTGCGCGTATGGTGTCGCCGATGTACACCTTGATGTCGAGACCTTTGTGCTGGCGTCCCCAACGTGAGCCGAAGTTGCTGGTGATGACGCGGCTTGTGGTAGGCATCGTGAAGTGACGAAGGTCGATATTGAATGTTTCGGGCAACTCGGTAGCGCGGTGTGCGTACTTGTTGTCCCAGTTTGCATAGAGGTCTGCTGCGGGCGATTCGAGTTCTTCGCGCATGGTGATGTTGCGAAGCATAATTGTGTCGACGGCTGCCATCTTACGGTCTACCGGTGCCTGGCGTGCAAGAAGATCTTGTGCGTTGGCGGTTGTAGAAGTAACGGCGAGCAACATCGATATTGCAAATGTCTTAATGATTTTCTTCAAATTCATTCTTCAGGCAGTTTTTTTTTAATAGAATGAGTATATCATTCCTTCAAAAAGATGGTCATCGAATTGTAGTATATTCGATATCAGTAGTAGTTAATTTGCAATGTTGGCATAGCATTTTGAACATTGCGTTGCAAAAGTACGAAAAAATATTGAATAAAATTGCAAAACGCGCTCTGTGTTAACAGTTTTTGAACGAAGTTTAACATTTTATTTGCTGCCCATAAAGCAGCAAACAAGCTGACAGGCACGCCGATGTATCAGCCTGTCTATCAGCTTGTCGTTACGAAATCGCTGCCCAATTGACGTTCGTATCGCGCAGTTCGCGCAGTCGTCGCCACAGCATTGCATACTCTGGCGAGGTGCATGTGGGGTCGGCATCGATTATCTTCTGCGCCTCTTCGCGGGCTATCGCCATTATTTGTCCGTCGCGCGCTATGTCGGCTATCTTCAGGTCGAAGGCGATGCCGCTCTGCTGTGTGCCTTCGAGGTCGCCTGGTCCGCGCAGCTTGAGGTCTGCTTCAGCGATGCGGAAGCCGTCGTTGGTCTCGCACATGATGTCGATGCGCTTGCTGGTCTCGGCGGAGAGCTTGTATGTGGTGACGAGGATGCAGTAGCTTTGGTCGGCACCGCGTCCTACACGTCCGCGCAGCTGGTGAAGCTGTGAGAGTCCGAAGCGCTGCGAGTCGAGTATCACCATCACGGAGGCGTTGGGCACGTTCACGCCCACCTCGATAACGGTTGTTGCGACGAGAATCTGCGTCTCGCCCGAAACGAACTTCTGCATCTCGGCATCTTTCTCCTTCGACTTCATCTTGCCGTGCACCTTGCTTATCTTGAATTCGGGGAAGATGTCGCACAGTGCGGCGTAGCCCTCTTCGAGGTTCTTGAGGTCGCTCTTCTCGCTCTCGGTGATGAGCGGATAGACGATGTACACCTGCCGCCCGAGGCGTATCTGCTGGCGTATGCCGGCGTAGAGCGATGTCATCTGACTGTCATACTTGTGTATGGTCTGCACGGGTTTTCTGCCGGGTGGCAGTTCGTCGATGATGCTCACGTCAAGGTCGCCGTAGATGGTCATGGCGAGCGTGCGCGGGATTGGCGTTGCGGTCATCACGAGTATGTGTGGCGGGTTCTCGCCCTTTGCCCAGAGGCGTGCACGCTGAGCCACACCGAAGCGGTGCTGCTCGTCGATTACGGCTACACCGAGTCGCTGAAAGCGCACAGGGTCTTCGAGCACAGCGTGTGTGCCGACAAGTATCTTCACCTCACCGGCGATGAGTGCGTCGAGCACTTCCTGTCTGCGCTTGCCCTTCACCTGTCCCGTCAGCAGTTCGACGCGTATGTCGAGACCGTGTAGAAACTCCTGTATCGTAGCGAAGTGCTGCTCGGCGAGTATCTCCGTAGGCGCCATGATGCACGCCTGATAGCCGTTGCCGAGCGCAATGAGCATGGTCATGAGTGCCACGAGGGTCTTTCCGCTGCCCACGTCGCCCTGCAGCAAGCGGTTCATCTGACGACCCGAGCGCATGTCGTCGCGTATCTCGTGCACGACGCGCTTCTGCGCACCGGTCAGCTCGAACCTGAGGTTCTCGGAGTAGAAGCGGTGGAAGTCGTCGCCCACCTGCGAGAAGACGTAGCCGCGGTACTTGCGGCGATGGTCGGAGGCGTAGCGCAGTATGTTGAGCTGCACGTAGAAGAGCTCCTCGAACTTCAGTCGCTCGCGCGCCTTCTGCATCTCGATGGCGTTCTTCGGATAGTGGACGCAGCGCAGGGCAGTGTCGCGCGAGACGAGGTGGCGTGCATTCACGATGAAGTCGGGCAGCGTCTCGGGTATCGGCTCAGCTATCTTCTGCAGCATCGCCTTCACCATCTTCTCCACGGCGCGCGACGATATGTTGCGCTTCTTCATCTGCTCGGTGGTGATGTAGTAGGGCTGCATACCCATCTCGGAGAGTTGCAGCTCCGATGCGCGCTCTATCTCGGGATGCGAGAACTGGAAGCGTCCGCCGTAGACAGTGGGTCTGCCGAACACGATATAGTCCTCGCCCACCTTATACGTCTTGTATATGTACTGTGCGCCGGAGAACCACACGAGGTCGACCACTCCCCTACCGTCGGAGAAGTGTGCCACGACGCGCTTCTTGCGTGCCGACATCTCGAACTCCTCAAACGAGAGTATCTTGCCGCGTATCTGCACGAACGGCATGTCGCTCTGCAGTTCGTGTATGGCATAGATGCGGCTCCTATCCACATATTTATATGGATAGTACTCCAGAAGGTCGCCCCAGGTACGCACGCCCAACTCCTTGTTGAGCACGTCCTTCTTGTTGGGGCCGACTCCCGGCAGATACATTATGTCCTGTGAGAGGATGTTCAAAACTCGTACATCATTCCTTTCTTCAACTCGGCTACGATGCTCGCGCCCTTGAACTCCTCGAGCAGTCGGTAGGCGTAGGCGAACGATGCGCCTGGACCCTTGCCCGTGATGATGTTGCCGTCGGCAGTGCAAGGCTCGGCGGTGTATGTGGCACCCTCAAGCTCTGTCTCGAAGCCCGGGTAGCACGTAGCGCGTTTGCCGCGGAGCAGACCTAAATGGCCTAACACCATAGGCGCAGCGCAGATGGCACCGATGAGCTTCTGCTGCTCGGCATGGCGAACAAGCGCCGCACGCACGCCCTCATGCTCGTCGAGGTTCTTCGCGCCGGGCATTCCGCCGGGCAGCATGAGCAAGTCGGCATCGCTGAAGTCGGCATCGGCGAACATCATGTCCGCCTTCACCTGCACGCCGTGTGCCGACGCTACCATGTCTGTAGCGTTGATGCTAACTGTCTTCACGTCTATTCCGCCGCGGCGGAGTATGTCAACCGGAGCCAACGCCTCGATATCCTCGAATCCGTCGGCAAGAAATACGTATGCTTTTGCCATGTCGTATATGTTTACTTGTTGTTGTTCTGCATTCTTCACTTTCGGACGCAGCACGCCGAACGGATCGGCTGTCTTCGCGTCGTCCTCGTCCTTCTTCTTAAGCGAATAAAATCGTGCCATGTGTCTGTAGTTTTATTCGGCAGCACCGCTTCTGCGTGCGCCGCCGCTTGTTTCTTTACGTTGCAAAGTTACTACAAAAAAGTGAAATGCGGAAAGATATAGTGATAGAAT
>ERZ773264.454-NODE-454-length-59113-cov-14.751871_pt1 | contig 59113 bp, 42 predicted proteins | sample MGYA00511910_ERZ773264 | MGnify/ENA primary metagenome ERZ773264 (study PRJEB29015, sample SAMEA2737739) | human gut metagenome | biome: human gut; feature: human-associated habitat; material: faeces | place: China | collected 2012 ...
TTTACCACATCGGACCACTTCCGATTGTCCGAGGCTTTTCCTTTTGCCCGAATCAGTTCCATCGCTTTTTTTCCGGTCTGTACCGACAGTTTTTCCGCCTTTTCCAAATCTTCTAAGCGGTAGCCTTCTTTCTGCATCTGGTACTTTATATTTTCATCGATTGTAAAAAACTCTTTTTCCAGCTGTTTGTTTGTCTTTTCCCAGTCGTTTGTCTTCTTCTGTATTCTGGCTACTTCTTCTTTGTCGGTTTCATACAAGGTGGCATATACGTCTGCCACCTGTCGGTCATCTTTGGAAAGGGACCGGTAAATCTTATCCCCCTGCCCCTTTGTAGAAGGCTCTTTTCTCTGCAGTAAAAATAATCCGGCGAAAACGCATAAAATTACTGCAGCCGCCACAAATATTATCTTTTTCCCACATTGCTTTTGTTTCATTGTTTTCTCCCTCCCTGTCTCTTATGACTGCTCTGTCATGGTATAAGCAATTTCCGTCTTACCATCTTTTTTTGCCTCTACCGGAATGGACTGATACGTTTCACAAGATTCACCACGCTCCAGACTTCCGGTTAATTTCCAGACCATTACACCTTTTTTCGGCTGGTATTTTAATAACGTGACGCCCTCCACGCCTTCTTTTAAATCATCTTCCTCAGCAAAAGAAGATGCGTTTTGAATCTCCAGTTCCTTTGGATTTACGGAAATCGTAACGACTTTACTTTGTCCTTTTTTTAAGTTTCCGGCGTTGATTTGCAATTCATAATGACTGCCCTGTCTGACTTCCATCTGTTTTTTGGTCGTCTGCACTTTGACGGTGTACTGTTCAACCACATCCAGTACACCAAAGCCTGTCATTTCACCACCAATGCTGTAAAGCTCATTGCCACAGGCCGCTAAAACAGACTCCTGTTTCTTCAGATTCATGGCAGATACTTCGCTCCACTCATCCAGATAAGCGTCGTATACATAAACGTCTTTTGTCTCACTTTCTTTTACCAGATAAATTTTACCGCGAATCACTACCGGTGCCGCAAAACGGTCAGAAACCGTATACGGACACACCGTTCCCAGCTCTTCCCATGTATTTTCTTCCGGCAGATACTCCTCAAAAAATAAACTTGATTCTTTCTCTTTCAAAACAAACACACGATTATCTACGGCTGCCGCTCCAAGAATCGTACTGGTTCCCGGCATAACGGTTGTTTCCCAGCTATCTGTATTTAAGTCATAAACATCCACCCGGTCTGTAGCTCCTGCTTTTGAAAAAGCATATACTTTTTTGTCACAAACGGCTGTGGAAAGATTCGTTCTTCCCTCTTTCATGTCTGCCTTTTTCTGCCACTGCTTACTCTCTGTATGATATACATAGACATTTTTCAATGCTTTCGCATCTGTCTTTGTGCTTGTCTGTCCACCGATTACGTAAATATCTTTGCTGTCTGCAATCATGGCTGCCTTGCAGATACCGGAGACATTTCCCGGATAATCCGGCAAACTCTCCCATGTTTTCTTTTCCGTATCAAATGCAGCAAAGGAGGAAAGTGAGCCGGTTTCATTCTCACCGCCAAGTACATATAATTTCTCACCTGCTGTTACGACCGATGCATTTTTACGTGATTTCTCCATCGGTGTCTGATAGACCCATTCCGACTGGCTTGCCGTGTTGTAAACCATACGTGAAGATTCTCCGGTCAGCGTTTTATTTTCTCTTGCCGTAACGGTAAATCCAAGTGTCTTTCCAACGGTATCATTGGTATACAGATACTCATAACTTGTGCCGGTCACAATCGTTTCTCCGATTTTTCTGCTTCCATCGTAAATACAGACAACATATTCTTTGGCATGTTCGACCGGCTGCCATGTCAGTGTATAACTATCCTGTCCTTTTATCCCTGTCACTTCCGGAATGGCAAAACGTTTTTTCAAATGCAGCGTATAACTGCCGGTTGCTTTGTTTTTTGTACTAACCTTTATGTAACGTCTTTTGTTGTAACTACCCACAAAGGAAAAGTTTTTGTTTGTTCCGGTATTATCCGCATAGCCAACCCGCTCTTTACTCTCGTCATACATGGTTGCCTGCGTATCAATGGCAGAATCGGTATATACCTCATACGCAATGCCCGGATTCGTGTCAAAGTAGAAATAGTTTTCCTGACCTTCTTTGATAATGTCTCTGGTAATTGGCTCATTTTCTTTTAACTGAACAGCTCCATCAAATCCTACCACTTCATAATTCACGGTAAAATACGGATTTCTGTCTAATTCCGCCTGATATGTGCGGTTGGCATTGTTAGACACCAGTGCCACACCGTAGTTTGACTCTCCTTTTTGCCATGCTTTCACAAGATCCGTCACGTCACAAGCATAACTGCCCTTTTTCTGGATGCTAACCTTAGCCCCGGACACTTCTTCGTATGCCGGACGATTATTATAAGTAAGCTTTTTACTTGACCAGTTTTCTTTTACCTTGTGCACATCAATATCATACGTTTTGCCCGCACCCATTTTTAATATCTTTTTATTTAGAATATGTAACGATGCACTTCGTATCTGCACATTTGGATTACTAAATTCTGCCAAATTTGTCATTTTAGTAAATCCAATACATTTATTTGCCTGTAAAAGCAGTGATTTATCATAGGTAAATGTTCCGTTTGGTGCTCCGCTGTAGGCTGCTCCTACTTTTACATTTCTGCTGTGTTTATCCGTTAGATAACTGGTTCGCATCTCCATCGGGAATTTTCTCTTTTTACTGTTCCACCATTTCTTTGATGGGGACACGGTAAGTGTCTTTTTCTTCTTGTTATATTTCACTTTTACTTTAGAAGTAGAAACTCCGTTGGCATCGGTCACAATTGTATGCAGACGCTGGTATTTTTTCTTGCCCTTTTTCATTTTGAAATATACCTGATTTCCTTTACCCTTGATTTTCATTTTTCCTGCATTTATCTTGAACGTCCACTTCTTTGCCTTCTGCTTTTTCGACACCGTAATAACTTCCTGCACACGTTCCGGGAAAATGTTATAGGTGATGCTTGTGTTTTTTAACACTTTGGGGTAAGAAACGACATTTTGGTTTAATACATCAGTTTGTTTGGTTTTCTTGGGATTGCTGATTTTTACATTCACCGCTTTCATCTTTTTCCCATTCAATGACCAGGATAAGCAAGCAGAGCCTCGTTTTAAGGAAATCATTGACTTTTTATTCGCCTTTTTGGACACTTTAATCGATAAATCTGTAGATTTTGTTTTATATTGTTTCTTTCCTGATTTCACAAGTGTCGTATTAATTTCTTTCCAGACACCTTTCTTTTTATAGTGAACCGGCATCGAATATGCAACTGCCGTAAAACTTCCATCGGATAACGCAAACTGTTTAAGGAACCGGTTTCTCTTATTGATTAGCTCCTTGGTAATCTTCGCATTGACTGATACGGTATCCGCTTTTACCTCTTTCCATGCCGCCCCCGGTAAATGCACTCCCGATAGCAGCAGTGCCGCCGCGGCCGCTCCGCCAACAATTTGTTTGCATTTTCTTTCTGTTATTTTCATAATTAAACTCTCCTCTCTATTTATTCGTTCATTTTTTTATTATAATAGAGAAAAGTTTATTTGAAAAGGAACAGTAGCTCCATTTTCAGGAACTACCGGTAATGTTTTTGTATGATTTTGTCGAAAAATTACATTTTTTCTGCAAGTTCCATAATCCACTCTTTTTTCGGAATAACTGCCAGCCAATCCTTTGGAAGAGCGTCCATCCCATAATAAAGTCCTGCTAATCCTCCGGCTACAGCTCCAACCGTATCGGTATCATCTCCCAGATTCACCGCCTTTAACACACACTCTTTGTAACTCGTTGTATTTAGGAAGCACCACAGAGCAGCCTCCAAAGTGTCAACTACATAGCCACTGCTTTTTATCTCATTTTCCTCTAACATTTTAAATTTCTGAAAATCCCACAAACGTGAATAGTGCTGCATTTCTTCTAATACATTTTCATCACAGAAAGAATCTAAATACTGCTTACATTTATGGATGCTTGACTCCACTGTGTCAAATTTATCGCCGGTGCCATAAACCATATCCGCTATTACCTTAGAATAAATCAGACACCCCAATTTGCTTCTCATATGTGCGTGGGTTAAGGCAGACAAATTGTAAATGATTTCAGCCCCGCTCATTTCATCACCGGCAAGAGCTGCACTATAATAAAGCGCTGCCGGAAGTATCCGCATCAGCGAGCCATTTCCATTATTAAACTCTCCCTTTTCTCCACACAAAAGAGGTTCTGTTCCTCTGCCGTAATTCATAATTGCTTTGCAGGTAGAGATACCACAATCAAAATTTTCCTGATACGGTGTGTAATCACCATATAAAATCCAATTACTAAATTTGTCCATCAACCGTTTGTAATCCGGCTGTTGTGTTTCTATCTCTCCCAGCCACTCCATCGTGGCAACTGCCATACTGGAATCATCTGACCATGTACCGGCCGGCTGATTATGTGTTCCATATCCTATCATGTCCGTTACCGGAGTTTCTTTCAATTCGTCACGGGATACAAACTCCACCGGAACCCCCAGGGCATCTCCGATGACCAAGCCCATTATGGAGGCTGCATATTTCTTTTTTAATTGGTTCATTTTATATCGCCCCTATCAATATAATAAGTCCTGCCACCGCAAAAGCAAGAACCAAATACATTATGGTAGCCAGTCCTCGTTTTATCAAAATTTTCTTCCACGGGTCAGTATAGTTGACGCCTTCCATTCCTTCAATAAGCCATATTTTACTATGTCCTACCCATAAGCACTTTCACAATTTCACCTATATTTTCTATGATATAATCTGGTTTTTCATATTCTTTTTCAACGCTCTGATACTTTGCAAATCCCTGACGTACCCAAATCGTTTTCATACCGAGCTGCCTTGCCGGAACAATATCATTTTCAAGTCTGTCTCCGACCATTATTGCATTTTGTGGATTACAGCCAGCCTGCTCAAGCGCCAACCTAAAGATTCTCAAATCCGGTTTTTCATACCCCGCTTCTGCGGAAGCTGTGACAACATCAAAATAATGCAAAACTCCCCAACTATGTAATCTCTTTTTTGTCCCCGCTAATTGATTTGCAATAATGCCCAATTTATATTTGCCTGACAAAGCTTTTAGCACATCTTCTGTTCCTAAATAAAGCTTTTCCAAACTACTGTCCCATTCCGGCAAAGTGACTCCGTAAGCCTGTGCCGCCTGTTTTATCGGTTTAGGACTTACTTTTGCCGCCTGATGCACTTTTTCCATAAATTCATCACGTTCCAAGCCCTTCTCACTTATCACATAACTGCATCTGCTTTCATAAACATCCGATTCATCAACCAGTGTTGAACCTACATCTAAAAACACCCATTTTATCTCACTCATCCATACCCGCCTCCTATTCCTCGAACTATTATTTCTTAAATCCACCAGATAATTGACTGAAAATTCAAAATTCGCTCTAGCAGTCAACCTTTTTTACTGTCCTCGTTGACTGCTTTTAAGCTTTTTCTTAACTAGGTCAACCTTTTTCGCCGCGCCCATTGACTGCTTTTAAGCTTTTTCTCAACTAGGTCAACCTTTTCGCCCTTTTTCGTTGACTTGAATCCACAATATTGAAAAAACAGTCACCCCAAATGCGTGATTCGGATGACTTATTTAACAAAAACTTGTTTTTAGGTCAACTTTCTCGCAAATATCGTTGACTTATTTAACGTCTTTTGAAATAGCAGTCATCTCATCCCAAAATTCCACTTACTCGCCTTTATAAAATTCACAAATCTTATCCATCCGGGCGGTCATTCCAACAAAAAGCCGATCAACAATCGTAATGGCAGCCATGGATTCTACCACAACAACCGCGCGTGGCATAATAACCGGGTCATGGCGGCCCTTAATCTCGATTTGTACATTTTCACCATCACGGTTTACGGTTTCCTGCGGCTGGAAAATCGAAGGCGTTGGCTTGAATGCAGCGCGAAGTACAATATCATCACCATCGCTCATGCCACCTAAAATTCCACCGGCAAAATTCGTATGTTTTTTCACCTTGCCGTCCGCTCCCATATAGAAACCGTCATTATTTTCGGAACCACATTTATCGGCAACAGCGAAACCGGCGCCGATTTCAACACCTTTTACCGCACCAATGGAGAAAATCGCTGCGGACAGCATAGCATCTAACTTGCCAAAAACCGGCTCTCCGATTCCTGCCGGCATGCCGCTGATTACACATTCAATCATGCCACCAACGGAATCATGTGCCTCCATTTTTTCTGCCAGATAATCTTCAGCAAGAGAAGACTTTTCCAAATCCGGCATGCGCAGTGGACTCTTTTCAATGTTATCCAAAGACATCTTTTCTTCCTCGCATACAAATGGTCCAATCTGCTTTGTGTAAGCAGTTACGGTAACTCCAAGCTCGCTTAAAATTTTCATGGCAATGGCACCGGCTGCCACACGGCCAATAGTCTCACGCCCGGAGGAACGTCCACCGCCTCTGTAATCGCGGAATCCGTATTTGGCATCAAACGTAAAATCCGCATGGCCCGGACGAAATACATTTGCAATGTTGGAGTAATCACCGGATTTCTGCGAGGTGTTCACGACAACCATGGAAATCGGTGTTCCGGTTGTCTTTCCTTCAAATACACCGGACATAATTTTTACTTTATCGCCTTCTTTGCGGGGCGTCGAATATTTCGTCTCGCCCGGTTTTCTTCTATCAAGACACTTTTGTATATCCTCTTCAGAAAGGGAAATGCCAGCCGGCGCACCATCGACAACAACTCCTACTCCCCCGCCATGAGATTCTCCCCATGTCGACACGCGAAACACTTCTCCCCATATTGAACCTGCCATACGACAAACACTTCCTTTCTCTACATTTCTTCATTGAACTTTTCTGCGTTCTATTGTATAATAATTTTACAACAATTGAAAGGAGATTTTTATGTTTAGTCAGTTTTTTGGTCAATATTTATTAGATAACCAGAAAATCACCGCTGAGCAATTTTCCTCCTGCATGAAATACATTAAAGACAATCGCGTCAAACTGGGGTTAATTGCAGAGAACGAGGGGTTATTAACTCGCAATCAAGCGAATGAATTGAATTATTTGCAAATGCAGACAGACAAACGTTTTGGTGATTTGGCTGTGGAGAAGGGTTACTTAACGGAAGCAGATGTAAATTATCTGCTTGGTCGCCAGGGAAATCCGTACCTGATTTTCATTCAGGGGCTGGAAGAAAACGGCATTATGAGCCGTGATGAAATTGAGACAGCTCTTGATGCATTCCAAAAGGAGAATGGTTTCTCCGATGAAATTTTAAAAGCAATTCAGGATGGTAATATCGAAGGTATGATTCCTGCATTTGTTGATGCGAAAGATTCTCGTTACCAGTCGTTGATTGGTCTTACATTAAGAAACATTGTACGTTTTGTAAGTTCTTACATACGCATCGAGAAGGGACAGTTTGTCACCTCTCACAGTGCAAAGTATATTGCTTACCAGCATACAACCGGTGATTATGATGGTTTTCTTGGTTTCACCTGTGATGATGACAGCATTTTAGCGCTTGCCGACGGTTACGCAAAAGAAACTTTTGATACGGTCGATGAAGACGCTTTGGATTCGGTTTGTGAATTTACAAACTGTGTCAACGGACTGTATGCTACTGAATTAAGTTATCAGGATACAACCATCGATATGCAGCCGCCGGAATTTAAATTTGATTCATCCATTGATGGAGAAGGCGAGTTCTATGTATTGCCGGTTTACATTGACGGCAAACATTCAGACCTTATTGTAAAATTAGGCTAGATAAAGGAGATTGGAACTATGGCAAAAATATTGATTGTTGACGATTCCCGTACGTCGCGTCGTATGCTTCGCAACATTCTCGTCGAGAATGGACACGAAGTCATCGGGGAAGCAGAGAATGGTCAGATTGGATTTGAAAAGTATATTGAATTAAAACCGGATATTGTAACACTGGATATCACGATGCCGGTTCTGGACGGTCTTGGTGCATTGGAGAAAATCATTGCTTATGATGAAAATGCACATGCAGTAATGGTTACTGCTGCCGGACAGAAAAACAAAATGGTGGATGCCATTAAATTAGGTGCAAACGAATTTGTTCAGAAGCCTTTTGAGCCGGACCAGATTTTGAGCGTCATAGGGAATATTACAAAATAATAACAAAATATACAAAAAGAAGAGACGGCAAATCGACTCGAAATCGGGAATTCGCAATGCGAATTATATTTCTCGCTGATTTGTCGTTTCTTCTTTTTAAATTTTTTTATTATTTAACTAATTTTAAATCTCAACTTGATAGGTGGAGAAGTCCTGAATAGTTATTATTTAACTAATTTTAAATCTCAACTTTTTACATGTTTCTCTGATTGATACCAGTTTCTTACCATCCACACAGATACGGCGGCAACGAATGCGAGTACAACCATATACACAATCTTAGCGACAAGTGCCGGTGCATAAGTATTTAAAATAACGTCGGTAAACCGGATAAATACATACACAATGATTGGCGTAAGCCATGCGGCAAGTCTCTTCTTTTCCAAGTAATTCTTTCCAACCAAAAAGGCAACACCCATGTAAACAAGTACAACTAAAATGTTGCGGACGGCGTCCAAATATAACGATGCGGTAGATGTCGATAAAATACTTGCTTTTGCCATATCAGTTCCGGTAAATGCTCCTACGTTAATCCGTATCGCATAATAAAGCTGGAATCCATAAGTAAGAAACGCAGCTCCAAGACCAAAACCAAGTCCTACCGTTGTTGAGCGGTACAAGGAACGCTGCTTGGTGTTTGTCAAATAAACACCCCAGTACAATCCTGCTGCAACAAAAATACTGCCCGCAAGTGCTTCAACAAACGCAACCACAACCGCATTTCCACCGGTCGCATTTAAAACATCACGCATTTTCGTAAGTGCAAGAAGTCCTAAGAAACTGTAGATAATTTCCTGCCAGAAATATCCCATGATTCCGTAACCAATGGCTCCGAGCATTCCACGCTCCACTTTACTGGACTGTTTCCATAAGATATAAAAAGGAATCAAAACGGCAATCAGTGGCAGCAAAATTGCCATCACATAGCCCATCATTTGTCCTGTTGATACCATAGTTTCCTCCTTCTCAGTGAGTCTCTCTTTTGTTAGAATCCAACACGAATTCTCGTAATAAATGTATCAAACTGAGAAATGGTTTCGTTAAATTCTTTTTCAGTCATGGTTCCTGTCAAAAAGCCAAATTCATCTGCAATTCCACCATCTACCGGTGTAACCTCTTCAAACAAATCTTCTGCTTTTGCTTTTTCACTTGCGCCGATGCGGACGAAGAAACGGTTTTTCATTTCATCCATCGGAGCAACTTCCTGTTTTTCATCTTCCCAGATTGTCATCACATTGACATTCATATGTTTTACTGCATCAACCACATCCGATACAACTGCACTTGCTGTTGCCTCTTTTCCGGCACCTTTACCGTAAAACATAACATCACCAAGCATGTTTCCTGTCACACAGATTGCATTAAACACATCATTCACTGCGTACAGCGGATTGTCTGCCTGAATCATCTGTGGTGCAACCATTGCATACAATTTATTTCCTTCTTTACGGCTTGTGCCAAAGATTTTAATAGCAGCGCCAAGGGCTTTTGCATATTTGAAATCTTCTGCCGTAATTTTGGTAATTCCTTCGGTATAAATATCCTCGTAATCCACCTGCTGTCCGTATGCTAAAGAAGTCAAAATCGCAATCTTACGGCAGGCATCATATCCTTCCACATCTGCGGTCGGGTCTTTTTCTGCATAGCCAAGTTCCTGTGCCTCTTTCAAAACGTCGGCAAAATCAGAACCTTCCTGTGCCATCTTCGTAAGGATATAGTTTGTCGTTCCATTTAAAATACCATTAATCTGCTCGATTCGGTCAGCAGTCAGACTCTGGTTTAACGGTCTGATAATCGGAATACCACCGCCGACACTCGCCTCAAACAAGAAGTTTACCGTCTTGCTCTTTGCGATGTGCACAAGCTCTGCTCCATAAGCAGCCACCAATTCTTTATTGGATGTACATACGCTTTTTCCGGCTAACAAAGATTTTTTCACAAATTCATAAGCCGGTCTCGTTCCGCCCATGGTCTCTACAACAATATCCACTTCCGGGTCTTCTAAGATAACATTGAAATCATGTACTACTTTGGACTGAATCGGATCGTCCGGGAAATCACGAAGGTCTAATACATATTTCACTTCAACTTCCTGTCCGGCTCTCTTTGCAATAATTTTTGCATTTGTCTGAATCACCTTAACAACACCGGAACCAACCGTTCCATAACCTAACACTGCAATTCGAATCATTTTTTCCTCCATTTCCAAATCAAAAGTCTTACTCTTCGTTAGACTCTTCACTTTTGCTTTTCAACACTTTATCAACTTCCTGCCATTCTTCTTTTGTGAGAAGGCTTCCCGGATTAATACTAAGAATCAACCGTCCCTTGTGGTTTACCACAAAGTCGGCATACGCCGTCTTTTTCGTGTGCACAAGTGCCGGGAAATCCTGTATTTCATCGCCATCCGCCTGAATAATATTCGAAACACCATCCACTAAAACGGCTGCTTTCCCCTGCGGCAGCTGAAACACCAGATACTTGGTCTCCCCTGTTACGGGCACCGGCGGCAGAACCAGTTTCTTTTTCAGATTTAGCAAAGGAACCCACTCATCACGGATTGAAACAATGCCTAAAAAGCCATCGGAAAGCCCGGGCTCCTTTGCGTATTCCACGTAATTTTCAATTCCCTGTATCTCGGAAACATCTGCTCCGTATTCTTTGCCACTCAAAAAAAATGTAACGACTTCTTTCATACCTTATCCCCTTCTAACTGTTAATCCATTTCAAATAGGCATTCATAAACATGTCAATATCACCATCTAATACCGCAGAAACATTTCCGGTCTCTGCATTGGTCCGATGGTCTTTTACCATCGTGTACGGCTGCATAACATAAGAGCGAATCTGACTGCCCCAGCCAATTTCTTTGACTTCACCGCGGATATCGGATTCTTTTGCAAGATTTTCCTGTTCACGTAAAATCAAAAGCTTCGCTTTGAGCATCTGCATCGCTTTATCCTTATTCATATGCTGTGAACGCTCATTCTGACATTGTACCACAATACCCGTTGGAAAATGGGTAATTCGGATTGCCGATGACGTTTTGTTGATATGCTGTCCACCGGCACCGCTCGAACGGTACGTATCAATTCGAATATCATCATCTGCAATTTCAATATCAATATCTTGCTTGATATCCGGCATGACGTCACACGACACAAACGAAGTCTGTCGTTTTCCCGCCGCATTAAACGGTGAGATACGCACCAGACGATGAACGCCGTGCTCACTCTTTAAATAACCATAAGCATTATCTCCCTGAATTTCCAATGTGACGGATTTCAGTCCTGCCTCATCACCATCCAGTGAGTCTAAAACTTCTACGGTAAAGCCGCGTTTGTCTGCCCATTTCTCATACATACGGCACAACATACTTGCCCAATCGCAGCTCTCTGTGCCACCGGCTCCTGCATGCAGGGTAAGAATCGCATTCTCGGCATCATGCTCACCGGTAAGCATCGTTGTAATTCGTAAATCTTCAAATTCCTTCTGGAACTGCACAAACTCATTTTCAACTTCCGGAACCAGTGACTCATCCGCCTCTTCATTCCCCATCTCAATCAGCGTCATAATATCGTCATACGCCATGCTGAGTGCATCGGCACGTTCAACAATACTCTTTAAGTCCTTTAATTCCTTCATATCCGCACTTGCCTTCTCGGCATCGTCCCAAAAGTCAGGTGCTTCCATATTTCTCTCAAGTTCTTCAATCCTTAACTTTTTCTCTGCTAAGTTAAAGTGAATCCCTTACTTCCAGAAGTGGTTTTTCAAAACTGCTCAGTTCGATTCGGATGTTATCCAATTCAACCACAAAATCACCACCTTAATTTTTTTATGCAAACGCAGTCATTCACTGCTTATCTGCCACAGCAATATTTGTATTTTTTCCCGGAACCACATGGGCACGGTGCATTTCGGCTGATTTTTTCCGATTTACGGACAATCGGTGCATTTGCCGAATCATCTTTATTGGTTCCTGTCACTTCAGCAACCTGCTCACGCTCAACCTTCTGCTCAATGCGGACATGCATCAGCATCTTAACCGTCTCTTCACGAATGGACTCCGTCATATCGTTGAACATATCATAGCCCTGTAAACGATACTCGACAACCGGGTCTCTCTGTCCAAATGCCTGAAGTCCGATTCCCTGACGAAGCTGATCCATATCGTCTATGTGATCCATCCAGCGGCTATCCGTTACTTTTAAAATAACGACACGCTCAATCTCACGAATCTGCTCCGGCTCCGGAAATTCTGCTTCTTTTGTCTCATACAGACGAAGAGCCTCTTCTTTCAAATTCTGAATCAATTCCTGTTTTGAACCGCAACCCTCTCCGGTAACCGGTTTAACCGGAATCATCGGAATGAGAATTTCATTCAACTCCTTCAAATTCCACTCGGAAGGTCCCTGGTCATCGCCAATTACCATATTGACATATTTTTCAACCAGTTCATCAATCATGCTGATAATAGTATCACGCATGTCATCGCCATCGAGCACCTTGCGGCGCTCTGCATAAATAATCTCACGCTGCTCGTTATTAATCTGGTCATATTCCAACAGATTTTTACGGATTCCGTAGTTGTTGCTCTCAATCTTCTTCTGTGCACGCTCAATCGCTTTATTCAGCATCTTGTGCTGAATCTGCTCGCCTTCCGGCATACCAAGCGAATTAAACATCTGCATCAGATTCTGGGAACCGAACAAACGCATCAAATCATCTTCCAGCGAAATGTAGAATTTCGATTCACCAGGGTCTCCCTGACGTCCGGCACGACCACGCAGCTGATTATCAATTCGGCGGGATTCATGACGTTCTGTACCAATAATTTTCAAACCGCCAAGTTCGGTTACGCCCTCGCCCAGTTTAATATCCGTACCACGTCCGGCCATGTTTGTCGCAATCGTAACTGCTCCAATCTGACCGGCATCTGCGATAATCTCTGCCTCAAGTTCATGGAACTTCGCATTCAATACTTTATGTGGAATTCCACGTTTTTTCAACAACTGTGACAATTCTTCCGAAGCGTCAATCGTAATCGTACCAACAAGTACCGGCTGGCCTTTTTCATGACTTGCCACAATATCTTCAACAATTGCATTCAATTTCTCGCGTTTTGTTTTATATACGGAATCGTTGTGGTCAATACGTTTCACCGGCAGGTTTGTCGGCACTTCAACAACGTCCATGCCGTAAATCTCACGGAACTCTTTTTCCTCTGTGAGAGCGGTACCGGTCATACCACATTTCTTATCATATTTGTTAAAGAAGTTCTGGAATGTAATTGTGGCGAGAGTTTTACTCTCTCTCTTCACTTTTACATGCTCTTTTGCTTCAATTGCCTGATGTAAACCGTCCGAATAACGTCTTCCCGGCATGATACGTCCGGTAAATTCATCTACAATAAGTACCTGGTCATCTTTTACCACATAATCCTTATCAAGATGCATCAACGCATGTGCACGAAGTGATAAGTTTACGCAGTGCTGAATCTCTAAGTTTTCCGGGTCGGCTAAGTTTTCCAAATGGAAGAAACGCTCTACCTTTTTGATACCCTGCTCGGTAAGATTTACTGTCTTTTCCTTTTCGTTTGCAACATAGTCACCGGTTTCGTTATTATCTTCTTTCATGATAATGTCCATCTTGGACAATTCTTTTTCAGTACCTTTTTTCAACTGGCGCACTAAGTTATCACACGCCTCGTAAATCTTTGTCGATTTTCCGCTGGAACCGGAAATAATAAGTGGTGTTCTCGCCTCGTCAATCAATACCGAGTCAACCTCATCGACAATGGCATAGTGTAAATCACGCTGTACTAACTGCTCTTTGTAAATAACCATGTTATCACGCAGGTAATCAAATCCCAGTTCGTTATTTGTCGCATATGTAATATCACAGTTATATGCTTCTCTTCTCTCGTCATTGTCCATGCTGTTCAAAATAACACCGACTGTCAGACCAAGAAATTCATGAATCTGCCCCATCCACTCTGCATCACGCTTTGCCAGATAGTCGTTTACTGTTACGATATGAACACCTTTTCCTTCGAGCGCATTCAGATAAGCCGGGAGAGTAGATACGAGCGTTTTACCTTCACCGGTACGCATCTCGGTAATACGTCCCTGATGTAAAATGACACCACCAATCAACTGTACACGAAAATGTCTCAGTCCGATGGTTCTCTTAGAAGCCTCACGTACAACTGCATACGCTTCCGGTAAAATGTCATCCAAAGTTTCTTTATCTGCTAAACGTTTCTTAAACTCTGCCGTTTTGCCACGAAGTTCTTCATCAGATAACTTCTCCATTTCTGGTTCAAGTGATTCAATTTTGTCAACAATCGGAATCACACGTTTCACTTCACGTTCACTATGTGTTCCTATAACCTTACTAAATAATCCCATTTTGTCACTCTCCAATTATTTTTTTAGCATTTTCTCGCTGCTACATGCCATACATCCTAACAAGAGACGTTACTGTCTCAATATGGTATTTTATCATTAGTCGGGGGAGAATGCAACCTTTTCTATTTCTTCTCTTCCTTTTTTTGTGAAAAATAAAATCACCCCCGGGGGAAGCTATATTTGCGAAGCAAATATCCCGCTTACCACCGGGGGTGATTATTATTTTTCATTTAGAATTCCGGCTCAATCAAACCGTATGTATTGTCTTTTCTCTTATAAACAACATTTACTTCGTCGGTTTCCGAGTTGCGGAAAACGAAGAACGTGTGTCCGAGAAGTTCCATCTGTACACAGGCTTCTTCCGGATCCATCGGCTTCATCGCAAATTTTTTAGAACGGATGATAGAAATTTCTTCTTCATCATATGTGTCCTCATCAACAAATCCTTTGCTAAACTGTGCTACGTTCTGCTCTTTCTGAATCAGCTTGTTCTTATATTTACGAAGCTGGCGTTCGATAACTTCTTCCACCAAATCAATCGATACATACATATCGGTGCTTGTTTCTTCTGCACGGATAATGGTTCCTTTCATCGGTACCGTAACTTCAATTTTCTGACGATTCTTCTCTGTGCTCAATGTAACATGAACTTCTGTTGAATCATTGAAATACCGCTCGAGTTTTCCAATCTTCTCCTCAACTGCTGCACGCAATCCTTCCGTTATGTCAATGTTTTTTCCACTTATTACTAAGTTCATACTAATCAGCTCCTTTGCCCATAAGTTTCAAGATGTCCATTGGCTCATCTCGTAATCATATTATACAACAAAAACCTCTGTTCGGCAACATAAAAATCCATAAATCAGATAAACATTTTAACCTTGCGCCATCAAGTTGTCATACAATTAATTAACTTGTCTTATAGTCAAAAACATGCTACATAAGTCTACTTAAATTGTTGACAATGTTTATAACTTTGTTCACAACTAACAAATATCGCAATTTCGTCGTTTTAATTGTTGATAAATAACGCCTGCACACATGACTACAATTGTCTGCGTACAGGCGTTCGTTTTCGAGTTGTATGACTTCTTAGATTTAACCAAGAACTCGTCTCGCACAATATGGTTTACGATAATACATATTACTTGTCTTGATTCCGGTACGTGGGTTACTTGCGTGTACAACCCTGCCGCCGCCGATGCAAAGTGCAACGTGGTTGACATGTCCACCACTTGCATAGAAAATCAAGTCACCGGCTCTTGCGCTGGATGGGCTGATTTTCTTACCCACTCCCGACTGTGCGCCGGAAGTACGTGGCAAACTGATACCAAATTTCTTAAATACTGACATGGTAAATCCGGAACAGTCCGTACCATGAGTCAAACTGGAACCGCCATATACATATGGGTTTCCAACAAATTTCAAAGCGTAAGAAGCAATTGCAGAACCGTCACCGCTTCCCAATGTGCTGCCGCCATCGGACGATGAGGAACCACCGCTTGCACCACCGGAACCATTGCTGGATCCACCGGAGCTGCTGTTTCCACCTGCGCCACCGGAACCGTTACTGGAGCCGCCGGAACTTCCTTTCGCACCACCGCCGCCATTACTGGAGGATGCACTGCTTGATTTATGACTTCCACCGCCACCATTCGAAGAACTCTTTCCTGAGCTTGATGACGATTTATGACTTGAGCTGCTTGAAGAACTGCTGCTTGACGAACTATTTCCTGAATTCGATGAAGACTTCGCCGGACGTTCACTTTCTGCCGCCGCTGCCTCTGCTGCCGCTTTTCTTCTCTCTTCTTCGCGTTCTTCCTCAATCGATACAGCCTTTTCAAACTGAACTGAGATTTTTACATAATCATCTCTGACATAACCGGTTGTATCGCCATCGACACGAACCTTTACCCAGCCGGATTCATGTTTTAGCACTTCATAACTTTCATCGCCGGCCAAAAGGTCAAGAATCTTACTCGATTCACTTTCTTTCTCGCGGACACGAAGCGTCTCCGTGGTAACTGTCGCCCACTTCGTACCAAACTGGTCTACCAGTTTTTCTGCACTGTAGCCGATTGCCAAATAATCTTTCATAATATAACCGGAAACCGAACCGGACTTAATGTATACCCAGTCCCCTTCCGTCTTAGCAATCGTAGCTGCGCTTCCACGGTACAATTTACCAACGATTTCCGCATCCGTATTTGGTTTCTTACGAATATTTACATAATCTGCCGCAATGGAAATACCAACATTGGCATATTCCGATTCCGGTTTTGGTGTCGCCGTCGCTGTCGCTTCTTTCGTCGGCTCCGGTGTTGCATTCGAGACAGCAGAACCACTTACTGCGCTTGTCCCATTATTGGTGTTACCCGGCATATCCTCAAACGCTACAATTGCTTCCGGATTTGACTGTGTTGCACCAACCTGAATCGTACAGTATTGGTCTAACATATAAGCCATACCGGCAAGTTCTGTCTCAGAACCCATCGTAGTTGAAGATGAAACCATATACTTGCCAAATATTCCAAAGGATAAAACAAGTCCTGCCCCCAACGCACATTTCACAAGCCTTGTGTGTTGCATACTTTTCTTCCCTCCATTGTCACTCATCTGCCGGCCTCAAACTCATCCGGCATTCTAAATGTTACAAATTTGTTAAATACTTGTTTCAGTATAACAACTCTGTCCGCATCTGTCAACCTTTGTAAACTCATTGTTTCTACTAATTTTTACCACAATTTTACCGAGAAAATTAATTTTACATTTATTCTACAGGATTCGACTATTTATTTCGCAACAATCGCCTCAATCTCAATCAGAACATCTTTTGGCAGTCTTGCCACTTCCACGCAGGAACGTGCCGGGCAGTCTCCCGTAAAAAAGCGGGAATAACTTTCATTTACCTTGGCAAAATCATTCATATCTTTAATGAATACAACTGTTTTAATCGTGTCCTCAATTTTTGCACCACTTGCTTCAATCAGCGCCTTCAGATTACCGATTGCCTGCTCCGCCTGTTTTTCAATACCGCCTTCAACCAATTCACCGGTCTCCGGAATAATCGGGATCACACCTGATGTAAATACAAGACCATTTACCTCTACTGCCTGAGAATAAGGACCAATTGCCGCTGGTGCCTTATCTGTTGAAATAATTTTCTTCATATTAAAACACAACCTTTCTATTCATTGTTTTCATAGCTGATATTACCACATTTTCAAAAAAAATTCACTAGTTTTTTTCGGGTAAGGGTAGTATAATGAAACTGTTTGAACGAAGGGAGGAAATCGCATGTATTCCTATCATGATAGAGTATCTTACAGCAGAATTGATAAGGACGGACTGCTCGGTGTCTCCGATACCGTAAATGCAATGCAGGACTGCTGCCTGTTTCACAGCGAGGACGTCGGACATTCTGCCTTAGATTTATTAAAGAAAAACCGCGCTTGGTTAGTAAGCGCATGGCACGTTGTATTCAAACGCCGCCCGATTATGGGAGAGCGTTTCACAGTACACACATGGCCGTATCAGTTTAAAGGCATTTTCGGATGTCGTAATTTTTTAATGGAAACGCCGGAAAAAGAGGTTCTTGCCTACGCCGATTCAAGATGGTTTTATTTTGACCCGTCTACCGGTCAGCCAACAAAAATTGATGACAGTGAAAAGGCCGCCTATCCGACAGAACCTGCTTACGACATGGAATATTCTTCCAGAAAGGTAAAATGTCCGGAAAACTTGACACTTGTCGAAGAAGTCGATGTGTGCCAGAATTATCTTGACACAAACCACCATGTAAACAACGGACAGTATATTCGTCTGGCTGTGAATGTTCTGCCAATTGATTTTGAAGTTTCCGAATTCCGTGCCGAATTTCGTCTGGCTGCCAAAATGGGAGACACCATGTACATTCGCACAGCCAGTGAAAATGGCAAATTTTATGTAGTCTTTACGGACAAAGAGGAAAATCCTTATTTCCTCAGCGAATTTACCCCGACAAAGAATGGAGAATAATATGAACGAATCAAAAATTCTTGGCAAATTTGCCAGATTGTATGTTTCAAAAATCACAAAATTCGGTGTGATGCTTCGCTCTTTTGAAGAAAAAGATTTGGAAGTACTGCTCCCGAATAACCAGGTAAAAAAAGGGACCGAAAAAGGCGATTTTTACGAGGTGTTTTTGTACAAAGATTCTGAGGACCGCTTAATTGCTACCACACAAAGACCGTATCTTTCACTCGGTGAAACTGCGGTTTTGGAAGTCAAAGACGTAACCGGCATTGGTGCTTTCTTAGACTGGGGACTTGCCAAAGATTTGCTGCTTCCTTTTAAGGAGCAGACAAAAAAAGTTCACTTGGGTGAACGCGTGTTAGTCGCTTTATACATCGACAAAAGCAGCCGTTTATGTGCAACTATGAAGGTGTATGACTATCTTTCCTGTGACAGCCCTTACCAGAAAGGGGATCACGTAGAAGGTTTGATTTATGAAATTTTGGATTCTTTTGGTGCATTTGTTGCTGTGGACAATCAGTATTCCGCTTTAATTCCACACAACGAAATGACAAGAGAACTTCACATCGGCGATGTCGTGAAGGCACGCATCAAAGAAGTTACCGAAGAAGGAAAATTGACCTTAAGTTTACAAGAAAAGACAAAAGTGCAAATGGGCAAAGACGCTGAACTTATTTACGAGAGGTTACAAAAAGAAGGCGGTTTCCTGCCATTCCACGATAAAACCTCTCCGGAGATTATCAAGCGTGAATTCAAAATCAGCAAAGCCGCCTTCAAACGAGCCATCGGCCGGCTGTTAAAGGAAGGAAAAATCAAACTGACCGATAGCGGAATTGAACGTATTTAATTTTAATAAATTAGTTATCTAAAAAGCGCATACGGCTATCCGCGGCGCTTTTTCTTGGTGCCGGCTGCGGTGCCGGTCTTTTATCCTGTCCTGCCGCATGGCGGAATCCGGTCGCTAACTCTGCTTTACATTTATCACAGAAACGTCCGGTCTTAATTGTTACGCCACAGCTCTCGCAAGGAAGTCCGACCGGTGAATCATCCGAAAATACCAGTCTCTCCTCACGCACCCAGCGGTTAATCTGACGGATAGAAACATCCATTTCCTCCGACAATTCCTTTACATCTACATTGGGATGCTCTCTGACATATTTCTTTACTTCCATAAACTTGTCCTCTAATTTACGGGAGCACGCCGGACAGACTCGCTGCCCACGTATAAAATTAAATAATTTTCCACATTCTTTACAAGAAACAATTTCCATTGTACCTTCCTCCTCTAATAATCTCTACCAATGCAAAGGCAGGCAGAATATATTTCACTAACACCGGCTTTTTTTAATTCTCCGGCGCACGCTTCTAACGTTGAACCGGTTGTATAAATATCATCAATTAATACAACCCGCTTGCCATTTAACTTATAACCGGCACTCTCCGGAACATAGAAAGCACTTGACATATTCCGGTATCTCGCCTTATCATCCAGCTGCTTTTGCGGACTCGTATCGAGACTTCGACACAAGACATCGGTTTCTACCGGAAGATGTAACCGCTTCCCGATTTCCTCCGCAAGAATCTCTGCCTGATTATAACCGCGAAACCACCTTCTGTGTCTGTGCAGCGGAACAGGAATCAGAAAATCCGGCTTCCATGCCAGCAGTTTTTCTTTGCGGAATCGAATAAATTCTTCCGCGAAAAATGCTGCATTTTCATAACAGCCTTCGTATTTGAATGACGCCATTGCTTCCTTGAGCGAATCCGTATAAACCCACAACGCTGTCCCTTGACGTAGAAAGTCATACTTTCCCCGGCGTTTCTTTTCGCAGTCTACGCAGTACTCCGTCTCAATCTCCTCTAACGGCTTTCCGCACCGGGCACAGGCAGGTTCTGTTACACGCGCTTCAGACAATTTTCTGCGGCAGGATAAACAAACCTTTTTCTCTGTCTTTTTCAATACTGTTCCACAAATCGGACAAGCCGGTGGAAATAAAAATCCAAATGGATTCAAAGGCACTCCTCCCCTTCTTCTATCATAGCAAATTTTTCCTCATTTTGCATCCTTTTTTTACTACTTTTCCAATGACTCCTGCTCCAATTCCTGCAGACGGCGGCACAGCGAAGAATAGCGCATCTGCTCGGATTTATTTTGTATCATTTCACGCACAGTATCCTTGTTTCCGACAATCGTCACACACTTTTTGCCACGTGTAACCGCTGTATACAAAATGTTTCGATTCATTAACGGCCGTGGTCCCGATAAAATAGGCAACACAACTGCCGGATACTCGCTTCCCTGCGACTTATGTATGGTAATGGCATACGCCAGTTCCAGTTCATCCAGATTTCCCTGCGGATAAGTGACATATTTTTCATCATCAAAACGCACCGTCACCTCTTTATTGAATGTATCAATTTCGGTAATGATTCCGCAGTCGCCATTAAACACGCCACTCCCCTCTTCAATCATCATATGATTGTACCCGCGGATTTCCCATTTAATCTGGTAATTGTTTTTCATCTGCATGACTTTGTCACCTTCACGGAATAAAACACCGTGAAGTTCCATTTGATTTTTCCCTGGTGCTTCCGGATTCAAATACCGCTGCAAAACTTCGTTACATCGGTGAACTCCCAGTTCTCCCTTTTTCATCGGGGTCAAGACCTGCACATCAAACGGCGTGCAATGCGTATATTTTGGCATCCGGTCTCGGACAAGCCAGAGCATCACTTCAAGCACACCATGGCTGTCATCCCGTTTTAAGCAAAAGAAATCTTTACTCTGATTATCCAGCGCAATCTCTTCTCCGCGATGGATGCGGTGGGCATTTACAATAATATCACTTTCCGCTGCCTGACGGAAAATATGAGACAGCCTCACAACATTAAAGCAGTGAGAATTAATTACATCCCGCAGCACATTTCCCGGTCCCACACTCGGAAGCTGGTTTACATCGCCCACCAAAATCAGACGGGTTCCAACAGCAATCGCTTTCAATAAATTATGGAACAGGAAAATATCTACCATCGACATCTCATCAATAATTACGACGTCGGTTTCAAGCGGATTCCACTCATTTCTGCCAAATAAATCCGAGCGTTCCTCGCTCACATTTTCCTGTTCTGCCGCCGCTCCATTATACTCTAACAGACGGTGAATGGTCTGTGCCTCCTGACCGGTTGCCTCTGCCATTCGCTTAGCGGCACGTCCGGTTGGGGCCGCAAGCAAAATCGACAACCCTTTTTCCATAAGACACGCAATCAACGTGTTAATCGTCGTTGTTTTACCGGTACCGGGTCCACCGGTAATTACTAAAAATCCACTGGTGAGAGCTTCTCTCACCGCGATTTTCTGCTGGTCATCGAGTACAATTTCCTGACTTTTTTCAACACGCGAGATTAGTTCATCCAAAGCCTTCGTCGGACGCTCCACCGGCACATTTAGGTCAAATAACATTCTGGCACAGTTCATTTCCGAATAATATAAGGACGGCAGGTAAACATCCCGCTCCTCAGTCACAATCACGGATTTATCATATACCAATTCTTCTAAAGAATCCATCAGCTGATCCATCGACACACCAAGCTGATAAACCGCCTCCTGTAAAAGCAGTTTTTCCGGCATGTAGACATAGCCCTCTTTGGTTCCCGCATTTAACACATACAAAATACCTGCACGGATTCTCGGTGCAGAGTCCATCGCAAAGCCGCTTTTTCTTGCAATTTCATCCGCAATTCGGAATCCGACACCGCTGATATCTTCTGCCATCCGATACGGATTTTCACGGACAATTTCATAAAGTGCGCTGCCATAGGTCTGATAAATTTTTACGGCAAGCGCATTTGAAATGCCATACTCCTGTAAGAAAAGCATGGCTCCGCGCATTTCTCTTTTTTCCTCAAACTGCTCGGAAATTGCACGCGCTTTCTTTTCCGTAATTCCTTTGACCTCCGCAAGCCGCTCCGGCTCTTTTTCTATGATTTCAAAGGTTTTATCCCCGAATTTATCCACAATCCGCTTTGCCAGTCCGCCACGCACACCGGCAATCGCACCGGACGAAAGATATCTGAGCATCGCCAGTTCATCATCCGGTTCCTGCACCTCACAGGACATCACCTTCAACTGCTCCTGATAAATCGGGTGCGTAACAAGTTCTCCCCTCACACATACATATTCTCCCTCGTTTAGAAATGGAACATTTCCGACGCAGGTTTCCTCCACATCTTCATCGGGATTTTCCAATTCAAATACCGTGTACCCATTTTCCACGTTGCGATAGACGATGTGTGACACATACCCTCTTCTTTCCTCCATGAGTGCCTCCTAAATATGTAAAAAGCCCTTGACTGTGTTTCTTTTCGTCAAAGGCTTATTCTTTCTTTGATTTTCGCATTATACTTTGTTGTTCACCATTGATTCGTAAAGTTTGTCTGCGATGCCAAGTCCCTGACCGCTGTTTACCATCTGGTCAGCGATGGCAGATAAATAATTGTCCTGAAACATATTAACGTAGTCATTGCTGTTATCCTCGTCATCATCCGAAAATACTTTTGCAGATTCTTCCATGGATTTAAACATCTGCTGCACCAGATACGATTCAAACTGCTTGCACGCATCTAACATTTCTTCATCCGTTTCGGCATCCTGAATCTGGCTTGTCATTTTCTGCGACACTGCATCGTTTGCCTCGGTCGAATAATTTGTAAAATAAGTATCACCAATTGAAGATACTGCCATATGTCTCACCTCGCCTTACTTATCATGAACGTAAATTATTTGCCTGCTGAAGCATCTCATCCGATGCTGTGATTGCTTTTGAATTCATTTCGTAAGCACGCTGGGCAATAATCATATTTACCATTTCATCGGCTGCCTGTACGTTTGAGCTCTCCAAGTAGCCAGATACAATTTTCGAATTTAATTCTGTTGCCGTGTAAACCGTAGGTGCTCCTGACGCTTCCGACTGCAGATAATTCGAGTTTGATGTTTTCTCAAGCCCACCGGCATTCGGAAAATATGCCAGCCCAATCTGAATTCCGATATTCTGCTGGTTGTTATTTGCATCCGGATAAGTCAAGTTACCAAACTGGTCAACGCCAATTTTACTGGAACGGTATGTATTCGGAACAGTAATTGCATTTCCGTTTACATCGAGTACCGGATTTCCCTCACTGTCTGTCAGGGCAATGCTGTCGCCCTGAATGGACATATTAAAATGACCATTTCTCGTATAAGCAATACTTCCGTCTGCTAACTGTACACGGAAAAATCCCTCGCCCTGAATGGCGTAATCAAACGCGCCATTTGAAGCATTTAAGGCTCCCTGTGTAAAATCAGAAGAAATTGAGCCAACACGGACACCAAGTCCAACCTGTGCTCCTACCGGCTTTGGTTCTCCGGTCGTTGTCGTTGACTTTGCCTGCAAATTCTGATAAATCAGTGATTTAAAATTTGCTTTCTGAGTCTTGTATCCGGTTGTATTAATATTTGATAAATTGTTTGCAATCACGTCAAGATTGCTCTGCTCGCCAATCATTCCACTGGCTGCAGTCCATAAAGAACGCATCATCAGCTGCCACCTCCAAATAAACTATTACTTAAGTGCTCCTACCTGATTAACCGATTTGTCTAACATCGAATCGTATGAGTGAATCACTTTCTGACTTGCTTCATAAGCACGGGTTATAGTAATCATATCGACCATTTCGCGCACAACATTAACATTTGACTGTTCGGTATAACCTTGCAAAATTTCTCCTTCTGCATCTTTGGTCGTGGCTCCGTCCACTGGTTCATACATAGTATCTCCGTATTTTTTCAAATAATCGTAGTCCTCAAAATCAACAATATTAAGAGTATCTACAAGTTCGCCGTCTGCCGTAATCTGTCCGGTCGCCGAAATTGATACGTTTTTCGACGAAGGGTCGATGGTAATATTTCCATTTTGTCCCTGGACGGCATTTCCATCAGCATCTACCAGCAGGCCGTCTTTCGTCAGATGAAACCTTCCGTCTCTTGTGTAACGCGTATGAACCTCTCCTGCCTTGTCCGTTACACTCACTGTAAAGAATCCACTGCCACTCAATGCCAAATCATATGTACCACCGGTCTGTCTGACCGAACCCTGCGAATAATCGGTATAAGTTTCTCCGATTTTTACGCCAAGGCTTAAACTTCCAATACACTCATTGTGATATGCCTGTGAGCCGTCTCGAATCTTAATTCCAAGCACCTGGTCAAATGCCTGACTGGCAACTTTTTCATCTTTATAGCCAACCGTATTTGAGTTCGCCATATTATTGGAAATAACATCCAGTCTTTTCTGTTCATTTGCCATACCGGTCCACGCTGTATAAAGACCTCGGAACATATCATACCTCCTGTTCTTTTTGTGACCTATAACCGGAAAACTTAATTAGCATCCCCTATAGTCACTTCTCCACTTAAAAATTCCACATAACGACCGGTACCAATTGCAACTGCTGTCATCGGATCTTCTGCCGTCATCGTTGTAATTCCTGTTTTTGATTCAATCAATTCTTCTAATCCATACAACAAACTTCCGCCACCAGTGAGTACAATTCCGCGGTCTGCGATATCGGCTGCCAGTTCCGGCGGTGTTTTTTCCAGTACACTATGCACTGCTTCTACAATCTGTGAAGTTGTATCTTTTAATGCTTCTTCTGTTTCTTCAGAAGTAACGGTAATGGTCTTTGGCAGACCGGTCACTAAGTTACGTCCGCGGACATCTACTGTCACACTTTCCGGCCGTGGATAAGCAGAACCAATGCGAATCTTTATATCCTCAGCGGTTCTCTCACCAATCAGCAGGTTGTGTTTCTTTCTCATATAACGGACAATCGCATCATCGAAATCATCTCCGGCAATCTTAATCGAAGCACTGACAACAGTACCTCCCAAACTGATTACCGCAATATCTGATGTACCACCACCGATATCTACAATCATATTTCCACAAGGACGGGCAATATCAATACCGGCTCCAATTGCAGCTGCAATCGGCTCCTCAATAATTTTTACATCGCGCGCACCTGCCTGAAAAGCAGCATCTTCTACAGCTTTTCTCTCAACCTCTGTTACCTGGCTTGGCACACAGATACTAATAAGCGGTTTACGAAATCTCTGTTTACCAACCGCTTTCTGAATGAAATATTTTAACATCTTCTCCGTTACGGTGTAATCAGAAATAACACCCTGACGAAGAGGACGAACTGCTACAATGTTTCCCGGCGTACGTCCTAACATCAGACGCGCCTCTTCTCCAATTGCTTTAATCCGGTTTGTGTCACGGTCAAAAGCAACAACACTAGGCTCTTTTAATACAACGCCTTTTCCTTTTACATATACCAATATGCTGGCGGTACCCAAATCAATTCCAATATCAAAAGCCACTTTACTAATCTCCTTTCACTATCTCCTGTATACCTGTATAGCATTCCCATTATCTATACATATTATAAACGTATTTCCAAATATTTCAAAGTTTTTTTTGCAAAATTTCCATCTTTTTGAAACGACGAAGGCTATGCTGTCCTAATTTCTCTCATCATAGGCTTCTGCTGCCTTGAGCATAATCGCACATTCCACACGTTTGCGCTGCAATTCACAGCCGGTTTCATACGGTTTGTTAATGTCACCGTGGCAGTGATAAGCATTTGCCGCACAGCCACCGCTGCAATAGAATTTGGCAAAGCAGTTCCTACACTCCTCTTTTGCATATACATTACACAATTTGAATGTGTCACGCATGTCCGTATTTACAACGCCGTCATCTACATTTCCCAAGCAAAATTGTTCTTCACCCACGAACTGATGACAAGGATACAAATCACCCCATGGTGTAACCGCTAAATATTCCGTTCCGGAACCACATCCGGACAAACGTTTGTAAACACATGGACCGCCACTCAAATCAATCATGTAATGGAAGAAATTAAATCCTTTTCCCTGCTTTTTGCGGGCAAGCATCTCTTTTGCAAGAATGTCATAGCCCTCACAGATTTGAGGAATGTCTTCCGGCTGAATGGCATACGGTTCATTCGGGTCTGCTACAACCGGCTCAACCGAAATCTGTTCAAAGCCTTCATCTGCCAAATGCAGCACATCTTCAACAAAATCCAGATTATTATGGGTAAATGTTCCACGCACATAGTATTTCTGCTGGTTTCTCGATTCTGCTACTTTTTTGAATTTATCAATAATAAAGTCATAACTTCCGGTTCCATTTTTGAACGGACGCATGTGGTTATGCACTTCTTTACGTCCATCAATACTTAAGACAATGTTGTCCATTTCCCGATTCGCAAATTCAATGATGTCATCGTTTAACAAAACACCGTTTGTCGTTAAGGTGAAACGGAAATGCTTGTCTTTTTCTTTTTCAATTTCTCTGCCGTAAGCTACTAATTTTTTTACAACATCAAAGTTAAGAAGCGGCTCTCCGCCAAAGAAATCCACTTCAAGATTTCTTCTGCTGCCGGAATTGGCTACCAAAAAGTCCAATGCTTTTTTTCCTACTTCATAACTCATAAGAGAGCGGTCGCCCTGATATTCTCCTTCACCGGCAAAACAGTAACGGCATGCCAAGTTGCAGTCATGGGCAATATGCAGGCAGAGTGCTTTTACTACCGTCTGTCTCTTTTTGAAATCAATGACGCCTTCTTTGTAAACATCTTTTGTGAAAAGTGTTCCGTTCTCCTCTAATTCCTGCAAGTCAGAAAAGACGTCTTTTAAATCCTCTTTCGTAACTTCTTCTTTATAATCATTCTTCAAAATAACATCGGCAATACGTGAAAATTCGGCTTCTCCATAGCGATCTGCATTTTCTTCATCCATCAGAGAAAGCACGTCATAAACAACGTCATCCACAACATGAATGGAACCGCTGTTTACATCTAACACAATATTATATCCATTATTCTTATACTGATGTATCATCCTTGACCTCTCATTCTATAACGGTGACGCTATAACGTGCAATGAGGACTAGACCGAAGTCTCCTTCGATCAGCCCTCCATTGCTCATAATCACCGTTTATTCAAACAGTTTCCTTGCTTATTTGTTTTCGCAGCTCTGGTTTCCTACTGTACAGGATGTTTTACAAGCTGACTGGCAGGATGTCTGACATTCTCCGCATCCACCTTTTTTCAATGTTTCTTTTAAATTCTTTGTTGTCAAAGTTTTAATTCTTTTCATGATTGCCTCCATTTAAATCCATCGTTTCGTTTTCGTAACTCTTATTGTAGCATAGGTTTTTGTGTTGTGCAAGTAGGAATAATTGTTGGTTTGCGACAATTGTTCGCTGGCACTTTTTTGTTTTCCGTAATTCCGTAGAAAAATTTTGCGTCTCGTGGGCGTTTTCACTAATTGAGTGCGTAGCGGTATGGGCACTGAAACTACCAGTGGTCTCCGCTCCGCTTCGGTCGTTGCATAGCAGAAGTCCACCGGACTTCTTGCAACACATACCGACGCCCTCAAAACCCACTCGTCACAAAGGTTTCTACGGAATTACTGGAATCCAAGGGAACTGACAGCGAACATTTATTGCAAATCAACAATTATCCCGCTCTGCCTGCTCCGGAAGTTTCGTTCTTTGACTGTGTGAGTGACGGAAAAAACTTCTCAGACAACGCTTTTTCCGGTATTTGTGGTAAAGAGTTGCATTTTTTGCTTGATTTAACGTTATCGAATGAAAAACTACGCTACACATGCAACTCTTTTTGTCAGATTTTACGCAAAGCGTTGCTTTTGGAAGAAATAGCGAGGATTTTTCTCCAAAACATGCAACGCTTTTTTACATTCAAACCGATTTACGTTGCATTGAGACCAAGCAACACTTTAGTTCTACAAGATTTACTTTCTTCCTGCCTGTGTCATGCCTCCTAACATGCCACCGAATGCGCAGAGAAATAATGCAGGAAAAACACCCGGGATTCTCGTAAATGCTTCCCGGTTCAGTATCATGGAAACAGCAACTAAAATGACATAGTACAAAATTCCTGCCAAGAGTCCCCACAAATATTTTTTCCCTTCCTGCTTTCCGCTCACTACCATGCCACCAAGGAAACAGGAAAACACATACGAGAAAATAATACCGCCCCGCAGCACGCCTTCCGGCAGTTCAAACTGAAATAATAAAAATGCCAGAATCAGCAGGCAGATACCAGATATCAGATAGGAAAAAACAACACCTTTTGTCAATGTCAACACACTCGATTTTTTCATAACCCCTCCGTTCCCGGCGAACCCCCGCCGGCATTACCGTGTACTCTCTTTTCTTACAATATGATACTTTTCAAAAAAATAGAACTGTGGTACACTGGATGTCAAGGGTTTCAAAGTCCAGCCTTTTTGTGCTTGCACTAAAAAAGGCTGGACTTTGAAACCCGCCCGAACATGAGGAAGGAGCGATTTGCTGTGCAAATCTGCGGATTCCGAATGTTTGACCAAATTGCGGGAGCAGCTTGCTGCGAAGCAATTTGTTGACATCCATGTATGTCTTGAAAGGCGTTCCTTATGCGTCCACGCAGGAAAGGGCTGTCTTTCAAAACATACATGAACACTACATCAGGAGGCAATTATGAAATATATTGATTTACATGTTCACTCACTTTTTTCAGACGGCACCTGCACTCCGGAGGAGCTGGTAGACAAAGCATCAGCACAGGGACTGGTTGCTTTTGCCTTAACCGACCACGATACAGTTGGCGGCGTTGACCGGGCATTAGCGGCTGCAAAAGATAAGCATCTGCAGGTTATCCCGGGCGTCGAATTATCTTGTGAGTATCAGATTACACCGACACGTTCCAAAGAAATTCATATTCTTGGCTACAATATTGACTGGAAACAAAAAGAACTTCTTGATACATTAGAAGCTGTTGCAAAAGAGCGTGACGACCGTAATAAGAAAATGTGTGAAAATCTGCAAAAAGATGGATATCCGATTGATTATGATTCCTTAATCGAGCGATTTGGAGACACGATACTTACCCGTGCCCATTTTGCCCGCTTTTTATTGGAAAAAGGAGCAATCCCAAGCATTGATTCAGCATTTAAAAAAATTCTTGCTGCCGATGGTCCTTATTTTGTAAAACGGCACTATCTGTCACCAGAAAAAGGAATTGAATTAATTAAAAACGCAGGAGGACTTCCGGTTCTTGCTCATCCCCTGTTATATAAAATGTCCGTAACAGAACTTCATCATTTACTGGATGAGCTATGCAGTTATGGTCTTCGCGGAATCGAGGCAATGTATTCGAGAAACCGCGGAAACGACGAAGCCTTTGTGCGGAAATTAGCAAACGACTATGGTCTTTTCATCACCGGCGGCACCGATTACCATGGTGCAAACAAACCGGATTTGGACATCGGAACCGGCGAAGGAAATTTACGGGTGCCGGTTATGCTCCTCGAAAATTTGAAATAAGTTCTTCTGCTGCGGCCGTAATATCTTTTTGTCCGACAATGGCAGAGATAACGGCTGCACCGTCCACACCGGTTTCACGCAAAAGAGCAATATTATCTTCATTTACCCCGCCAATGGCAACAATTGGTATTGGTACGGACTCTTTAATTTCTTTTAATTCTTCTAATGTAATATGACGGGTATCCGCTTTTGTGGTCGTGCCAAACACATCCCCAACGCCAAGATAATCGGCACCTTCACGCCATGCTTTTTGCGCAAGTTCCACGGTATTGGCTGTCGCCCCAACAATTTTATCAGCGCCTAAAAGATTTCTGGCTGCATCAAGCGGCAAATCACTTTGCCCCAAATGAACGCCATCTGCGCCTACCGCCAAAGCGATGTCTATGCGGTCATTAATCAAAAGCGGCACTTCGTACGCATCGGTAATCGTCTTTACTGCCTTTGCCATCTCATAAAATTCTCTCGATGTACATTCTTTTTCCCTCAGCTGGACAACACTTACGCCACCCTTAATTGCCAGTTCGACCGATTCCTCGATGGTCTCCGTTGTCATAATATTTCGGTCTGTGCATAAATACAACGTATAATCAATATCCGGTTTCATGTTACATTCCTCCTAATATTCGTTCCACTTCAACTGCATACTCCGGTTTCTTACTCCGGATTTTATCAATTTCATCCAGACACTGTTCCATAATGCCGGTGTTATAATCCATCTGTTCACGCAGTTTCTGTCTGCGCACATTCAAATCATGCCTTACCTCAACCATTTCCTTTGGCTCGACTAACGCTTCCACCTGACCTAACCAAATATCACAGTCCTTAACCTCTAACTTCCGAAGTTCCTGCAAAACCACCTGATTCGCCTCATGAATCCGGATACTGCTCTCACGCTGTCTTTCCCATTCTCTCTTGGCACGGACATACTGCGTGCGGACAAAAGAAAGCTCAGCCGCGTTGCGCACCTGATATTTATGATACATATAATCCAGTGTGCGGACATTATTTACATATTTAATTTTGACACGGTTCAAAAGAAAAATGGCACGGTTGCCTTTCTTCTCCGTAATCACCATATCAATCCGGTTTTTTCTGGCTTCATTCAAAATAATAGCCGCAAATACAAACGTCACAAAAACCGTCACGACAAACGCAACATTAATATTCACCTTAAAGCATGCCATCAAAACCGCAAGCATTGCAAAGGTTGCAATCAAAAGTGCTGTCAGGCATTTTCCAAGTACCTTTAACATCCCCTGCCTGTGAATGATATCCTGTTTATCCGCAAGCAAAAGATTTTTCTCACCGGAAAGCTGACGCAAATCCTGTTTGATTTTCATCTGGTATTCTTCGTATTCCGTTAATTTTTTAATATCATCTTCCACCACGTCCTCATAATTATCCATGGCACGGCGCTGGGCTTCCGTAAATTTGTATTCCTGCTTCTGGCTCTTTTTGCGCTCTTTCGTCAACTCTACAATCTGCTTTGCCGCAGCCAGAAGTTTTTCCTGCTCCTCTTTTGGTGCGCGGTCAATAAGCTGAATGTCCTTTAAATACGATGTTACCTGTCCATATTCAAACTTAATATCTTCACACTGCTTTTTGGCCTCTTTAATGTTCTCGCAGAGGTGCTCCAAATAAGCAATGCGCTCCTTGTCATTGCGCAAATCCACTTTTTCTTTTTCAACACGAACCATTTCCTGTTCCAGTTCATTTAACAGTTCCTTCGTATCCTTTTTCTCCTTCACCATGTCACCTCCTGCCTAGTAAGCAAATGCCCTTCGCAGCTGCTCCTTGTAATCATCCATCATCGATTCCGTTTCTTCCGGCACATAAAAACCGGCAAGCACTTCCTGATACTTTAACCGTATCTGCTCAATTTCCGACGGTTTTAAGCCAAACGACAAACTCTCTTCCTCAAACGTTTTATCTTTTTCTTCCATCAGCAAAATCCACAAATAATGCTGCAACGATTCTCTTTTATTGTTCCGAATATAGGCTTCGCGGAAATCCTCCCCCGCCTCCAAAAACGAAGACGTGTAAAAATGAGCAATTCCCTCATTATGTAAAATATCTCCATACTCTTCCGGTGTAAACGAAATCGCATCCGGTCCCTGCAAAAGTTTCCGGTAAGCCATCACTGCCTTTCCGTAATGTCCGGTGCGCACATAATTGTCCGCCTTAATCTTCTTTTTCTGATAAGACGGCAAATGGTCAATCTCATCTAATACCTTAACAATCCCGCGGATTTCTTCTTCGTTGTAGTAATCACAGCCGCAAAGTGTCGTAACAACCAAATCTTTCAGCCCATGCTCTCCCACAATCATTGCCTCTAATTTCTCTGCTAACTCTTTTAATCCCAGTTCTTCCTTCATCCATTTTGCTAGAGAGATCTGAAAAAATTCCTCGTTTATGCCGTAAATATTGTGGTAAATGACATAGCACAATTCTTCGATGGAATAAATATTTTGCCCTAAATACGATAATTCATATGGCTTTTTGGCTATTTTCCCTTTGGCAAGAATCATTTTTTCCTCTCCTTTCTCTTTTACAGTTCTACCTGTTTTTCCCAAATCCGGTTTGACGTTGGAAACAGCTCTCCGAATCCTTCATCCTTTATTGTCACAATGCATTGGCTCGGTGACTCAAAACGAATGCGTAACATCAGCCGGCAGTGCCTGTCAAGCCGTCCGGTAAGTGGGTCAAGTTCTATCATAAACTGCTTTTCTTTTTGGGTTAATACATTTTTTGTCTGCAAAGCAAGCTCGGTCTCACCCGAAGGAATCAGTTCCAATTCTTCATCGACTAAATACCAGGGAACTCCTGCCTCTACAAGAACTACCTTCTGCTGCTTAGCCTCCGCATATAAGTTCACCGCAACCTGCGAAGTCACCATCTGCTCATCTAACAGAAGATAATCTCCTAACCGCTTTTCTTCTGCCATCTCACGCGCCATCAGACAAGCACCGCTCACATACAGATTTCTTCCTTTGAAAAGCCTTCTGCCCACACACAATTTACGGAACAGCGAATCTGCCCATCCGCCTTCGAAGCCCTCTCCGGCCATGTAAAGCGTTGACAAAAGTTTTTTGCGAATCGCACCATACACAACATTTTCAAAAACGGCCGCCTTGTGCTCTTTATTTTCCTCCGGTAGAAAAACCGCCCCCGAATAATCGCGTTCGGAAACACCAACCAAAATCGGACTTTTGCTTCTATCTACCTGCATCTGATAATATGTCAACGTATTTCCCTCATAATCAAATAAGCCGACATCATTCATCCACAGTTCTTTCTTTTGGTTTAGCACATAATACGGAAATGCCTGCTTGTGGCTAATCACCATCGCACGCTCCCTGCCAATTCCGAGTTGTTCAAGTGCCGCATAAATGAGTTCCATATATTCTCTATCCGCATCCTTTACCGTAACAACGAGCTGCTTAATCGTTTCGCCAGGATAATCTTTTCTCGTAAGGGAAAGTGTTTTCCGAAAAAAGTAAGACAGCATATTCAGAGGTTTTGAAATTTTGCCGTCAACAACCACATCTTCCTGTCTGCGAATCCGCACAAGAAAATCCCGCAAAGGCTTTTCGCCCGAAAGTGCAATCTCGGTCGGAATCAGCCCTTCCGGATTTTCTTCCGTTTGTCCGATAAGCACCGGTATATTCTTTTCTCTGTCATAGACAGCCATCTGTGATTTTTCTTCGCCCAGGTCAAACCCAAGCAGCAGTGTTCGTTCAGTCATGTGCTCTCTCCGTTTTCCTTCCCTTTTCTTTACTGAAGCGTAAATAATTTCTTAGCCGCAAAGCGGTCTTTTTCATAACGTCTGCGCAGACTGCCATACAACTCCATATCACCTGTATTCTTTGCTGCAATCATATCGTTAAGCATATGGAAAAATCCCAGCGCGCCTTTCGCCTGCTCTGTGCGGCGGGCGCACATCACTTCCGTTCTCTCTCCCGTTGTCTGCTCCTCAATGTAACAATATTTTTCTTCGCCGTCAAACAACAGCATTTCATACACATAAACACCCGAAAAAACCTGCCGCATCGGCATTGTTTTTTTCACTTTGCCGTCACGGTCTGTCTCACAAAGGAGAATTTCTCCCGGTGCGCCGCTATAATACTGGATAATCACGGTATTTTCAATTTCAAACGGAACATTCACCTTGCCAATATAATCTTTCATAAAGGCGAAAACAGTTCCCTCGCTCGCAAATTTTTCCAGATTCATTTCCACAAATTCTTTTTGCTTGCTGGCAAAATGCTCCTCTAACCGGTAATGGCGCAAAGCAGCCAAAACCATAACCGCATCTTTTTCATACATCGCTTCTTTTTCAATTTTAACAAACATTGGTTCCGACAACTCCTGCCGCTCCACGACATAATCATAAGCGAGCTGCGACAAAAACGCCTTCACTAACATCCGGTTTTCACCCGATTCCATATATTCCAGATAAATCGGCTCATACGGCTCCTGACTGGCACCAACAAACAAAACCTGTGCCAAAAGACGCTCCGTAATATCTTCATCCGCCCCGACTTCCGGCATTTTCCGGCACTTTTCGTAAAGAGAAGTAAAAGTAATTAAATCTCCGGTATAATAGCGGCGCAGATATTTCATTGCATCCTTTCCGGCACAGCCCTGATGATACAAATAAAGCGCCCATTTCACGAGCATTGGCTCTGACTCGTCCTTATGTTCCTTCACAAGCGCCTCTACGAGCGTGGAAAATGCATTCTTATCACATTCCGGCACACCATAGCGCAGCAGCATAACCTGTGCTTTTTCGTATTTTCCTTGTGCAATGCAGTCCGCCGCCACATCCGCAATCCGTTCCCTCTTAAGTGTAATCGGATTAAACTGCTCAATCAGCGAAAACAATGGCTCTGCCATGCCCTCGCGGTGATAATAATCATATAAACAGAGCAGGATTTTCTCCCGCATTTTCCGCCGTAAACAATCCATTTGCAGTGCATCCTGTAACACCACCGCCTGCACATCCGTCATTTTTGCAGAACGCTCTGCCTTATATGCCAAGTGCGTAATCAGCTTTGGATTTTTTGCGCCAAGTTCATAACACACAGGCGCTAAGTTTTCCATCGAAAGCATTTTTTCCATCCGGTAATCAACCGTACCCGAATAGTAAAGCCCTCTCTCATCCACAAAAAACAACTGCGTGTTCGGGGTATAAAGTGAAACTACCGCTTGTCCATTTTCAAAGGAATAATAAGTTTGTTCTTTCGTCTCGCGATGCACAACCGCCACACCGTCCATCCGGTCATTGCCGCAGGTAATCCGATGTGAAAACATCACTTCAGAAAGGTCATCCGCCATTTCTTTTGTCAGCGTTTCTTCTGTTACGCACGCCTCATAGAGCACCGCCAAGTCCTCTGTAATCCGATGGTGCGTAAGATTTCTCTCTACAAATTTATGAATCTGCTCGCCATAAGCCTCTAAAACTTCCGGTCTCTCACCGGCATGTTTTACCAGATAAGCATACAGAAACGCTTTGCATCTGTCATTCAAATGGTTCTCATATTGAAAATACGATAAGACCGCATCCGGAAGCGTCCGAACTTTCTCCGTATCTATCGTATACATATAATATTCATACAAATCCGTCAGCCGCAAATGCTTGTTGACACCTTTTTCAAACCACGAGAAATATTTTGCATCGCGGATTTCATTTCGGATGAGCATTCCACAGATACCATGGAGCGTATCGGTCATGACAAAGAACTCATACAGTTTTTGTAAAATGGAAAACACTCTGGCATCAAAGTGTGGCAGGCGTTCTCCAAGAAAACTAACGGCAAGAGAGACTTCTTTCGTAGTTAAATCACGTTTTAACCCATAGTTTACTGCGTTAATTGTCACGTCATCCAGACTGGAAATCAGGGTGGAATCCTCGCGGTAAGCAAGCATCATCGCCGAATATAAAAGCGGGCTGTTGCTGCCACTCTCCAACTGCGCGCGCAAATCTTTCTCTAACAAATGCCCAAAGCGGTAACGCTCGTCCACCTGCGTTAAAAGGTAAGTCAGTAAATCACTCTGATATCCGTTTTCCGCATACGAAGAAATCAGATTCGCCAGTCCGATGCGGTCCTCTTTGCGCTCAGAATCCATAATCTTAATAAATTGAATCAAGATATAATTTTCTACCTCTTCCAGTGATTCCCCTAGCGGCGGCATTTTTAAATTTTCCGTCTCCTGGAAAAAGGAGAGAATATTTTCCTTCTCGCGCAGAATCACGGCAATATATCCGCGCACCGCCTGCTCATATGTGCCACTGATTTTTTCGAGAATTTCACGATTCTTTTTAAGGAACTTTCCGAATGCCTCTCTCGTAACCCGCTTCTCCTGATATGATAAAAACATACGAATTGCCATGGCAATCGCTTTTTTTCTGGCTCTTTGAATCTTTCGCTCTTTTTCGCCAATTCGGTTATGCGCCGTAATATGTATTACTTTTTTCTCATACGGCGTCTGCAAAATCAAATCACCGTGGCGTCTGCCGGCCGGTACTTTATCTGCACAAATCGTAAATTCCAAAACGTCTCGTCCATCCACAAATTCATCCGTCCACAGAACATGCGTCTGCACTTCAATAAAATCTGCCGTTGTGCGGACATGAATCCCCGCATGTCCCCATGTATTCACACGAATCGAAATTGCATCGGCTTTGTCTGTTCCATCTAATTCATATACCAGTTCTCTGCCGGATGGATGCTCTGTTTCAAAGCGGATGGCTTTCTTTTTCTTCATCGCCACCAGAAATTCTTCCAGACTTTGAAGTTTTGTATTTTTCTTTAACAGACAGTCGTATAAAATGCGCCCGCTCTCATCCCGATATAAAAAGGCATCCCGAAACTCCGGTGCCAAAAATAAATCAACGCCATGTTCCGGATTTTTCTCGATCCGCTTCTTTAAGGTCGGATAATCCCGAATCTCTCCTTCTTCATCCCGAAGCACAGGAGACACAATTGTAATCTCATACGGCAGCTTTTCTTCGCCGCAGTCAGTAATTAAATCTAAATTTCCCTTTAGTTTTTCCCCCGGATTTAATTCGCCGGCATCCACATCAACCGTCAGTTCATTCTTTGTCCCATCAAAAAAAGGCAGGAAATCAATGCACATCTCCTCGACAGTGCCAAATCCTTTCACTCTTGTGCCGAAAGAATTTTCCAAAAGAAAGCTTGCCGTCCCATGTGTTCCCGCTGTTACCTCAAACACCAATTTTTCAATTGATAAACAAAGTTTTGGCGTTTCATATATGAAATTTCCTTTTGCCAATGACAAAATCTTTTCTCTCATTGATAACCTCCTAACCTCAATTCTATAGTATACCATTTTTTATGCATTCTGTGAATAGTAAGAATCAATCTATTTTTGTATTGCTAAGTTCATGCAGTATGTCTATAATAAGGAGAGGACGAAAGAGAGGAGTGACTCAAATGGCACTAAAACCAAAAGAACATTTTCACGGAAGCGATTTAGAGAAAATCGAGGCCGTCTATGGAATAAAAAAAGAAGACATTATAAGTTTTTCTGCGAATGTAAATCCACTTGGTGTTTCGTTTCGTTTAAAAGAAACTTTAACGAATCACATTGACGCTATCACGACCTACCCGGACCGTGAATACACATCTCTGCGCAAATGTATTGCAGACTATGTACACACAAACTATAAAAATATTGTTGTCGGGAATGGTTCGACAGAATTAATTTCGCTCTTTATCCAGATTACACACCCGATGAAGGCACTGATTGTCGGCCCGACCTATTCCGAATACGAGCGGGAAGTCGCAATGGGCGGCGGACGCTCCCATTACTTCAGCCTCACGGAAGCCAGCGAATTTGAACTGGACACAAAAGCACTCACCGAGGAACTTTCCGCCAATGTCGATTTGCTGATTTTGTGTAATCCAAACAACCCAACGTCATCTGTCATCAAACGCCAGCAGATGCGTGAAATTCTGGATTACTGCAAACGCAAATCTATCACCGTGCTTGTCGATGAAACTTATGTGGAATTTGCCGAGGAACCAGATGAAGTAACCGCGATTCCACTTACCGAATACTACAATAACATTGTCATTTTGCGCGGCATTTCAAAATTCTTTGCAGCACCGGGACTCAGACTTGGCTATGCCATTTGCGGAAACCGTGATTTGCTCAATGAAATCAATCAGAAAAAGAATCCTTGGACGATTAACTCATTGGCTGCAATCGCCGGAGAAATCATGTTTCAGGATGAGGATTATATCAAAAAAACGAGAGAGTTAATCTCTTCGGAACGAGCACGAATCTGTGCACGCCTTGATGAGAGTCCGAACTTTAAGGTTTATCATGCACACGCTAATTTTGCACTCGTTAAAATTACGACCGATAAATTTACTTCGGAGGACGCGTTTGACGCCTGCATACGCAAAAATCTGATGATACGGGACTGCTCTACGTTTCCGTTTCTGAATAATAAATATATCAGACTTTGCTTTATGATGCCGGAGCAGAATGATGCGTTGCTGGAGGTTTTGCTGAATCTGTAGTAAGATTGGCTTTATTTTAGGTTCCGCAATTTATTTAATTCCTATGCGCTTCGTGTGCCGCTCCCGCTTAACAAATATGAAAATATCGATAGACAAAAGACGTCTATCTGATATTTTCGTATTTGTAGCACACTCACCACATAGGAATTAAATGAATTGCCGGAATCTAAAAAATCCAAGTAACTACCGTTTCATGCATTTGCTGCTAATCTTTTTGTTTTCCCGCAAAGCAGAAGAAACTCTTTGTGACTCGTGGGTTTTGAGTACGTCGGTATGTGGCACTGGTGTTTTCAGTGCCCATACCGCTACGTACTCAACTAGCAAAAGCGGCGCAAGAGGTTCGGGGAACCTCTGACCTGCGCGGACCGGAGTGGAACGTAGAACCACGAGACGCAAAGAGTTTCTTCTAATTTGCGTAACCAAAAAATTGGAGCAATTTTTTATCGATGAATAATCTCATGTCTTCCCGGTCCATTGGAAACCAATTTAACCGGAACACCTAATTCTTTTTCAATAAACTCGATGTACTTACGGCAGTTTTCCGGAAGTTTATCGTATTCCGTAATGCCGCGGATATCTGTCTTCCAGCCCGGAAGCACTTCATATACCGGTTTTGCCTTTTTCAAAGAAGCTGTTGTTGGGAAATCTTTTGTTACTTTACCATCGATTTCATAGCCAACACATACCGGAAGTTCATCCAGATAACCAAGTACATCAAGCACAGTAAGTGCAACCTCTGTCGCACCCTGAATCCGGCATCCGTAACGGCTTGCTACCGCATCAAACCATCCCATACGTCTTGGGCGGCCTGTCGTAGCACCGTACTCACCGCCGTCACCACCGCGGCGTCTTAATTCATCTGCCTCTTCTCCAAAAATTTCACTGACAAATTCACCGGCTCCAACAGCACTTGAATATGCCTTAACAACCGTAACAATTCTCTTAATCTCATATGGTGGAAGTCCTGCTCCCACTGCACCATAACCTGCGAGTGTAGAAGAAGATGTAACCATCGGATAAATACCATGGTCAGGGTCTTTCAAGGAACCAAGCTGTCCTTCTAACAAAATTCTCTTGCCCTGCTCTCTTGCCTCAAAAAGGAAGGCAGACACATCACATACATATGGCTCAACCATCTTGCGGTACTCGCGCAGTGTATCCATCAATTCGTCAACATTCAACGTTGGTTTGTGATACAAATGCTCTAAAATAACATTTTTCTGAACACAAATGCGCTCTAACTTCTCACGTAGAAGTTCTTCATCAAAAAGTTCGGAAACCTGAATTCCGACTTTTGCATATTTATCAGAATAGAATGGCGCAATACCGGATTTTGTCGAACCAAATGATTTTCCAGCCAGACGCTCTTCCTCATACTGGTCAAACAAAATATGATATGGCATCACAATCTGGGCGCGGTCCGAAACTTTAATCTTCGGCATCGGTACACCACGATCAACAATTCCCTGAATTTCCTTAAATAAATCCGGAATATTCAGCGCAACACCATTTCCGATAACACTTGTCGTATGGTTATAAAAAACGCCGGACGGCAGAATATGAAGGGCAAATTTACCATAATCATTTACAATAGTATGACCTGCATTACTGCCTCCTTGAAAGCGTACGATAATATCGGACTCTTCACCGAGCATATCCGTAATCTTTCCTTTTCCTTCGTCTCCCCAGTTTGCTCCTACAACGGCTGTTACCATAGCCATTCCTCCTTAATGTCCCGCCTTCGCGGCACCGATTATTTGCATCAAAAAGCACATGCGTTAATATTATACATGAAAACACGCCGCACTTCAACTTCTTTCGCAAAATTAATCCCATTTACAACAAAAAAACAAGGAACAATTTTGAATTTTATCAGTTATAACTGATAAAATTAGAAATCATCCCTTGTTTATTTGATATATCTGCTATTTTTCAATCTCCGCCAGCCGTTTCTCCGGCCAATCCGTCGACGTATGAATATTCAATATGCTCGGCGCCTCATGCATCGCATTGTAATACCACAGTGACGCCTCGGAATCATCGCCTCTCTCGTGGAAATACTCGCCCAGTTCAAAACACATTTCGGCGGAGCCTTCGGTGAGCATATCTTTCAATGCCATTTTCATCATAATGCCCGCGTCCTTCCGGATTCTTGCCGCACGGCAGACCACGCATGCAGCTTCCTTCATTTCATCCGCACTTCGCTCCGGATCCATCACAGACGCCGCAAAAAATTCTTCCGCTTCCAAAAAATCTTCATCATCCCCGGAAATATACAACTCCATCGCATACATGTGATGCAGCCGTTTTGACAGCCGAAGTCCTTTGTGAATGTGTTTCTGAAAAGTTGCAAAATCACGCTTACAGTGGTTGCTCTCCGGATAGTGCCCAATGACTATATCCGAATCAAAAACGACCGGATCTAAGCGAACCATCTCGTGAATCGGTTCAATCCATGTAAATTCCCGAAGTCTTTTAAAAAGTTTCGGACGATACTCTTCGTCAAAATTATATGCGGTTCCATGAGACAACTGATTGCCATACTTCATCTGCACAATTTCAATTTCCGGCAAAAGCACTTCCTTTAATTCGCAAAAGCGTTTTCTGTTTTCCTCATCCATTACCTCATCCGCATCCGCTGTATAAATATAGTCTTTTTCCGCCTTCGAAAAAGCAAAATTCCGCGCCGCCGAAAAATCATCCACCCACGTAAAATCGTAGATTTTATCTGTATAATTCGCTGCAATTTTCTTTGTTGCATCCGTGGAGCCGGTGTCAACAATCACAATTTCATCCACCAAATCTGCCACACTATCCAGGCAGCGTGCAAGAATTTTCTCTTCATTTTTCACAATCATGCATAAACTAATTTCAATCATATCCTATCCTCCTATCGTGGAATCCGACACCAGCCGGCAATTTGTATCTGTAACTCACGGCGCCCATTATATTCATTCACCGATGGATAATAGGTAAATGCAATGTCTAACAGATTTTCACGCCCCTCGTACATCCGCTTTAACTCAGCTTCGCCCCACTCCGCAATGACAAACTGCTCAAACTCCTCCGTCCGTCGGAAACAGACTGCTCCGATGCGATTACCGGCATCGTTTTGCACCTGTAACTTTAACACCGTTCCCTCTTGACCAAATTTGCGTCCCGACAAAATACGAAAATGCTGTTCCGCAAAAATCGGCTTTGGATTTCCCACACCAAACGGCTCCATTTTTTCAATTTCACTTAACAATGTTTCTGTTATGTAGCCAATCGGCATCGGTGCGTCAATTCTTACGACCGGGCGAAAATCCTCTTCTGTCAGCACACAATTTTCATTTAACCGCTTTTCTAACTCCGGCAAATCCTTCCTGTGAAGTGTCATGCCTGCCGCCATTTTGTGACCACCAAACCGCTCCATTAAATCTTTGCACGCCAACAATTCATGAAACATGTCATACGCCTCAATCGAACGCCCGGAGCCTTTCACAAGACCGTCTTCCGTTTCCGTAAAAACAATCGTTGGGCGGTTGTAACGCTCCTTCACCCGTCCGGCAATAATACCAACAAGACTCTCATGCGTATCCGGCAATAATACTATCAACACCTTTGGAAGCTTATTTTCATTCTCTTTCTCCGCCAGTTTTAAATAGGCTTCTTCCGCACCGTCTTCTGTCATTTGCTTGCGAGATTCATTAATTTCTTTTAATCTTTCAGCTTTCTCCAACGCCTTTTCTTCATCCTCTTCCATCAAAAGAGAAAAGGATTCTGCTACGGTCGCTATACGCCCTGCTGCATTAAAGCACGGTCCCAGGATAAATCCAATATGTCCTGCCGTAATCTCTTTATCGTCCAATCCCTGTACTTTAAGTAATGCACGAAGTCCTGTATTTTTTGTATGAGAAAGAGCCTGCAAACCATATTTTACCAAAATTCGGTTTTCCCCCTGCAGTTCCATTACATCAGCCACCGTCGCAATCCCGGCATATTCTAATAATTCATCTTTTGCTTCTGCCGGAACTTGTTGCACATCATACAGTGCACAAATCAGTTTAAACGCCACACCGGCACCACACAACCCGTGAAATGGATATGTTTCATCATCCCGCTTTGGGTCCAGCACAACATCTGCAGCCGGCATCTGCTCCTGCACCTCATGATGGTCGGTAACAATTACCGTCATACCAAGTTTCTTTGCATAATCCACTTCCTCATTCGCCGCAATTCCATTATCGCAGGTAACAAGAAAATCCCGTCCGCCTGCGAGCGCCTCATCTACAATACGACGATTCAGTCCGTATCCTTCTTTCACACGGTCCGGCGTAAAAATTTCAGAATCCAGTCCAATCCTTTGAAATCCCTTCCACAAAATATAAGCGGAAAAAATTCCGTCACAGTCAAAATCCGAAGCAATTGCCACCTTACGCCCCTGCTCTCTCGCTTGTACAATCTCCTGCACCGCCTCATTCATGCCTTTCATCGTAAACGGATCATGCAAGTCATCTAATGTTCCATACAAAAAACTCCGCATCTCCTGCTCACTTTCGACACCGCGGTTCATAAGACACCGCACCGCCAGAGGCGAAACCTTTAACTTCGCCGATAACCCATTAAAATCTCCCTTTTTCGCTTCCACAATCCATTTTTCGCGCACAACTTTTTCCTCACTTTGCTAATCTGCTTTCGTATATGTCAAGTATAGTTGATTCGCAGTGGATTTTCCAGTAGATTTTAAGGTTAGTTTGTGTCAAGTGTTGTTGGCACTTTTTTTGTATTCCAGTAATTCCGCAAATAAACTTTGTGACGAGTGGGTTTTGAGTACGTCGGTATGAGGCACTGGTGGTTTCAGTGCCCATACCGCTACGCACTCAATTAGTGGGAACGCCCACGAGACGCAAAGCTTTTCTACGGAATTACAGAAATACAAAAAAGTACCAACGACACACTTGACACAAACGATTTTAAGGATAAATTTGACTTTCCACCTGCTTCTCTTTATAATATCCAGTATACGACAAGAAAGGGGTACTCTCTATGAAATGGATACGTTTTACACTTGATACACATACAGATGCCGTGGACATGCTCAGCTATATGCTTGACGAAATCGGCGTGGAAGGAATTGAAATTGAAGACCATCTTCCATTAAGCGAAGAAGATAAGAAAAAAATGTTTGTCGATATTTTGCCGGATCCGGAAGATAACGATGGGACTGCAAAAGTTCACTTTTACATGGAACCGGAAAACTGTGACCCGGAAAAAGTCATGATTCAGGTACAGAATATTTTTCAGGAAATCAAACCTTTCTGTGAAATCGGAAAAGGAACCATTTCTCTTTCGGAAACCGAAGACAAAGACTGGATTAATAACTGGAAAACATTTTTCAAACCGTTCCGTGCTGCCGACGATATCGTCATCAAGCCAACCTGGGAAGAATATAAAAAAGAAAAAGATTCGGATATTCTTATCGAAATCGACCCCGGCATTGCTTTCGGCACCGGTTCCCACGAGACAACGAAACTTTGCATTCAGGCTCTTGATAAATATGTAAAGAACGGAGACTCCGTCCTTGATGTCGGATGTGGCAGCGGAATTCTCTCAATTGCCGCTTTGAAACTCGGCGCCAAGCACGCCACCGCAATTGACATTGACGAAGTAGCCGTAAAAGTTGCTGCTGAGAATATGGCAGTAAATCATATTCCGTCTTCTGACTACACCCTTTACGACGGCGATTTGATTTCCAACGCTTTTTTGAAGGTGAAAGCCGGAACCGGCCACGACATCGTGGTAGCAAATATTCTTGCCGATGTCATTATCCCGCTCACAGGCGTTGTAAAACCTCACCTTAAAAAAGGCGGTCTTTACATTACATCCGGCATTATTGATACGAAAGAAGCAGAGGTTCGTGAAACTTTAATTGAAAACGGATTTGAAATTCTTGATGTAACTTATATGAAAGAATGGTGCTGCTTTATTGCGACAATCTAATGTAACACAAAAAATACCACCCGCCAAAATTATTTTGACCGGGTGGCATTTTTATTTTAACAATCTCTTATTTACTTATAAGCATCCTTTGCGTTTGCTACTGCAAAGAAAGCAGATTTTGGTGAATACAAGCCATTGAATAAGCAAGGTACACTGCTTGCACGCCATGAAACACCATCATACAAACTCCAGATAACAAGGGCGCTAATCTTTGTTCCCTTTGCTTTACTCTGCAAAAGAGCACCCATAATCTGGTCATAGTAAGCAGCCTGATCCTGATCTGTTACTACTTTATCTGCTGTCGATGTGTAACCGGCATCAATCTCTGTGATATGAATGTCCATATCCGGCATATTTGAGCGGAAACACTCAAGTGCCTGTGCATACAAATCCGGGCTGTGTGCTGCATTGCCAACCGTCAAGTGACTCTGCATACCAAGACCATCACAAATCTTTCCATCCTCGTTAATAAAGTCAATCAAAAGAACTTCATCTTCCGGACAAAGATAAGTATTAAAGTCATTGTACATCAATTTCACATCGTCGCGGTCATATTTTTTACAAATTTCATCTGCCCACTGGAATGCTTCTTTGACAAACTTCGGACGAAGCGTTACTCCGGTACTTGACATATAACCGGCATTTTTCTCTTTATCCGTAATGCCATAAATCGTATTCCAGAATGTTCCCTTAGGACTTCCGCTATGCATATACTCATTTACTACGTCATAAGCATAAAGAACGCATTTGCTCTTGTCGCCACCGGCAAGTTCCAAATCTTTCTTCAAAATATGCTCCATCACATTCTTTACAAAATACTCAAGACGCAAATCCATGTTTTCTTCAGAAGTATTCTTACTCTTGTTATTTACAACAGAGAATCCTTTCTGGAAGAAATAGGTAGGAGTCTGCGCATGCCACAGTAACGTATGTCCACGAAGCTTCAATCCTTTTGCGTGGCACTCGGTCAAAATCTGGTCGATTTTATCGAACTTCAACTTAGGAACAACGACACCTGTCTTTTTAACAATTGTGTCTTTTCCGTCTACAGTCTCTGTTACGTTATAAGTTGCAGAGTTATCTGCCTGTTTGTCATATCCTTCCGGAATATACAAACCTTGTGCTTTGGCATCTTCAAGTGGCACTGCATCAATTTTGTCAGAATCCATAACGGCATTCGGTTTCATCTCATTACCAGGAGTAATGCCATTGTACTGTTCATTCAAGAACTTAGAAGCTGTATCTCCAAGAAGATCATTTGCCGATGCACCAACCGCTACCACACCAAAAGTATCACTGTAAATATCTTTCAGTTTCGGAATATCCGTTGCCTTGGATGGCTGTGCCGTTTTTACAATCTTCATGTTATCAACATACATATCACCGGTTGTACCATCATCACTCTGTAAATAGAATCCATAGAAGTACATGTCATCCGGCACAGTGATTTCATAGTCGAAATCTTTCCACTGGCCTTTTGTTGTTTTCCAGCGGGTTTCCGTGATACGAGTCGGCATATAAGCATACGACTGATCGCCACCTTCAATCGGAATCACCTGTTCGTTAAAGTTCAATGAAGACACTTCACTGTAGGCAGTAAAGGAAACGCGGTAAGTAGCACCACCTTCTAATTTCTTGGACAGATTAATCATAGCTCCCTGCCAGCTCTTTGAATTTGCTTCACGGTGGCATTTGAGAACTTTCTTGCCAACTGCACTGTTGCCGGTTGGAAGTGTACTCGAATCAACAACCTCCAGATAATCTTTTCCGGTGTTGTTATCATCTGAGAACGCGCGAAGAATCCATCTTTTCAATCCTTCCGGATCCGGAGTATCCTCGTTTACGCAGTCCGTCGACTTTGTACCCGTTTCTACATCCTCAAAATCTTCATCATACACAGTTGCTGTTGCCGGGTCAACCTTTGCTTCCGGCACTGTTGTAGGGAATGTATCCGGGTCTTTTGCTTCCGGTGCCTTTGCCGTTTTGTAACCCTGGTCAAGTGCACGCAGTGTAGGAACTGCTGTCGGAGCAGCCGTCGGTGTAGCCGTAGCTTTTGCTCCCGGTGTATCAGTTACCTTTGCCGGTGCGGTCGGTGTTGCCACCGGTGCTTTTGTTACTGTTACTTTGCCTGCTTTTTTGACTGTAATCTTACAAGTCTTTTTGTAGGTCTTTTTACCTACTTTGATTTTGGCAGTCAAAACTGTCTTTCCTGCCTTTTTACCTTTGATTGTTACGCTGTTTTTCTTTTTCTTAGAAAGCGTGACAACCTTCTTGCTTTTCACAGACCAAGTTGTCTTCTTAATCTGCTTTGTCTTAACACCTTTCACTGTAACTTTCTTTGTTTTACCTGCTTTTACAGAAACCTTTTTTACCAAAGATGGCTTCTTTGCAGCCTCTGCCTTTGGTGCGCTAAGCGCAGGAATAACAAGAGAAAGAGCTACAGCGGAAACAATGAGTTTCTTCATCTGTCTCTTCAATGTCTTGACCTCCTTTTTTATGTTTTTATAAAAAAAAGCACTACCCGATTCGAGTAGCGCTTTTTTATCTGTATAAGTACTCGTATACGTACTTATATTTTATCATTTTAATAATGAAATAGCAATCACTTTATAAGATTTATGGTATATATAAGCAACATTATATGTGTGTATCACCATATCTCTATATTAGCTAATCCCAATACTGCTTTTTCGCATCAATTACAGCATAGAATGCAGCTTTTGGCATATACAAACCATTGAACAGACATGGGAATTTTGCCGGTCTCCATGATACACCATCATACAAACTCCAGATAATCAATGCTGTGATGTTGCCGCCATTTTTCTTGTTAGTCAAAATCGCATTCATAATCTGGTCATAGTATGCTGCCTGATCCTCATCCGTCAATGGCTTGTCCTCTGTGCTAACCATTGTTGCATCAAGTTCAGTAATCTGAATCTCCAAATCCGGGCAGTTCAGACGGAAGTACTCCAATGCCTTTGCATAGTTTGTTGCACTGTGGAACGAGTCCGTAATGTCCAAGTGTGACTGCATACCAATACCATCACATACTTTACCCTCACTATTAATGTAATCTACCAGGTGAATGATATTTTCCGGATTCTGATAGCAGTTATAATCGTTATAAATCAGTTTAACATCCAAACGGTCATATTTTACAAGCATTTCGTGTGCATATTTGAAAGCATCCTTTACATAAGAAGGACGAAGTGTCACACCATGGTCTTTCACAGACTTATCATATGTGCCGTAAATCAATCCCCAATAAGTAATATTCTTGGAGTCTTTCTCCGCATTTGCACTGTGCAGATACTCATTTACTACATCGTAGGAGTATAAACAATCTGCATACTCACTGCTCAATACATGGTTCATAACTGTCTTAACATAGAACTCAAGACGCGTATCCATGCACTCTTTGGATGTGTTGTACTTCTGTCCTGTCGTAATTTTATAATTCTGCTGGAAGAAATACTTCGGTGTCTGCTGATGCCATACTAAGGTATGTCCACGCAGTTTCACGCCTTTCTCATGAGCAGCTTTCATAATCTTATCTACATTATCAAAATTCAGTCTCGGCACGGCATACTCACCCGTAGCTGATTTAAAACGGTTGTCATCATAAGAAATGTAGTTATCCGGAATAATATATCCCATGGATTTTGCATCCTCTACTGTGATGAAATCGGTCTTATCCGCAGAAACTTCATCGGTTGGTTTCACAAGTTTACCAATCGTAGAACCAAGAATTGCATCCGGTTTCATTTCGTTACCCGGTGTAACGGCATTGTACTGCTGAGAAATAAACTCGGAACCATTCTTACCAAGAATCGAAGCAATTCCTGCTCCAACGCCGACAATCGGGAATACATCTTTGTAAGTATCCTTCAAAGAATCAATTGTTTTGTCCGGATTTGTCTGCAATGTCTTTGTCAAAGTAATGTTGTCAAGGTAAATGTCATCGTTACCATTTCCGTTATAAGACTCAAAATACAGTGCATAATAAAATTTATCATCCGGTACGGAAATCGTAAATGTTACTGTATTCCATTTTCCTTTCGGAATCTTTGTAATTGTTCCGGAAGTCGGACCAAAGTTACCATAACTTGGTGACAGTTCTTCCAGAGTCTGCTCCTGATAAGAACACATCAAATCGGTGTTCTGGCAGAATACATCTGCCTTAAGTTCATAGGTACATCCTTCATCCAGTTTATCGGTGATGTTCATCATCGGCCCCTGCCATGTTTTATCTTCACGGTGAAGGTGAAGTACATGTGTATTATTTCCTTCAACCGGAAGATCACTTCCGTCTACTACATCCAAATAGTCTTTTGATGTTCCGACGCCACCGTCATCAGCCTTTTTATGTCCACGAAGCACAACTCCTTTGATACCATCTCCGGTAATTGCATCTTCTGTTTTTGTTCCGATTGTAACATCTTCAAAATCTACGTTATAACCAACTTTGGTAGCCGGATCAATCGTAGCTTCCGGTTTCGTAGTTGCAAATGAGTCTGCACTCTTCTTTGGTACTTCTGTCATATTTGGTGTTGCCAACGGTCGGAATGTAGCCACTGGTGTTGCCGTAGGTACCGCTGTTGCAGTGTTTGCCGGTGCTGTTGTTGCCGGAGTCTTCGTTGCGCCCTGTGTTGGTTTTGCAGTAATAACTGCAGTTTTCTTTACTACAGTAATTTTCGTCTTTAATTTATAGGTCTTTTTGCCAACTCTAACTTTCGCAGTCAAAGTTGTTTTTCCTGCCTTTTTACCTTTTAATGTAACGCCTGTCTTTTTCTTTGCCGAAAGAGAAACGATTTTCTTTCCTTTCTTTGGCAATGACCAAGTCGTCTTTTTGATTTTCTTTGCTTTTACTTTTTTTACAGTTACTTTTTTCTTTGCTCCTACTGTCACTTTAACGCTTTTCGCACTCAGCTTTGGTTTTGCTGCAGCTTCCGCCTTTGGAGCTGAAACCGCTGGAACCAATAAAGATAAAGCCATAGCAGAAACAATCACTCGTTTCAAACTCTTATTCATGCTTTTCCCTCCAAATATAAATCCTTACATATATTTCCTATAACAATTGTGTTATAAAACACTTTTTCACTACACGTCCAAATTATAATATCTTTACATGAAAAGAAGCGCCGCTCTTACGAGCAGCGCCTCCCATGATTCAATTTTAGTCAGCCTTATCAGCAATTAATTATTTTACAAGAGTAATGCTCTTCAAAACAATGTGCATATTTGCTGGAAGAGACTGTAACTGAAGGTTAAATCCTGCTACCGTTGCAAGTTCAGAAGGATTTGTCTTAGCAATTGTCAATGTACAAGTCTCTCCTGTATATGGACTAGCAAGCCAAGATTTGTTTGCTGTTGTATCATCTTCACCTGCCCAGTCTGTATCAATACCATCTGAAAATCCATCCAATTTAGCTGTTGCGGCATATGCAATTTTACCATATGTTGGAGCACCTTCTGCACCAGCGTAATCTTCTACTTTCTTGCCGTCTGCATCCTGTACTTCCCATGCAATCTGCAATGCAGTAAAGTCTGCAAGGTCAAGGTTGTTATCTGCAAGATATTTAGAGAAGTCTACATATGTCATTGCTTTTCCAGCCATAAACTCAAGACCTGCTGCAGAACTTGTAGCTGCTACACCAGCGCCTTCGCCAGGATTTGTTTTAGCAACAACACCATCACTTGTCAAATCAACATATACGTTGTTGTCTTTGTAAAGAGTAATGCTCTTCAAAACAATATGCATATTAGCTGGAAGAGACTGTAACTGAAGGTTAAATCCTGCTACTGTTGCAAGTTCAGTAGGGTTTGTCTTAGCAATCGTCAATACAGATGTCTGTCCTGTATATGGACTAGCAAGCCAAGATTTGTTTGCTGTTGTATCATCTTCACCTGCCCAGTCTGTATCAATACCATCTGAAAATCCATCCAATTTAGCTGTTGCGGCATATGCAATTTTACCATATGTTGGAGCACCTTCTGCACCAGCGTAATCTTCTACTTTCTTGCCGTCTGCATCCTGTACTTCCCACGCAACCTGCAATTCATCGTAGTCAGCCATATCAAGGTTTTTGCTTGCGAGATATGCAGAGAAGTCTACATATGTCATTGCTTTTCCAGCCATGAACTCAATGCCTGCAGCAGATTTTGTAGCTGCTACACCTGCACCTTCGCCAGGATTTGTTTTTGCTACAATATCATCGCTTGTCAAATCAAATTTGTGAGTTTCGATTACAGTAGGCTCTTCCGATGGCTCTTTAACTGTAATTTCGACAGAACCAGTTACGTTGCTTCCATCTGTAGATGTTGCAGTAATTGTTGCTGTACCTTCTGCACCCTTCTTAGCTACTACAGTACCATTGAAGTTTACAGTTGCTACGTCTTCGTTGCTGGATGTCCATTTAACAATCTGACGAGTTGCATCAGCAGGTGTAACTGTAGCTGTTACAGTTGTAGTCTTACCAGGAGCAATCTCTGTCTTAGCAGCTTTTACATCAATACCTGTAACAAGTTTGTCATATTTAACTTTTACGAAGTCAATTCTGTGAATTGTTACTTCAGCACCAGAAGACTGTGGGCAGAATGCGATAGCTGTCAAATTCTCTGGGTTCATTCCTTTACCCATAAGCATAGAAATAGGAATGAAGACTGTACGTGTCTTGTAAGCTGCTTTTACTGTGTTACCGGCAGTGAAAGTAGATTCAGCTTCCCAAATCTCATCATCTGTGTGGATCCATCCGCCTTCATATGTCTCAGAAGAAGAAGAACCTGGGAAACCAGCGGAACGAAGCTGGTCATTTCCGTTATAAGTACGGCAGTTCATCTCGTTCTCTGATGTTACTTTAACACGAACGTAGTCATAAGCAGACATGTCTTTTGTACCATTGTCATAACCCATGAATCCTTCACCACGTGTATCAGAGATATCAATGATGTCATCATCTTTGGTTGCCGGGTTGATGTAGTAAGATACACCGGAGTTATAATCTTTTGTGGATGTGAATGTTACAGAACCGTCTTTGTTGTACAAAGTACCATCTTTAACAGTCTCACCATCAGAACGTTTAGCATCACAAGTAAATGTAGTCTCATTAAGTTCTGTCAATGGAACATTGTATGTAGCAGACTCATCTACTGTGTAAGTGCCGGCTTCTGTTTTGATTACGCTTACAGGAGCTTCTGTAGGTTTTGGTGTAGCAGTTGCTGTGCTTCCACCATTGTTGTTATTGTTGTTTGCCGGAGTTGCTGTAGCTTTTGCTGCATCTGTCTTAGCAGGTACCGGTGTTACATTAACTTTTCTTGCCTTCTTAACAGTAATCTTGCAAGTCTTTTTGTAGGTCTTCTTACCTACTTTGATTTTAGCAGTCAAAGTAACTTTACCAGCTTTTTTACCTTTAACTACTACGCTTTTAGCTTTTTTCTTGCTAAGAGAAACAATTTTTTTGCCCTTCTTATTGAGAGACCATGTTGTCTTCTTAACTTTTTTCTTAGATGTTACTTTAACTGTTTTTTTCTTACCAACAGTTACGGTTACTTTCTTCGTAAGCGTAGGCTTTTTAGCTGCTGCTTCAGAAGAAGTGTTTGGTGCGATTCCTGCAAGACTGAAAGCCATAACTACAGCCATTGATTTTGCAAGAACGGATTTGATACTTTTCTTCAAAACTCTTACCTCCTATTTTATAGTATTGTTTTGGTTTTTATTTGTAAAGCATGTTTCCCGCTTTCGCAGGAAACAGCTTTTACAACATGATTATTTATATTCCGGATATTTTTCCGGGTTTGCTTTGATTTCTTTATCAGTAGGATTTGTATTTTCTTTCCAATCTTTACTGAATACCAAAGACTTCAATTCATATACATGTTCTGGTTTGTTAGCATCAAACTTGTTAGCTTTCAATACAACATAACGAACATTCGTAAGATTTCCTTTCGGTGTTGTACCATCCACTTTAACATTCTTTGAATCAACGCCATCAATCCAGTTGCACCACCAGTTTTCTTCTACACCGGCTTCACCATAACTTGTTCCCTCATAAGAACGAATTGCATGAGATCCTTCGAAGAATGGATAAGTAGCGAACTGTACCTGTTTGGTCCAGTATTTATCCTGCTGGAAATCTGCTGTATCCGGATACAATTCAATCGACATCTGCTCTGTTGCTTTACCACTTAATGCAACACCTTTGTAGTTTGACAAATCATATGTCTTGCCAAGATCCAGTACATACATATCTTTGTTTGCCTGAGTAAACGCAAGACTTAATACTCCACCAGCCTGTTTAGCACCATCTACTGTAGAATATACTTTTGTTGTCTTATCATCGTCAGCTTTCTTAGGCATAATCTTCAATGTAGAAAGATCAATTGTAAGATCAGACGCTGCAGCAGTTCCTTCAACAACTTCTACATCAAAGGATGTCTTAACACTAGGATTCTTTGTTACAGCTGCCGTCAAAGTAACCTTACCGGTGCCAACTGCTTCCAGTACAGGATCCGTTTTGGAAGAATCAACTTTCAAAACTTTTTCATCACTGGATGTCCATGTCAACTGAGTCTGAGTTGTATTATCCGGTGTATAAGCAAAGTTATCAGCAGACATACTCAATTTCATGCCCTTAACCATCTTAGTTGGAGCATTTTCAATTTTAACTGCTGTACAAGGTGTCTCACCTTCCAATACAGATACATTATCAATATAAAGTGTCAAACTTGCGTTAGTGCTTGGATATCTTCCTGTATAAGTACTTCCAAGTACCAAAGAAACATTCTTTTGGTTCAAAAGACCGGTCTCTGTGATATTACCTTTAGTCAGGTTCATCTTATTTGGATGCCATCCTGCTTTGTATTTATCACTTTCGCTCTCTTTGAAACCAATGGTACGGTTTTCATTCTTCTTCTCTTTTGCCCAGTCATCATACATCATTGGGAGAGAGTGGTTATTGTATACCATACCCTCGAACTCATCGCCCTTATTTGGAACGGTGTAGTTCTCATCCTTACCGGATGCATGAGAAGAATCAGCGGAGAATTTAATCAGTTCTTCAGAGATTCCCTTCTTCTCAGCGTCTGCTTTCTTAAGAGAAGTTGCAAAGTAATACTCCGGTGTAATTTTACCATATTTTGCAAAGTAAGCATATGCTGTCTTGTACTTCACATCACCAGTGTTGCTTGCTACCACGCGGGACTCGAACTTAATACCGGAATACTCATCGAGTTTTTTCTGCAGTTTCAAGTTGAAGATAGGTGCATAATCGTATGCCTGTGTATCACCGGTATACTCAATCTTTAAGCACTTGTTCTTAGGATTTTCAGGGTCAGTTGCAACTGTCATTTTACCAACGTTGCTGTTCACATACTCTTTACCCTTAGTAGCTTTACCAGCTGTTCCCTGCTCTTCATCGCTCTCCCAGTTATATCCTACCGGATAACTCTCGAAGTCTTCTACAACGGTCTGAGTTCTTGTGTCTGCCGGCTCATAGTTTGGAGTCGGAGTAGCTGTTGCAGGTTTTGCATTAATTTTAACATTAATCGTAACCTTCTTATTTGTACCGTCTTTGGTGTATCCGTAAATCTTTGTAGTACCAGCTTTAACCGGAGTAACTACACCGTATGGAGATACATAAACAACCTTAGAATTCTTTGCTTTCCATTTCATTCCTTTATAACCAACTTTTGTTGGGGAATATTTTACATAAAGCTGTGCTGTCTGCTGATTTGTAGTAGCAGCTGCTTTATCATCGTACTTAACTGTCATAGTAAGTACACTCTTCTTGGTAGAAACGAATTTTGTCGTTTTCTTCGTTTTCTTTGTACGCTTTGTTGCGTCAGCCTCTTTTGTGTTTGTTACACTTGTTGTAACAACAAACTTGCTAGGCTTAACGGATTTGATTGGTGTACCAATCTTAATTCTCAACGTAGCTTTCTTTTTCTTATTTGCTTTGGAAGCAATTGTAATCTTAGCAGTTTTGTTTTTCTTACCTACTGCCTTGACATAAACTTTTCCTTTAGATTTAACAATCTTAGCAACTTTTGGATTACTTGATTTGTATGTAACCTTTTTGCTAATCTTGCCGGATTTTGTAACTTTTACTTTAATCTGTTTTTTCTGGCCTTTTTTCAAAACCAGTTTACCGCCGTTTACAACGGGGCTTTTCACTTTGACAGACTTGATTTTTGCTTTTGCATCAGCTGTCGTTCCTGTGATTGACAAAGATGTCACAACCATAGCCAGGGAAAGCACGCCGCATCCAGCTGACGGAGGCGGGGCAGAAATTTCTCACGCTCGCCCGCCGCTGGCAGAGCCTGCTCGCCGAGACGGACTCGCTCGCCGAGCTCGGGCGGCGCGAGTATCTGCGCATCGCCGCGACATACACGACGAACCAGTACATCCTCCCCGCCGTCTACCGCCGCTTTCTCTCGCAGGGCTACCCCGCGCTTCTCTGGATCCACACCATGCGCGCGGAGGACTCCGCCGCGGGCCTGCTCAACCACGAGCTGGATCTCGCGCTAATCGACAGCAACGTCATTGTCAACGAACAGCTCGAATGCACGCCGATCTTCCGCGAGAAGTTCCTGATGGGCTGCTTTCCGGGGAGCGATTTTCCCGATGTCGTGCGCGCCGAGAACCTGAATCCCAACGACGAGATTCTCATCACCTGGCACCCGGAGTATCTGCACTGGCACGACCGTGTCTACGGCTCCGGCGCGCGGCCGTATGTCTATGCCGACACGCTCCAGCCGCTGCACTTCTTCCCGCGCGAGAATAAGCAGCTCTGGGCCGCCGTGCCCGCCATCGCCGCCGAGCAGCTCAAGCGCGAGGGGCTGCGCATCTGCAATTTCGTCCAGCCGCCGCCCGACCGTGTGAGCATTCTCGTCACGCGCGCGGGAGAGGAACTGTCCGAATATGGAAAGATTTTCCTGCAGGAGCTGGGTGAGAGCATCCGGGGCGTTAAGGACGTGCAAATTTATCTGTAATGGCGCGGGCAAAAGGGGTTGACACGGTCCGCTATTTGCCGTACTATAAAAATATCGAATACATATAATATAGATTCCGGTAGGTAAGGCTACCGCGAGGGATATGGGCTGCTGCCGCGAAATGGTGGAGACACCATAAGATGGTTTGAGCAGGTACTATCGAAACCAAGGTAGTATCTAACGCAGCTTCACCGCCCCGCGATGCTAAAGCTTGTTACGGTGGCTGCGCGTGCGCGCGCAGAATGTGTCTGACATGCAGGCAGACCCGCAGCATACCACATAGCCGGTGTGCAGCGGGTTTTTTTATTTTCTCAGAGAGGAGGAGCCGGGTATATGTTTGACTATCAGGAGGAAATGGACCAGTATCTGGAAGAAATCGAGGAGCTGGCCCGAAGTAAACAGTATACCGAGCTGCGTGAGCTGTTTCTGCCCATGGAGCCGGCGGACATCGCGCTGTTGCTGGAAAAATCCGGTGAAAAGCTTATGCCGCTGCTGTACCGGCTGCTCCCGAAGGAGACGGCGGCCGAGGTGTTCGTCGAGCTGGAGAGTGACAGCCAGGAGATGCTCATCAACGGCTTTTCAAACACCGAGCTGCAGGAGGTGCTCGACGAGTTGTACCTCGACGACGCCGTCGATATCGTCGAGGAGATGCCCGCAAGCGTCGTGATCCGCATCCTCGACAGGGCCACGCCCGAGATGCGCAAATCCATCAACGAGATCCTGAAATATCCCGAGGATTCCGCCGGCTCCATCATGAACATGGAGTTTCTCTCCCTGAAAAAGGACATGACCGTCGAGGACGCCTTCAAGCGTATCCGCCGTATCGGCGGCGACATGGAGACGATCAACATCCTGTACGTCACCGACCCGACGCGCCACCTGCTCGGCGTGCTGTCGGTGCGTGACCTGCTCCTCGCGGAGGAGGACGACCTGATCGAGGAGATCATGGATCCGGACGTCGTCTGGGCCAAGACGATGGACGATAAGGAGGACGTGGCGCAGGCGCTGAACAAGTACGGCTTCCTCGCCCTGCCCATCGTCGACATGGAGCAGCGGCTGGTCGGCATCGTCACCGTCGACGACGCAATGGACGTCATCGAGGAGGAGACGACGGAGGACTTCGAGAAGATGGCCGCTATGCTCCCCTCGGACAAGCCCTATCTCAAGGCCGGCGTCTTCGACACATGGAAGGCCCGCCTGCCGTGGCTGATGATCCTGATGCTCTCGGCGACGTTCACGGGGATGATCCTCAACCACTATGAAAACGCGCTGGCCGCGTGCATCGTGCTCAACGCGTATATTCCGATGCTCTCCGGCACGGGCGGCAACTCCGGCACGCAGGCCTCCACCGCGGTGATCCGCGCGCTGAGTCTGGACGAGGTGGACTTTTCCGACGTGCTGCGCGTGCTGTGGAAGGAGCTGCGCGTGTCGGCGCTGTGCGGCGTGTGCCTTGCGTGCGCGAACTTTGGGAAGATGCTGCTTGTCGACCGGCTGCTCCTCGGCAACAGCGCGGTCACGCCGCTGGTGTGCCTTGTGGTGTGCCTGACGATCTTCTTCGTGGTGGTGTTCGCCAAGTGCGTGGGCTGCTCGCTGCCGCTGCTGGCGGAGAAGATCGGGCTTGACCCCGCCGTGATGGCGAGCCCCTTTATCTCCACGATCGTCGACGCGACGTCGCTGCTGATCTATTTCCGCTTTGCTTCGTGGCTGCTGGGAATATAAACCGAATGCAGAACCGCTCCGTATGATTTGCGTCATGCGGGGCGGTTTTTTGTGCCTCCGGCGGGGGCGATGCCCACATCGCCCCGCCATTCGACCACAAAACCTCTTCTGACCTCTGTAGGGGCCGCCGGCCCCTACACCCCGAACGAGCAACGTACAAGCTCCTACATTTCAGAGCGTAAGCGGCAGCGGCGCCAGCGTAGAGACGATACTAAACTTAGGCACCATCCTACCGAAAATCCCGCTTGTCGACCGAAAAGGAAGATACACCGTCGTGTCAGCCGAATTCTGGCGCGCTTTTCGGTACTTTTCCCGTGCGGGAGAAGTACCCCGCCGGAGGCATGGACAAGCCCGATTTACCCGCTAATCTCCCTTCGCACGGTAAAAAAACAGACACGGCGGAATTCCCGCCGTGTCTTAATCTGTCAAAAAGTCTCACAGAGTTCGCGGCTCTGGAGCCTCGAAAAAATCCAATCCGTTTTTTTGCGGCGGCGCCGCAAAAAACACTTTGCGCGCAGCGCAGTGTCGCAGCGCCGCCTATAGTGGGGCAAGGCGTGGATCGGAGTGAATCCCGTTTGGTCAAAAAAGGCATTGCCCTTTTTGACCAAGCTCAGGACAGCAGCATCCGGTCGTTGTCGAGCTCATCCCCGGAAAGCCTGCGGAACCGGTCGAGCAGATCCTCCACCGTCAGCTTCGCGCGCTCCTCGCCCGCTACATCGAGGACGATTTTTCCGTGATCCATCATGATAGTGCGGTTGCCGTGGGCGAGCGCGGAGTGCATGTTGTGGGTAATCATCATGCAGGTGATGTGCGCGCTCTGCACGATCTCGTCCGTGAGGGCGAGCACCTTTTCCGCCGTGGCCGGGTCGAGTGCGGCGGTGTGTTCGTCTAGCAGGAGGAGCTTCGGTGTGACAACCGTCGCCATGAGGAGTGTCAGCGCCTGACGCTGGCCGCCGGAGAGCAGGCCAACGGGCTGCTGCATCCGGTCCTCGAGCCCCAGCCCGAGCTGGGCGAGCTTTTCGCGGAAGGCGGCGCGGTCGGCACGGGTGATGACGGAGAAGGGCGAGCTCTTGCCGTTCGTGCGCAGGAAGGCCAGCGCGAGGTTTTCCTCAATCGTCATATTCGGTGCGGTGCCGCGCATCGGATCCTGAAACATGCGGCCGATGAACTTGCTGCGCTTATAGTCGGGCATGCCCGTCAGCTCCTGTCCGTCGAGCACGATGCGTCCGCTGTCAACGGCAAAGCCCCCGGCAACGGCGTTGAAGAGCGTGCTCTTGCCGGCGCCGTTGCTGCCGAGGATGGTCACGAAGTCGCCGGTCTGCAGCGTCAGCGACAGATCCTGCAGTGCCGTCTTTTCGTGGACGGTGCCGGGGTAAAACGTCTTGGAGATATGCCTCAGTTCCAGCATGGTTACACGCTCCTTTCCGTCCGGTCCGCGCGCGGGCGGGACTTATGCTGCTGGCGCAGGTACGGCAGGGCGATAGCCAGCGCCACGATGACGGCAGAGATGAGCTTGAGACACTCCGCCGGGAGGTTCAGCCGCAGGGCGACGGCGATGATGAAGCGGTAGATTACGCTGCCCGCCACCGCGCCGACGACCTTGAGCGGGATGCCGCCGCGGCCGAAGATCGTCTCGCCGATGATGAGCGAAGCGAGGCCGATGATGACCATGCCGGTGCCGAGGTTGATGTCGGCGGTCTTCTGATACTGCGCCAGCACCGCGCCGCTGAGGGCGGTCATGGCGTTGGACAGGCACAGTCCCA